>Ga0134122_10000133_pt1 | contig 41989 bp, 67 predicted proteins | sample KB302_FD_96461 | JGI IMG/M metagenome (GOLD analysis project Ga0134122, IMG submission 96461) | Terrestrial soil microbial communities without Nitrogen fertilizer from Kellogg Biological Station, Michigan, USA - KB3-0-2 | ecosystem: Environmental > Terrestrial > Soil > Unclassified ... | reverse complement strand
GGCGTGCTCACGAACCGGTTAGCGGATGTGCTGAGTAACACGTATCAGGGGCAGCGCGTCGCGATGCTGTTTTTGGATAGCGCCGGCATCGCGGGCGCGGTGGGCACGCGGCTGCGGAATCTCGGATTCAAGAACGTGCTCGAAGTGAACTTCGGGGCCGACTCGCCGAATCCGAAGATGCGCTACATGCGCGATTTCATGTGGTCCGAGATGAAGGACTGGCTGTTGGTGGGCGCGATTCCGAAAGACGCGCGGCTCGAAAATGACCTGACGGCACCGGGGCTGCGTGAAGACTTGCAGCAGCGCATCTGGCTCGAATCAAAAAAAGAGATGAAGGCGCGTGATGTGGCGTCGCCGGATGAGGGCGATGCGTTGTGTCTGACGTTTGCCCAGAAGGTGCAACCGGAGAAGGCGCCGGTGCCGCCTCCGAAGCCGCCCGCGATTGGGTTGACCGGTTGGATGGGATGACATGCGACCGGAGCGGCGGTGTCCTGGGTCGGCGCAGCCGGTGGCGAGTCCGTGTCCGCACTGCGGGCGTATGATTCACGCGATCGGGAGTGTGCGGCCGGTGCTGGCGGCGCATGCGCTGGAGCGGCGCAGCGAGCCGTTGCGCAAGATTCGGCTGGCGAAACGGCGGTCTGGGCGTGAACCGGTGTAGGATGGGGCAACCATGAACGGGGTGGAACAGCGCACGCATCGCACAGTGACCGAACGGCTGTCGGATCGCCTCGAGGATGTCGAGGAATTGGTCGAGACGCTGATTCAGCAGGATCAGCACCTGCTCGCGGCGGGTCAGGAACTGGCGGGGCGTGTGATGCTGTTGGCGGATCGCGTGCAAGCGATGGCTGACGAACTGGTATGGGTGCAAGAACAACTCGACATCTTGGCGCGTCACACGCATGCCATCAGCGCGATGACCCGATGGCAGCGATTGCGCTGGGTGCTGCGTGTCTGACATTCTGCGCCTCCCGAACCTGCCGATCTCGGATCATCCGAGCACGCATCGTGAGCAAGCATTGCATGATGCCGTGCAGGAATTCATGCGCGAGTGCGAGCGTGATCGGTTTCGGTTGCTGACGATTGTCATCCAAGGTAGAGAAAAGTGGAGGAAAGTGGCGCAGAGCATCTGGCGTGGGCTGAGGATTGGCGAAGACCATCAGTTGCTCGATGCGATGTTCAGCTATTTCGAGTTGCAGGCCTGCGCGCCGCGCTTTCAACGTCGGTTGCTGGACGCGCAGAAGAATCCGCAAGTCTGGCGGGACATCATGCGCGAGGCGATGCCAGACATCGAAGCGCAACGTGAACAGGTGCGCCGACTGGAAAACGGATGGCGCCCGTGACGCCTGTGTGTGTGCGAATCGTATGCGCGCGGTGCCTCGCGTGCGGTTTCATCGTGTCTGCGATGTCCGATACGGCGGTGGCGCTGAGCGTGGTCGAGCATGAACGCTACGCGCATGGCTGGCCGGCGATGATCACGCATGGCTAGCGCACCCTCCGCGCTGATCGCCGAGGCGCGCCGTCGTTGGTTGAAGTGCGCGGATGCGAGCGATGCGCAGCGTCGGCGCATTGTCGCGGCCAAAGAATTTCGCGCCGGCAATCAGTGGCCAGCGCCCATCAAAGCGCAGCGCGAAGGGGCTCAGGCGATTGCCGGTATGCCCGCCCAGCCGCCGCGGCCGTGCATGGTGGTGGACCGGCTCTCACAGCCGGTGCGACAGACCAGCAACACCATCAAGAATGCCGACTTCGGTTTCGAGGTGATGCCGAACGGCCAGGGTGCCAACGACGAAGTCGCTGAAATCTACAAAGGCTACATGCGGCGCGTGCAGAACAATGCGCGCGGCGAATCGCCCGTGGAATGGGCCGCCGATGGCGCGATCGAAGGCGGCCTTGGCTGGTTCCGGTTGCGCACCGAGTATGTGCATGAGACCTGGGACGGTGACCCGAACGATCCGGAAGTCTTCGATCAGGAGATTCGGGAAGAGCGCATCACGAACAATCTGACGGTGTATCCGGATCCGAGTGCGATGCGTCCGACGCGTTCGGACATGCAGTTCCTGTTCATCGTGGACGATCTCGACAAGGATGAATTCACGCGGCGCTGGCCTGATGCGGATGTGCGCGGTCTGGAAGAATTCATGACCGTCGGCGACATGCCGGGTTGGGTGACGGACGAGAGCATTCGCATCGCGGAATACTGGCGCATCGAATACGAGACGCGCACGTTCTGTGAGCTGCAGGACGGCACCATCGTGGAGAAAGTGAAAGGCGGGCCCACCTATACCAAGGCGCAGGTGAAGCGCGAGCGCGTGATGCGCGTGCCGCATGTGCTGTGCGATAAAATCAACGCCGTGGAATCGCTGGAGTCCTACAGTTGGGCGGGGTCGCGCATTCCCATCATCCCGATTCTCGGCGAAGAACTGAACGTGGACGGCAAGCCGGTGTTGCGCGGCATCATCGATGAGGGGATGGATGCGCAGCGGATGATCAACTACACCTACAGCGGGGCGATGGAGATTTTTGCGCTGTCCAGCAAGAAAGCGCCGATGATTCCGGCGGCGAGTGTCGCGAATTACCAGACGATCTGGCAAACGCGGACGATGTTCAATCACAGCTACCTGCCGTATGATGCGTGGGACGACCAAGGCCGCGCGTTGCCAGCGCCGTTGCCTGATGTGACCGAAGCGCCGATTCAAGCCGCCGTCGAACTGATGCGGATGTCGGAAGAAGCAGTGAAAGCCACGACGAGCACCGGAGATGCCAGTCTCGGCAATAGCCATCCGAATGAGCGTTCTGGCCGCGCCCTGGAAGCGCTGAAGATGCAGAGCGACTTGGCGAACAGCAATTATCCGGACAACGTGCGGCGGGCGCGCATCTACGCGGCGGAACTGATGCTGGAAGTGATCCCGAAAATCACCAGACCAGGACAAATTCTGCAGATTCTCGGCATGGACGATGAGCCGAAACAGGTCATGGTGGGGCAACCCTTCTCTGAAGGGAAGAATGGCGTGCCGCAGCGCGCGCCGGAGGGCGTCACGCCGGAGATGGCGCGCATCCAGGGCAGCTTCTACAAGTTCTACGACCTGAATCATGGCCGCTATGCGGTGACGGTCACCGTGGGGAAAGCGACGGCAACGAAGCGCGAAGAAGGCGCGATGGCGCTGGGGCAGTTGATTCCGCATCTGCCGCCCGAAATGGCCGCCGTCGCCACGCCGGATTATGTCGAGCAGCTTTCGTTTCCGGGTGCGCACAAAATCGCTGAGAAACTGCGCAAGGCGCTGCCGCCCGCGTTGCAGGACCAGGACCAACAGGGCCAAGTGCCGCCCCAAGTGCAGGCGCAGATGCAGTTTTTGCAGCAGGAATTGCAGAAAGCGCAGCAGTTCATCCAGACGAAGCAGGCCGAGCAACAGGGCGCGATTCGCTCCGCAGAAATCAAAGCCCAGGCTGATGTGCAGATGGCGCAGTTCGAGGCCCAGAAAGAGATTCATCTGCAAGAGATGAAGAATGCGAATGCGATTGCGGTGGCGCGCATCGCCGCCGCGAAAAGCGCGCTGGATGTGCAGGCCGAAGCGCAGGAAGAGCGGCTCTCAACCGGACTGGAACTGCAACACGAGGCTGAGCAGGCAGAACTGGACCGTCAGCACGAGGTGCGACTGGCGGCGCATGCGGCGGCGGTGGGACAGCAGCAACAGGGCGCGCAGCAGGCCCATGAGAGCGAATTGGCCGCACAAACCCAGCCACACACGCAGGAGTAATCACGATGCCGTTATTTGAAGTCGCGATTGTGCAGAAACCCACCAAGAAAGAGGCCGAAGACGGCGCGATCGAGAAATTGCTCTTCGGTCCCAAGGCTGTCGTGGCGAAGGATTCGCAGGCGGCGGCCATTGGGGCCGTGATGGGCGGCGACATGCCGAAAGATGCGGACCTCACGCGCATCGATGTGCTGATCCGCCCTTTCTCCGCGTGATGCCAGAGCGGGAGGCATCAGTTGCGAAGCAAATCCCGCCACAACAAGCACGGGAAGCGATGAAGCAGTTGACCCAGTTCAATCAAGCGATGGAGCGCCAAGCGTATGGTCAGGCGTGGGTACCACAGACTTCGACGGTGTCAGGAACAGCCGAGACCTATAATGCGGCGAATTTGGCGAATTTACTGGGGCGGTGACATCCATGACCGCGACGAAGGCTGATCTGCTCGAACAGAAAGCCTCGCTGATTGCGTATCTCGCCTCGAAAGTAAAGGCGGGTGACTGGCACGCATGTCAGGATGCCGCGAGCGACATCCGCGATATCGAGGCGAAACTCTCGCTGCTCACGGAAATTGAGCAAACGCGATGTCTGGCGAGTATTCACGATCCGAGCGATCCGCATCGCATCGGGCCGACTGTGCCGGAATGGCAAGCCGAATTAGACAGGAATCCTGCGCTGGCCAAGCGCCTCGGGTAACACATGGCTGATGATCTGACGCAGGCTTCGGCGACGGACGACAAAGGCCGCACCCTTAGCGGGGTCGGCGTCAGCGTTGACGATCTGCAAGACACTATCGACGCGCGACAACCTGCTCCAGAGCACAAGACGCCACTGATTGCCCCAGCGGCGTCTGCGTCCGTCTCGTCACCGACTGCGACCGCTCCGACCTCGACGGAGCCGCCCCAGCTCGCGAAGGGGCGGGCGCGGTATCAGGAACTGACGCACGAGCGCGACGAAGCGAAAGCGCGCGCCGATGCCGCCGAGAAGAAAGCCGCCGAGCTCGAGGCGCGGCTCCAGCCGCCGCCGGCTCGCGTGGAGGGTCCGCTGGGAACGGCGACCCCTGCCCCGGTCGCCGGGGAATCTGCCATGCGACCGGCGGCACCCTCCTCCCCATCTCAGCCCGCTCAGGCTGCGCCGACGCGTCCCAAGCCGAGTATCGATGACATTGGCGGCAAGTATACGGACTGGGACACCTATCAGGAGGATTTCGGCCGCTGGGTGTGGGAGCAGCAGCAACAGACGATTCAGCAGCAGATCGCGCAGGGCATTCAGCAGCATCAACAGCAACAGCAGTTCGTCCAGCATGTCGAGAGCGTCCGCGCGAAAGGGCGAGCGGCGTATCCGGATTTCGACCAGATGCTGCAATCCGGACCGGGCACATTCGTGGCGATGCATCCCGCGGCGATTCAGGCGATTCTGAACCATCCGCAGAGCGAGCATGTGCAATACCAGATCATGAAAGACGGCGCGCTGGCCCAGCGATTGGCGCAGTTGGCGGGACAGAATCCCTATGCGTTTGCGCTGGAACTGGTGAAACTGGCCCCGCAAGCGCAGGCGGGGTCAGCGGTGCCGAGTCAGGTGGCGCCGCCCGCGCCGATGCAACCGGTGGGGAGTGGCAGTCGGACATCCACGCCTGGGTCAGCCGATGCGGAGAATTTCGAGCAATACCAGGCGCGCCGTCGTGCGGAACGGAAGGCGCGCGGATAGTGTAGACTCTGGTCTATCTTAGCAGCATGCCTTCGCTGGTCTGGCCTCGAAGGCGGCCTGCATGGTTCGCGTGGTCCTGACGACCAGCCAGTAAGTCAGGATCCGAAAGCGACGGTGCAGGTATGGCCAACACCCTTCTCACAAACCGCATCATCACGTATGAAGCGTTAGACGTGCTCGAGAATACCGATGCCGTGATGGGCAAGATCAACGGCGAGTATTCGGATCAGTTTGAGTTTGGCGGCGCCGTTGTCGGGCAGTCACTCGACGTCAGAAAGCCGCCGCGCTACATCGGTCGTCTGGGGCAGGCCGCGCAGATCGAAGCGATTACCGAGACGTTCGTCACGGTGACGCTGGCATATCAGCGCGGGGTCGATACGGAAGTCTCCAGTCAGCAGCTCGCGCTGGACATCGACAACTACCGCGAGCGGGTGGTGATGCCGCAATTGGTGCGGCTCAACAACCTGATCGATCAGGACGTGTGCGGCCTTGCGCAAGGTCTGAATCAGGCGGTGGGCACGCCGGGCGTGACGCCGACCACGCTCACGACGTATGGCCTCGCGAAGGTGCTGCTCGACAACATGGCGGCACCGGACGACAACGGGCGGATGAATTTTTTGAACCCCATCGCCGATTTTTCGCTGATGGACAACCTGAAAGGGTTGTTTCACTCGGGCCGGGAGATCGCCGCGCAGTATGACTCCGGTTCGATGACGAAGAGCAGCACGCTGGGTGCGAAGTGGTTCATGGACCAGAACATCTACGTGCATACGGTGGGTGCGCTGGGGGTGTCGACGCCCCTCACCAACGGCGTGCCGGTGTCCGGCGCCTCCAGTATCGTGACGAACGGCTGGCAGTCGGGCCTGAGCACGGTGAACGCGGGTGACAAGATTAGCTTTATTTCCACCACCACGCCCGTGAACGGCATCAACCCACAGAGTTTCTCGAGCACGGGACAGCCGATGCAGTTCGTGGTGACCGCGACGACGTCCGATACCACAGGGGCGATGACGATTCCGATTGCGCCGGCGATCATCGGACCTGGGTCGCAGTTGCAGAACGTGACGAATCTTCCGGCAAGTGGCACGCCGATCTACGTGTGGAACCAAGCTGCGGCGAACTTCGCGAGCATCGCGGGCAAGCAGACGCCCAACAATCTCGTCGTGCATAAGGATTTCGGCACGCTGGCGATGGTGGATCTGCCACTGCCTGGCGGGACGGATCGCGCGTATCGCGCGGCGAGCAAGAAGGCGGGCAAGGCGTTGCGCGTGATTCGCGACTATGTGGCCCTCTCGGACCAATTCTTGCAAAGATTAGATGTTTTGTATGCCGTCGCCGTGCTCAGACAGGAATTAGGGGTGGTCGTCTGCGGGTGAGTGTTTTCAGTCAGTTACAGGCGTAGTCAATGCGCGTTCGATAGACCAATGGCGATACAATCGGTTTGTAACGACTGGACGAGGCAATCTCATAATTCTGGCCCAATCAGCCAGCGTGTGAGTTTCTCCGCGCCATGTCAGCATGCGATTGTGTCGCGTATTGTTGTTTTGTTGCGTGCGTGTTGCCCAGTAGCAGTTTTCAGGCGAGTAGCCGAGGTCGTTATCTCGGCGCTCGATTTCGTGTTTCTTCGAAGGCTTCTTGCCCATATCTTCGATGAAGGCCTGAAAACTGTCGTTCCAGCGCGTGCATACGGTAATCCCGCGTCCTCCGTAGAACTCGAATTTGGTGTTTTTCGGGTTATTGCAGCGGCCTCGCATGCCGAGCCACACCAAGTATTCTGGCGTGCGGGACTTCCCATGTGTGGTGGATTGGGCCGCGGCTACATCTTTCCGCAGACACCCGCAGGACTTCGTGTTGCCGCTTCTCAGCGCGTTGGCCGAGACAGTGAGGAAGTTGCCGCAGTCGCAACGACAGGTGCACATCGTCAGCCGCAGCGGCGGCGGTCCGATGGTCGAGGAATCGGTGACGGTCAATCGGCCGTAGATGTGTCCGTCCAATTTGGCGCGTATTCTCATCCACATATTCTATCATTCGTAGGAGCATAGAACAATGGCTTTGACCGCAACAACCCTCTCAAAAGCGAAGACGCTGAACGGCGGCTTCTGGAACGACACGTCGCTCACGCTGACGTCAGCAACCGGCGCCACGCGCGACATGATCGCGATGGTGGACAACGAGTTCGTGCGCATCACGGATGTGCAGCGCACGCCCACACTCGGCATTGTGCCGGGCTACTACAAGACCACGGCGGGGCCGCATGCGGTCGGGGCACCGGTTGCCTATGGCGTGCCGAGTGACTTCGTGAACATCGGCGGCGTGCAGTCGCAGTCGTTCTTCACGGGCGCGATTACCGGGCCGAATGGCGCGGGCACGGTGCCGGTGGTGGATGAAATCATCTTCCTCACGGCCTCTGGCGCGGGGGCGTATACGCTGGCGCTTCCGGCGATCGATCAGACGAACTATCTGACAATCCTGAATGCGACGGCGCAAGCGCATGTGCTGACGATGACCGGCAATCCGGCGACGCAGGATACGGCGACGTTCGTGGCGGCGCTGGGGGGCATGTTGCGCATCCGCGCAAACTTCGGCGTGTGGGCCGTGACCGGCGTGCAGGGAGTAGTAGTTGCCTAGGTAAGTTGTTTGTTTTCAACTACTTACAGGACATGCCTCCAGTCCTTGCGGAGACGAATGTCGCAGGCATGATTCGGATGAATGCCGAATTGTTCGCCGATGGCTTTGAGGGTGTCAGTGGATGCGCGAATGGCTCGAATATCGTCTTCGGTGAGCTTCGCCATCCACTGGCGTTCGCCTCGAATCTCTCGACCCTTCGCCACTTTATCCGCGACGTTGTCTGCGTCAGTGCCGAGAAACAAATGGTGAGGGTTACAGCACGGCGGATTGTCACATCGATGCAGGATTTTCAGGCCATCGGGAATCGGTCCGTTGACGGTTTCCCAGACAGCTCGATGTGCCATGATGTTGTCGGGGCCGTTGAGCCGTCCATATCCATATCGGCGGCGGGTTGGCCACTCCCAGCAGATATTCGGGTCGCTGCCTCGCGCCAAGAAGTCAGCCACTTGATCCATTGGCGTTCGGCGCTTTCGCTTGGCGTCGTAACATTCAACCGAACAGTAGCGTTGGCGCGGGTCGTTGTGGTGAAAGTCTCGATTGCACTGCGGGCAGCGTATGATTCTGACAGCCATGTGACCTCCAGGTGGTCGTGTGGTGAGGGCCTCGGCGCTGCTAGCTACAGTGCCGCGGCCCGCCTATTCTATCTCGAAAAGGACAGATGATCTATGGCGATCAATTACCAGGCGGGCGGTAGTTTTCTGCCGGCGCAGGCGGCGAACTTCAACAATCCGACCGATGCGACGAACTTCGCGATTGCGCCGACAGTCGGGCTCACTGATCAGAACGGCACCACGACGGTGTCGGCGACATTGCTCAGCACGGCGGGCGGACAAACGATGGCGGCCTCGACGTTTGTGAATCCGACCGTGACGGGTGATGCCTCGAGCGGCATCGTCGTCGCCAAGACGGTGCAATTCGTCGAAAACGCCACCATGACCACGTCGACCGGCACGGTCGTGATTCCGGCCGGGGCGACGTTGCTGGATATTCGGGCGACGAATCAAGTGCTGTGGACGAAAGCGAGCGCGCGTCTAACGATTGGCGATGCGCAAGCGGCCAACGGCTGGCTCCTCAGCACGAACCTGAATGCGACAGACCTACTGGTGGGTGAGATGTTCAGCGCGGCCGGTGGGACGGCCTATTGGGGCGGTCTGAACGGCGCGTATCTCGTCGCGGCGACCGGCGTGTTCGGGCAAGCGACGGCGACGAAGTCGAGCTTCTACTACGCGACGGCGGGCAGTGTGATCGGCGTGGTGACCGTGACGCCAGGCGCGGGCACGGCGGGGCGCACGTTCATGACCGTGGTTTATGCGGTGGGTCAGGTGATTGCGCCGGTGATCGTGTAATGCAGGCTGACGGCGGCTGGATCGATCGCGCGCAAGCCGATCCCAGGTCATGCGTGCTGCTCATGGGCACGGATCCAGTCGCCTGAAGGAGTGAGTGACGATGAATCTCTCGCCGGAACTACTTGCGCAAATCCAAGCCGCGATCAACGCGGGCACGCTGAATCTCGGCAATCCGAATGGGCGCTCGCCGATTCGCCGCGGGCGCTTCCAAGATGGTCGGCAAGTCGACGATCTGCGGCTCGTGCCGACAAAGGATGATCCACGGCCGACGTATCTGTGGAGCGCGACGGCGCCGCGCGATGCGGTGGACCTCACGCGCACCACTGAGTTTCCGAAACTGCTCTGGCATGGCGATACCGGCCAGGAAGTCACGGCCGCCTCCGCTGAGGAGCAACAGCGCTATCTCTCGATGGGATTCCTGTTCACTTCTCCCGTAAGTGCGGTGATTGATCCGATGGAGATGTTGCGCCAGCAGTTCAGCGCGCTCTCGCCGGAGGATCAGGCCGTGCTGATCGAGAGCCAGAAACAGGATCGGATTGCGGCGCTGAAGCAACAACTGAGTGCGCTGCCGGAAGCCAAACTGGCGGAACTGCTCGGCAGCATCGAGATTCGGCAGCAGAAAAAGAAAGGAGCGGCGTGATGGACTATCCGCGGTTGATGTGGGGGCCCACGGGCGACGAAGTCACGGTGCAGACACTATCTGAGCAAGAAACTCGTGAGGCCGCTGGCTATCGCGCGTTTCCGCCGGACAGCCTGCAGGCGGCAGACGTGCCGCCCGTCGAAGAGCCGGAACCGGAACCGGCACCGGATCCTGATCCGAAACACGATGCGACGTCAGGGCATCATGTGCGACGTGCGAAGGGATAAGCCGTGCCGACGATCCGCGTGATTGCGACGGATGCGCTCCGTGAACTCGGTGTGTTGGCCGAGACCGAAGCAATGAATGCGTCGCAAGGGGCGCTCGCGCTGCTGCGGGCACAGAACATGTTCGATAGCTGGGCCGCGCAGCGGCTCACGCTCTCGCGACAGTTGCGCACATCGTTCACGCTGGTGAGTGGCACGAGTGCCGTAACGATCGGTCCCGGAGGGACCGTGAATATCACGCGACCCATGTTCCTGAATCACGTGACCTATGTCGTGCCGGGATCGAGTCCGCCGGTGGAGATGGCGAGCGGCCTGGCGATGCTGGATGAGGACCAGTATGCGGCACTCACGATCAAGACCCTGAGTAGTGCGTTGCCGACGCAATGTTTCTATCAGGTGAATCTGGATGGCGTGCTTGGCACGCTGACATTCTGGCCGGTCGTCTCACAGAACGTGGACATGGTGCTGTATACGCCGGAAGCGGTGAGCATTCCGCTGTCGCTGAACACGGTGTTGACCGGGCCGTCTGGCTACGCCGAAGCCTTCATGTATCAGCTCGCCCTGCGACTCGTGACGCCGTTCGGGGTGCGTGTCGATGAACAGTGCCCGCTGCTGCCGCAGATGGCGGCGCGAGCCTGGGATACGATGACGAAGCCGAATGTGCAGCCAGGACTGCTCGGCATGGATCCGGCGGTGACGGCGAATGCGCGGCGTGGCAGCGGATCGTACAACGTGCTGACGGATCAGTGACATCACTTCGAGTTGAGAAAGGACGGATTGTGGCTGACCAGAAACCAACCGTAGGACGTGTCGTGCATTATGTGCCGCATGGAGGCGATCCTGCGCATAACAATGCCATTGTTTTGCCAGCCGTGATTGTGCGCGTGTGGTCCGATACGTCCGTGAATCTGAAGGTGCTCAACGACGAAGTGTCAGATTTCTGGAAGACATCCAGCACGCAAGGCGAACAGCCCGGTCAGTGGAACTGGCCGCCGCGCGTCTGAGGCTCCCATGTCCTACACACTCACTCCCTCTCGGCCGCAGAAACTGCACGATGCGGCAACGGTGTCCGCGCAGGGCGGCATCCTCTACATCATGGGCCACTGCGAGCGCCTGACGGTCGTGGTGCAGGGCACCGGCACCACGTCGGGCGGCACGATCCAGATCGAGGAAGCCTATTACGACAAAGACTTCGGACGCGATCCGGTCTACGGCGGCACATGGAGCGCGGTCGGGGCGGTCATCAACGCCTCGACGGTGACGGGCGGGGCGCAGTCCGTGGTGCATGTGGTCGGCTCGTTCTGGGCGGTGCGCGTGCGGATTGTCACCGACATCACGGGCGGCGGCAGTATCACCGTGTGGGCATGGGGCAACTGATGGCCGCGTCGCTGTTTATTCCGATTGATTTCGCGCTCGCGAGCGGCACCGGCGCCGCCGTGCTTCAGAACACGCCGACCCTGATCACGCCGGTGCTGGGCGCGGCCACAGGCACCAGCATGGTGCTGTCCGGCAATATGCGCGCCGCGACCTACAATGTCGGGGCGGCGGCTGGCGTGGATGCGTCGCTCATTATTCCCACGGTGGGCACCCTGACGATTTCCAAGGGCATTGTGACTGGGTTTGTGTGAGTCATGCCGCGACAGTATTACATTCAGCATCAGACGGAAATCACGGGCACCTTTAGTCCGACCCCGATGGATGGCGATCTATGCCAGTGCATTCCCGAAGGTGGGAACTGGGCGCGGATCGGTGGGGCGTGGCTCCTTCTGGCGGAATTGCCGGTCGTGGGGGTGCCCTTACATGGGCCGCTGACGAATCAGATTCAAACCGTGATGCTGTTGTTTCTGGTGGCGGATGACCCAGCCACGCTGCTGGGATTTGGGACGTGGGAACTAATCCAGACGGGGAAACTGTTCATCGGCGACAACGCCACAGAAGTGTGGGCGTGGAAGCGCACGGCCTGACATGCCGGTCATCAGTTATCCGGGGTTTATCGGTCCGGCGTATCAGTCGCAGTCTTACATGCAGGACAGCGAGCGGCTGATTAACTGGTATCCCGAAGCGAACGGCGGATCGCCGACGGCCGCCCCGTCCGCGCTGATGCCGTGTCCTGGCTTTCTCACGCGCGCCTCGGTGGGGCAGGCACCGATTCGCGGCACGTTTTTTCAGTTGGGGCGCGCGTTTTTCGTGGCGGGCTTTGCGTTCTACGAACTCTTCTACAACAGTGTGACGCAAGTGTATAGCACGACGCAACGTGGCACCGTGGCGGCGGATAGCAATCCCGTGACGATCAATGCGAACGGCGACGCGGGCAACCAACTCTGGATCACGAGTGGCGGCTTGGGCTATATCTACGACTTGACGGCGAACACCCTGACGCCCGCGGGTCCGGCGGGGACGACGGTGAGCATGGGCGGGTTTCTCTCAGCGCGCTTTCTCTCACTGGATGCGAATACCGGCGCGTTTTACGCGAGTGATCGCTATAACGGCTTGGTGTGGAACCTGCTGAATGTGGCGCAGTCTGAGTCTGGCGATCCGTGGCGCGCACTCGTCGTGACGCCGGATAATCTGATTCGGCTGTTTGGCGAGACAACTGGCGAAGTCTGGGCCGATCAGGGCACCGCGCCGTTTCCGTTTTCGCAAGTGCAGGAAGGTTCCTGCGCCTACGGGATCGTCGCGCCCTTTGCGTTCTCGGTCGACACTGATGTCACGTTCCTGGCCCAAAATAAACAAGGGAGAGGGATCGTGATGCGGATGAACGGCTACACGCCGGAACGCGTCAGCACGCATGCGATTTCGACAGCGTTTCAGGAGTTTGCGACCTTCGATGACACGCTGAGTTTCTGTTATCAGGAACTCGGGCATTCGTTTACCGTGTTCACGTTTCCGGGTGAAGAGAAAACCTTCGTGCTGGATGAAACCACGGGCCTTTGGGGTGAGCGCGCCTACTGGGATACGGTGACCGGCACTTTCTTGGCCTATCGACCCTGCTGTCAGATGCTGGCGTTTGGCAGGATTCTCGTGGGTGACCGACTGACGGGCGATATCTACGAGATGTCCTCGCTGTTTCAGGATGATGTTGACGGCAATGTGATTCGCCGACTTCGTCAGCCGCCGCGTTTTTCTGTCGATCAGAAGCGGGTGACCGTGAACAGCCTGCACGTCGTGATGGACGTCGGGCAGGGGTTGCCGTCTGGGCAGGGCGTGAATCCGCAACTGATGCTCCAGACCGCGAAGGATGGCGGAAAGGTGTTCGGCAATGAGCGCTGGAGTTCGGCCGGGGCGCTCGGCGCGTTCGAGACGCGCGTGCGCTGGACGCAGTGCGGACAGGCGCGGAATCGCACGGACCGGTTCATCGCCACGGATCCGGTGCCGTGGCGGCTCGTGGACTGCATTATGGATTACACCGTAGGCGCGCACTGATGGCTTTCGAACCGCTAAATCGCTATCCGATTGAACCGACGCTGAAGCGCTCGCCGGATATCGAACGCTGGCACACGGCGCTGATTGCGGCGGTGAACGAACTCCTGCAGCGCACGCTCAGCGGCGCCGGCAGTCCGGAAGGCGTCGTGACGGCCTCGCAGGGCCGGTTGTATGAACGCACGGATGGCGGGGTCGGCACGACTATCTACTATAAAAGCTCGGGTGGTGTGATTTCGCAGACCAATGCTGGCACGAACACGGGTTGGTTACCCCTCACATGAGTCGGTTTCATTGGTTGCGGCATCTTCTAGGATGGGTTCCATCAGAATTGGTATCTGAAAGCGTATGTGGCGGTTTTATTACGGTTCGCTGTGTATTGTGTGGCCGGTTGACACATATAGGGACACGATGATCATCCGCCCTGCGACGCTCGCCGATGTGCCGCATCTCGTGGAGATGGGGCGGCTGTTTCGCGCCAAAACCAGCTACGTGGACATCGTGGCGGACAACCCAGCGCAGATGGCCCGCACCGCCACATCGCTAATCGAGCAGCCAACCGGCACGGTGCTCGTGGCTGAAGGTCGTGATGGCGCATTGGTCGCGATGATTGGCTTGACGGCGTTCGTGCATCACATCAGCGGCGCGCCGACAGTGGGTGAAGCGTTCTACTGGAGTGAGGGCCGTAGTGCGGGCGTGTTGTTGCTTCGATGGGCGATTGAGTGGGCACAGCAGCAAGGGGCCACCACCCTGCAGTTGGTGCAGCCCATCGCCGATGTGCGGGTCGGTGATTTCTATGCCGCGGTGGGCGCACGCTGTATCGAAGCGGCCTGGCAACTGGACCTGACCACGCAGGAGCGTGTCGCATGATGCCACTGGTGTTCGATGACGTGCTGCCGGACCCGCACATCTACCGCGAGGCGGCGCTGCGTCTGCCGTTCGGCGATCTGCACGCCGGCCCCGTGACGTTTCACAACATGGTGCCGGTCGGCCCGAATCCGCTGAGTGCCACGCTCGAGCACGACCTCGGCCTCGTCACCACCTTCTCAGCCTTCCGGCTGAGTCCGGAGGGCCAGGATGAGCCGAACTTCGTGCATACCGACCGGGACATGGGCGAGTGGACGGCACTCCTGTTCCTGAATCCGGATCCGCCAGCGAGCGATGGCACGCGGTTTTACCGGTATCGGGAAACCGGCGCGATTCAGAGCACGGCAGAAGACGAGGCGCTCCTCGATGAATTGCTGGACTGGCACGATCTCGGGCAGTGGGAGTGCTGGCACACGGTGGCGGCGTCGTTCAACCGGTGCGTGGTGTTTCCGGCGAGCTACTTTCACAGTCGGGCACTGTTTCGCAACTGGGGCACTGGGCAAGAGGCGCGGCTAATCCAACTGGCGTTTGGGACGGGGAGTTTGCCATGAGCGTTGGGACAGCGACCGCCATCGCGCTGGGCGTGGGCGCGGCGAGTTCCGTGGCCGGGGCGGCGATCAATGCCCATGCGGCGGGGAGCGCGGCGAAAACCCAGGCAGACTCAGCGCGCGAGGCGCTGAAACTCCAGCAGCAGCAATACCAGCAGGCGCGGCAGGATTTCAACCCTTACCAGCAGGCGGGACAGGGCGCGCTCGGACGGCTGGGCAACATGGCGGCGGCACCGCGCCAGTCATTTCAGCCGGGTCAGACGGCGAGTCTTGGCAATCCGATGGGCTCAGGGGGCGTGCAGAGCGCGCCTGGAGCGCTCGGCGCGTTCGGTATGGCTCCGCAGGGTGGACCGGCTCAAGTCGCGCCACAGGCCGCCGGAGGCGGTCAGGGCATGGTCGTGATGCAGGGGCCAGACGGTTCGCGGCGGCCGGTGCCCGCACAGGTGGCGCAACAGCTCGCGCAACGAGGGTTCAAGGTGATCAGTGGCTGATGCGTTCGACCAGGCGTTCGCGGAACTCGGAATCGATCCGTCACAGTTCGGGGGGAATACCGGCTTCACCGGGGGCATGGACATCTGGCGGCAGGGGCCGATCCAAGCAGCCCCCGTAGCGCGGACAGGAGGATCGGATCAGTCGCCGCCATTGGCGCAGGCGGCACCTGCGGCTGGACCCGCGTCGCCTGGCATGTCGTGGCTGGACTGGATTGATCACACATACGGCACCAGCGCCGTGCGTGGCGGCGGATTTGCCGATAAGCCGCAGGGCACAAGCCTTGGCGACGTGGTCAACCGATTCAACACCGAAACCGGCGCGCACGCGCAGATGCTCGGCGGCCCATCGGGGGATCGCGTCGACTTCGGCACGGGGCGCGGCGCTGAGGACGTGCTGACCTCCGGTGGGCAGTTGTGGCAGGCGAACGATCCGCGCGGCAACAACCCGATCGGTGAACCGCGCGGCCAGATGTCGCCGAGCGGTCAAGCCGTGGCGTGGGGCAATGGCGGCGGCGGTCCCTCGCTGGGCAATATGGCGATGCCGACCGCGCCGACGCCCACGAATCTGCAGGCGCCCGCGCCGTTCAGTTATCCGACGTCGTCGCTGGGGGCATTTGCGGGACCGAGTGCGTATCAGGCACCCGCGCCGTTTTCGGCACCGAGCGCCACGCCGACGCCGCAGAGCCTCACCTACAATCCCGCCACGACTCCGGCCTCGCTGACGGCGCAACAGGTCGGCACGCCCGCATCGTTAACCTATGCGAATCTGGCAAATCCGCAGCAGGTGAATTACAACCCGGCGGCCACACCGACCGCGTTCGCGGGATCGCGTCAGGCGGATCCCGGCACGCTGAACTACACCAATCTTCCAACGCCGTCGAACTTTGAATATCAGAGTTATACCGGTCCCAGCGCCGCGGAATTCGCGGCGGATCCGGGGCGGCAGTTCCGTGAACAGCAGGCGCTCGACGCGCAGGCGAACATCGCCGCGCACATGGGCAGTCTGCGCACGGGCAACGCCTTACAGGCACAAGGGCAACTCGCTAGCGACCTGGCCTCACAGGAATATAACAACGCGTGGCAGCGCGGACTGGCGCAGAGTCAAGCCAACAACCAGGGGCGGTTGAGTGCGGCGCAGACGAATGCGCAGACCGGGTTGGCGTACAACCAGAACGCGAACGCGAACGCGCTGAACTTCGGGCAGGCGAACATCCAGAATCAGTTTGCGGCGAACGAAAGCAACTACGGGCGCTCGGCGAACGAAGCACAGCAAGGTTTCCAAAATCAGTTCGCGGTGAACCAGGCCAACAACCAGGGCGCGCTGAATGCCGCAGGTGCCAACAACGCCGCCAACTTCGCGGTGGGGCAAGCGAACAACGCGGGGAACTTTCAGGTAGGACAGGCCAATATCGGCAACGCGCTGAACGCTGCGCAGGCGAACAATCAGGCGAACCTCGCCTATGGCGCGCAAAACTTCAATCAGGGATTTCAAGTCAACCAAGCGAACAACCAAGGCCAGCAACAGGCGACGCAGGCGAACAACGCGGCGGCACTCGCCGCACAGGGCCAGCAATATAGCCAGGCGGCGAACACCTGGGGGATGAATCAGCAAGCCGGTCAGAGTGCGCAGGCACAGAATTACCAGCAGGCGCTGGCGGCCTATCAGGCGAATCAGGCGGCACAGAATCAGGGCTATCAGCAGGCATTGGGAGCCTACGGCCTGAATGCGCAAACGGGGCTGCAGTACGGCTCGCAGAACCAGCAGAATCAGCTCGCGAACTATCAGGCGCAGGTGAATGCCGCGCTGGGACTCGGTAATCTCAATTTGGGCTACACGCAGGCGGGCAACGCCTACAATCTCGGCCTCGGGAATCTCGGCGTGGCACAGGGGCAACTCGGGCTGGCGCAGCAGGGGCAACAGTTCAATCAGGGGCTTCAGACGTGGCAACAGAACTATCAGGCCAATGTGCTGGACCCGTGGAACATGAACTATCAACTTGCGTCACTCGGCAATCCGGGTGCGCCGAACGGCCAGGCGTATGCCAATGCGGGGAGTGATCTGCTGACCGGAATCGGCAATGCGAATGCCGCTGGCCAGGTGGGCAGTGCGAATGCGTGGGGCGGGGCATTTGGCAATCTGGGCAACCTCGCGCAGCAGGGCGCGTATTTCAACTGGCTGAATCAGCAACCGCAGACCGTCACGACGAATCAGCAGCCGTCGCCGAACGGCTTGCAGTGGTATGAGTGATGCCGGTCGATCCTTCGGTAATCGGCGGCTTGCGGCCGGTGGCGTTCAATACGCCGTTCGAGTCGCTTGGCGCGATGATGCAGTTGCGGGCGCAGCAACAGCAGATCCGCTCACAACAGGCGGCGGAAGACGCGCGCCGTCAGGACATCGAAAAACAACGGCGCGCCGAAGCCGACCAGCAGCAGTTCTATCGCATTCTCAGCACGTCGAAGAATGCTGATGAAGCCGCCGAAAAAATTCGCGTGAGCGTGCCGTCGCTCTATGAGCCGTTCCTGAAACAGCGGGCGGAACTGGACGACAAAGCGGCCGACCTGAAGAAGAAGCAGCAGGAACTGACGAAGTTACAACAGGAAGCCGCGATCAAGGGCCAGGAGTATGCAGGGCCGCTCATGCAGCTCGTCGAGAAGGGCAACTACGATCCGGGGCTGTTCGATTTCGCGCTCGGTGCGGTGAAAAGCCATTTCGAGAACTTTCCGGCGGATGAGTATCGGCAAAAAGCACAGGGTAACCCGCAGATCATCAAGCAGATTGTCGAAAGCCTGAAATCGCCGCAGCAGCAGAATGCTGACCGTGAACTGGCGACGGCGCAAGCGGAACTACCGGGGAAGGTTGCGCAGTCCGAGGTGCAGCAGCAGATCGCGGCGGGCATGCAGGGCGGCATTAGCGCCGAACAGCGTGCCCAGAATGCGTTACGTGAGCGCGAAGTGCGCGCGAGCGAGCAGAATGCGCGCACGGCGACGTCGCGCGAAGGCCGCGAACAGAAGCAGTTCGATGCGACCTACGGATCGCTGCAAGGGTCGGCCGGGACCGATAATCCGTTGGCGAAAGCCATCGCGGAATACCGGAGCCCGCCGGTGTCGCCGCGCGCAATGGCGTCCGGTCCCGGCAAGGCGCTGATGGAAGACGTGATGCGCCTGAACCCGGACTACGATGCGTCGCAGTTTCCGACGCGGCAACGCACGCGCATCGCATTCACGAGCGGGCCACAGTCCCAGACGTTGAATTCGCTGAACACGGCGATTGCGCATCTGGATCAGTTTGTCGATGTGGCGAAAGCGCTCGACAACGGCAGTTTCCAGCCGGGGAATCAGGTGTTCAACTGGTTCAAAACCACATTTGGGAATAGCGCGCCGACGAACTTCGAGGGCATCAAGCAGATCATGTCGGGCGAGCTCGCGTCCGCGTTCAAGAAATCAGGCGCGACGGATCAAGAGATCGCGGGCGTGGAGCGCGCGATTGCGTCGAAGAACAGCGCATCGCAACTGATCGACTACGCCACGAAAATCGCGATGCCGGCGCTGGGGTCGAAGGCCGACACGTTCAATGCGCAGTATCATCAGGTGATGGGGGCGCGTGATCCGTGGAAGGCGATTTACCCAGAGGCGGCGCAAGCGCTGCGGAAATATGGCCACGATCCAGATCATCCGACGATGGGCGGCCAGGCGCGCGGCACGATGACACTCCGCAATCTCAAGACGGGTGAGGTGCGCACAGGGCCGCGCGGACCAGTGCCCGCCGGATTCGAGGAAGTGCCGTAATGGCGTGGCCTCCAGGGTTCGAACCTGCTGGCGAGGCATGGCCCACTGGCTTTGCAGCACCGCAACCTGTGAACCGCCGCGAGATGGCGCGTCAGGAAATCGCGCTCGGCGGCGTGGACGATTCCGGTGTGCCCTCGCGCGACAAGAGCACACAGCTGCAATGGTTCGAAACGAAAATAAGACCGGCACTCGAACAGATTGCTCATCCGCAGACGGTGAACGATTTCGCGGCGTTGCTGATTCCGGACATCCGGCTGTCGAAAGCGAACGTTGCCGCGATGATGGAAGCCGTCAAGAAACTCCCGGTGCCCACGGGTCGGCAAGTCCTGAGTGCCTACAAGGCGGTTCGGCATCCCGCGCGCACAATCGCGACGGCGATCGGAGACAAGATGGCGGCGATGCTGGAAGCGCATCTCGGCTCAGCAGAGGCGTCGGCGCGAGACGTGGTGTCCAATCCGGGGTATCCACGTCTCACGGAAACACCACCTCCCTCTCAGCCCGTGGTTGCGCCTTCTGCGGCGGTTGCACCGGCACCCTCAGGGGCCGCGCCCGCGATGGGTAAGGTGGTGCAGGCTGGGCCGTTCAATCCGAGTGTCGCCTTGCAGCAAGCGAAAGAGGCGTTTGCGGCCATCGGGGAAACGCCGCAGCCTGCGGAAGCGAGCAATGCGATGGAACTGATTCGCCGCGGCAAGTCGCCAGGCGAAGCGGTCGTCAACATCATCAGTCATCGCCGCCCGATGGAGACGCCCCCGTCTGCGCCTTCGGCGGGGGTGTCGGCGTCTGCATCGTCAGCGAGCAGCATGGTGAAGCTAACGGCTGATGAAATGAAAGTCGGCATGGACCTGATGGCGCGTGGCAAGACGCCGCAGGAGGCACTCGAGGCGATTCTGGCGCAACGGCAACTCCGCGAGCGCATGGGCGCACTCTCGAACACGCAAGTTCGGCAGGCGCTCGACCTGCGCCATGATCAGGGCGCTATCAAAACACCCAGCGCCGAAACCGCACGCGCGAGGCGAGGCCAGTAAATGCCTACCTACGGCCTGAGCCAATACGAGCAACGCCAGTATTTCGATGACAACGGCGATCCGTTGGCGGGTGGCTTCGTGTTCACCTATCTCTCTGGGACGAGCACGCCCGCGACGACCTACAGCGACAGTATCGGCACACCGAACGCGAATCCGGTTGTGCTCTCGGCGGCGGGGCGATGCCGCATCTTCCTGCAGCCGATTGCCTATAAGTTCATCTTGACGGACGCGAATCTGGTGCCGGTTGGCTTGACGATGGACCCGGTGACGGCCTCCGCATCGGCCGTCGGCGTGAATGCCGGACTCGGCGAAGCGTTTACGTTCGAAGGAAATTCGCAGGCGGCCGTCACGCTCGCCGCGTATCCCAGTGGCGCAACATTCGACATGCTGCATCCCGGCACGGCGGTGTTGCTCGAAGACAGCAATAATCTCGTGGGCACCTACGTGCTGCGTGCCACCGGCGTCGTGGATGGCGGCACGCTCACGGTCGCGGTCGTGAATCTCAGCGATGGTGCCCCGGATACGCCTCTGGCGACGCTGACGATCACGAGCACGACGGGCGAGGTGTCCACGTCCGGCGTGATTACGTTTGGGGCCGCCGGGATCGCCAAACGCTATGGCATCAAGACCAAGATGACGGGCGTCAATACCGGGTTTGCCTGGGGCATCGTGCTCGTGAGGACCGCATGAGAATCTGGCTGACGGTGCTGTGTGTGCTCCTGAGCCGTGGTGTGTGGGCACAGCCCGCGCCCACGGTGGTGTCCACGTTGCGCAGCACCAGCGCGAGTGCGAGCAGTGTGTGTGTCGGCTGTCCCTTCGCGTCGGGCATTCCGGCGGCGAATAGCGGCGTGGCACTCGCCACGATTACCCTGAGTCAGTTTGCCGCACCGAGTGTCACGACGAATAAGTTGTACAACATTGCTGGGGCCCTGTACTTCAATGGCTCGCTGTTGGCGACCGGATCGAGTGTGTCGGGGACCGCGAACACAATCGGGATGTTCACGGGCGCGGCGGCGATTGGGAATAGCATCATCACGCAGAACGCACCAGCGACACTGATTACAGTGACTGGTGGATTGACCGTCTCGGGCACGATCACGGGCACCACCTCAGTCAATAGCGCGATCTTCAACGGCAGTGGTGCTGGACTGACGTCGATTCCCACGTCAGCCGTGAGCACGGGGAACTATGTCGCGACCGTCGGCAGTGGCACCGGCATTACAAGCAGTGTGACCGCCGGTAACGCCGCCGCGACGGTGATCAGCCTAAACAACACCGCCGTGACCCCGAATGCCTATGGGTCAGCGACATCGATTCCGACGTTTACGGTCGACCAGCAAGGGAGACTGACACTGGCCGGAAGTGCCACGCCGCAACTGACACTGACCTCGACCTATTTTTCGTCGCTCGCCGCCACAAACCTGACCGTGATTCCGGCGGCGAATCTGACCGGCACCATCACGTCCGCGACGCAGGATCTGATCACCCGGACGGGGACGATCACCAGTGGCGTCTGGAATGCGGGCGCGGTGACGTCGGGCGGGGTGATTACGGGCGTGACCGGCTCCTTTTCCACGTCCGCGTCACGCGTGGCGACGTTTACCTCGACGAATGCGAGCGGGGGGTATATCGCGTCCGCGCGCAGCGGGGTGGATGTGTTGCTGCTCGGCGATGCGGCGGCGGTCGGCGCGGGTGGTGGCACCGCGGACGGCGCGATTGAAAGCGATGCCAATCTGTATCACTCGGCGGGCGTGGGCTTCTCGAACATCTTTACCACCGGATCCACAGTCCGGGCGAAGTACGACGCGAGCGGGAACTACATCCTCGGCGCGGCAAACATCACGGATGCCGTGGCGACGCCGAGTGGCCTGACGGCTGGATGTGGAACCGGCGCAACGATCGCTGGGAAAGACTTTGCGTTTGTGGTCACCACTGGCACCGGCCCTACAAACTCGTGCGGGGTGACATTCAATGCGACGTTTGCGAATGTGCCAGCCTGTAGCGTGACACCAGTTAATCCTCCCACGAACGTGGCGGGAGTGACGATTATGGGGGCGATTGCTGGCACGACAAGCGTCAGTATTACAGCGATCGGCGGCACGAACCCAACATTACCAGCATCATCAGCTATCTACGTGCTCTGTCGAGGCTTCTAACCCATGAAATTCATTCGGCTCACGGTTGCTCTCATCTGCTTCTTCTCGCTCGGTGCGTTTGCACAAGAGCGGCTCGCGCTGACCACGCCGAAGCCACTGCCGACGCAAGTCACAGGCTATTCCGTTTCCGCGTTGCTGCTGAAGTGGGAACCCACGCCGCAGATCGTGATTACGCTGAAAGGCGAAGACGGCCTGTACACTGAACAGGTCTACGAGGGCACGGTGGCGACAACGCTGATGGTCGGCCTAAATAAGGCAAACTTAACCACGCGGAGCTTGGTGCAACGTATTTTCGACCGGCTCATCGCGGACGGGCGCATCATGGGCACGGTGCAGGGGTCAGTGCCGTGAGACGCGGCCTGACGGCGTTCCTCGTGGCCACGGTGCTGGGTCTGCCTCTCTCAGCCGATGATGCGCCGACCCTCACAGAATTGCAGAAAACGAGACTCGAAGCGCGCATCCTCGCGGTCGAACTCGCCCAGGCCCGCCTCGATGCGCTCATCAAAGACCTGACGGTGCCGGGGTATGATCTGACGCGCGAGGGCACCTACGTGAAAAAGCCAGTCACGCCGTGATCGCCGAAGCCGAACCGATTCCTGTGGTGGTTACTAATCCCGCGCCGGTGCCGGTCGTGATCGCGAGTCCGGCCTCGGACATCGATGCTCCGGCCACTACGACCACAGAACAGAATCGCCAGTCGGCGGGCGAACGGCTCGCGCTCCGCACGGCGGCACCGACCACCACCGAAGAGCAAGAGCGCGTCAGTGCCGGACAGCGCAACATCAACCTCATCTGGGAGAATACGCAGCGCAGCATCGCGATGGCGGTGATTGGTGCATCGCTGGTGGTGAGCATGTCGCTGTCGATCTTCGGGCGCTGGCTGGGGTCAGAAAACTTGCAGTTGGCGGCGAATGTGTTTCTCTTCGGGGTCGCCAATCTCGTGACGGGTTTCTATTTTGGCAGAACGAATCACCAACGGCAGGGGGGCGTGGGCGGCTCGGACCTGCCTGGGTCGCGATGAAAGGCTGAGATGACAGGACTCCTCTGGCGGGTCATCTACGCGGTGGTCTGTTTCGCCCTCTTCGTGTGGATCATGCCGCCGCTGATTGCGTTCTTCGGCTTGCCGCTCACCGGGGCCTGGCCGCTGCTGCGAATTTGTGCGGCCGGGATTGCCATCCTCTACGCGCTTTTCGGGCCGACGCCGCGAACGCTGTTTTAGTGTGCAGTTCGCCGGCCGATAGCGTTATCTGTTGGTATGCTTCAGGACGTTTCAGATGCCCGCCCGATGAGCGAGCCGGTCACGCAAGGACAGTTCTTCGAGAGCATGCGCAGTCGGCCGAGATGCGCGCGCTGGATAAGCGCATCCTGACCATCGAAGTCGCGCGCCTCGCCGAGAAAGATCAACTGCGAGGGGTTGCCACGCGCCGCGGCACCCTTGCCTGGGTGCTCGCCGGCACAGTCATCACCTTCCTGCTGCGGCTCCTCGAATACTGGATCCACAAGCCCTGATCAGGGTTTCGGGTCGTGACAGGGCACCGGGCCACAAGGGCCATCAGCGCTCGGCGGGGGCGGGCCGCACGGCACGTTGCCGCACCGGGGCGTAGTGGGGGCACAGGGCTGCGGGCCACAGGGGCCGTCTGGCGGGGGCACGCAGGGGTGAGGGCCACAGGGACCATCCGGCGGCGGAGGCGGCTCCTGGGGCACGCTAGGCGGCGCGGGGGGTGGTTCTGGCGCGGTCGGCACCGGCACCGGAGGCACGCTGACGGGCAGCACGAGGTCCGGGCGCATGGTCGGGCTGGACAGGGTGGCGAGAGCCGATGGCTGGAGCGGAGAGTTCGAGCAGGCCGACAGGGTAACGGCGGCGAGGAGGGCGAGGAATTTCATGGCGCACCTTCAGGAAAACCGCGTCACGCACCACACGAGTGCCGCGAACCACACCACCGCGTAGACACACCACACATCCTCACTGCGGAGCGTGGGTTGTTTCATCGAACAGGGCACCTTGTTTCTGCATGCCTTCGGCCACGGCGAGATTGCGTGCGGCCACTCGCGCATAGGCGGGTTTCAGTTCGCATCCCCAGAATCGTCGCCCGAGACGAATCGCTTCAAAGCCTTCTGATCCGATTCCGGCAAAAGGAGACAGAACCAAATCCCCAGGATTGCTCCACAGACGCACGCAGCGCTCAATAGTGCCCAACTGGAGAGGACAGATATGCCGTTCATCGTCGTTCTCCTTCGCGACTTGCGTGTTGAGCGTGTCGGTTTCATCGATGCCATACCAGATCGGCCGCGCCCACTCGATCCACTCGTTGTTGGTGAGTTGATCGCCGGTAATCGGCACGCTGTTCTCGCCCGGTTTCCTGAAGACGAGGATGAAATCGGCCAGTGCCGGCCGCAGCCAGCTCCGGTCTTTCTCTTTCTGCACGAACAGCAGCGCTTTGCTGTGCGTGCGGATGGCTTGCGCTTGCGGGTCTTTGTCGATGACGACTTCGCCGTGATGAATCCAGCCGTCAGCCTTGAAGGCGCGGATGATGTCGCCGCGCAGGTCAATCAATCCGATCACATTATGTGTCGCCTTCGTGCTCGTGAGTTGCGCGATGTGGCAACAGGTCAGGCGACCCGGCTTCGTGACGCGCAGCAGTTCGCGGATGATGAAGCCGAGGTGGATCACGAATTCGCCGTGCGTGGCGCAGTTGCCGATGTCGCGCTCGCTGGCGCTGTAGGTGTAGAGGGATGAGAACGGCGGACTATAGACGCTCAGGTCGACCGAATCATCGGCCAGTTCGCTGAGCCGCTCGCAACTGTCGCCTTCGGCCAGCGTCCAGCCGTTACCGGCGTATGTCTGGGTCACTTGAGATGCTCCGTTGGGTGGTCCTGCGGCTGTATGGGCGGCCAGTTTCTCTCGAAATTGATGCGTTGTTTGGCTTCGAGCATTTCCGCAAGCTCTTCAGGTTTTCCGCCATGACGCCAAAATCCGTCGAATGCTAGGATGACTAAATCGATCCACTCGCGCACATCGTCCGGGTCGGCTTCGATTTCGGCCAGCTCTTTTCGGATGTGCGCAGTGATGCCCAGCGTGCGACGGCCCGGGCCGAACGTTTCAGACGACCAGAGCCGTTGGGCGAATACATAGTTCAGCAGGAAATCGCTTAAATCGTAGTTCATGATGCCAACTCCTCTCGCTCGAACTCCCTCATATGCACCAGCAGTTGCCGCGCCATCTCGTCGGCATCGGCTTGCTTGCGTCGCACGTTACTGACAATGGCGCGCTCGCTGTTGCTGACCACGATGTGTGCGTCCACCGGATGCTGTTGCCCGAACCGCCAGCAGCGGCGAATCATCTGGTAATACTGCTCATAACTGTCGCCGATGCCGACAAACGCCATGTGATGGCAGTGCTGGAAATTCAAACCGAATCCAACGATCTTGCTTTTACTGACAAGGATATTGTGTTTACCACTGACGAAACCAAGCACGGCCGCACGCTTCTTCTCGTAACTGTCGCTGCCTTGCACGTTCACGGCCCCAGCCAACTCGCCGAGCGCGTCGGATTCGGCGTTCAGACCGCACCACAGAATCCATTGGTCGCTGACAGCCGACTTCACGAGTTCAACGACCTTCTTGCATCTATCCTCGATGCTGGCCCGTCGCGCCTTCTGGCGGCCCGTAATGCCTTTCAGGCCGAGTTCGGGAAACAGCACGCCGCCCGGATCGCCGCCTTCGACCACATGATCCGTAATCGTGAGCGGCGGCAATTCATAACCGGTATCGTCGTAGCCGATATCGGACGGCTTGCGCATCGCAATCGCCCAGCTCGCCAACCAGCGATAGAACGGCTGCACGGCGTGGCCCTTCATCCGCCAGCCTTGATCATCATGCACAAACCACGTCGCGAGAAACTCCTGGCGCGTCATCAGACCCAGAAACTCCGCATGGTTGGCGAGCTCGGCGATATCATTCGGGCTCGGGGTCGCCGTGCAACAGAGCCGATACTTTGTTCGAGCGAACGTCTTAATCAGCGCAGTCCTGATCTTGCCTTCGAAGCTCTTCAAGATCGATGCTTCATCCAGCACAACGCCAGCGAATTGCGTGACGTCGAAACGGTCAAGCATCTCGTAATTCGTGATCACAATGCGGTGGTCGCCTGCACCGCCTTGCCCACGTGCATAATGCACCTCAATGCCGAACTTGAGTCCTTCCGCAACCGATTGCTCAGCCACGCACAAAGGCGCCAAGATCAACACGCGCCCAGGGATGTGATCCGCCCATGCTAACTGCATCGCGGTTTTCCCAAGGCCACAATCCGCCCAGATAGCTGCGCTGCCTTTCCTGAGAGCCCATTGCACGATTTGTGTCTGCCAGTCGAACAGTTGCGACGGCAATACCGAGGCGTCAATCCGTAAACCGAGGTCGTTCACACGCCGAACCTTCGAAGCGATGAACTCGCTATACGTCTGCATTGGGCAGTCTCGACAGGCTGTCTCGCGTGAGGTAATCGGCCGCCGCGATCAGCAACATCGGATCGTTATAGAACTTGCCCACGCCGAAGTTGCAATGCTCGCAGAGGATACCGCGCGTGTGTCCAGTTTCATGGTCGTGATCGACATGCAGCGTGACGTAATCGCCAGAGGCTCCGCAAATCTGGCAACCACGGTCCAGCATCAACTCTAGCTCGTCTTGTTCTAGGCCGTATTTCTTAGCTCTGGCCCACAGCGCTCCGTTCCTGTTAGCGTATTCGATTCGGCGGAACCTCTGATATTCTCGCCATGCCTTATCGGTCCGATACCGCTTCCGTCTCTTCTCGCCGACTCGCTTCTTGTTGCGGTGATACCACTCGCGTGATTGCACGCGCCGCCGCTCGAGCGTTGACGGAATGCGCTTGCTCACAGCGTGCCCTCAGTCTTCAAAAGATAGCGCTCGATGTCGAGGCGCAGGTCGGCGAGCGCGCGCTGCTGGTCGGAATCGCTGGCGGGCACTTGGCTCCAGCACCTCATGCAGTAGGCCCATGTCGATATCGTATCGATGGATTCGAGCCGTTTCAGGATGTCGCGGAGTGTCATGGATGTCTTCGCCTCCCGCAATTGCCAGCAGATGCCACTTCCAGCGCCGAATCGCTATCGTGTCTTCTGGTGTGAGTGCGCTGCCGGAGCTGACCAGCAGCGCGCCGTCCTGCACACTCAGCATGTGGCCGCGTGCCTCAAGGGTCAGTGCGAGACGAATTGCCTCGTCCGCTACGAACAGCCCATGCTTCATCTCAGCCATGCTTGATCAGAAAGGCACATCGTCGTCGGTCAGTGGCGACGGTGTGTTGTCACTCGGAAACGCACTGCTGCTGTCTTCGGGCGGCGGCTGCCAGCCATTGCGCTTGCGTTGCGCCCAGCCTCTGGCGCGCGCCGCATCGAGGCTCTGATACTTCCGCTTTTTCTGGTCGTCTGCGCTGTCTCCGAGCAGCGAATTGAAATAATCGAGCCGGTCGGCGACCATCTCCAGATATTCCGGTGGACAGTCACTATAGGGCCGTCCCAGCATGCTGTCCCCGGTCCAGTCGCGTGGGTCTTTGGCTCGAATCGCCGGATCGCCGTATTTGCCGTCGAGGTCCGCATCGGAGGCGATGCGCGGCGGCGTAAATGGCGCGCCTGGTCCACCGACACGCTGCGCCGTGCAGCCGAAATGCGCCACAAGTAACTTCAGGCTGGCGTCGATGGATTGGAACACCTGATACATCTGGTCGGTGGTAACGGCCATCAGTCGTGACTCGCAGCGCGGATGGCCGCATAGACTGCCGTGATCATGCCGCGATCCAGATCCTTCGCCTTCTCGGATAATTGCGCGTAGGGCACCATCAGTTCTTCGCCGTCTTCGGCTTTGCGCGAGGTCACGCCCTGCGCTTTCTTGCTCGCCATCCAGGCTTCGTGCGCTTTGTCGGCAACTGTTTCGATGTCCGGGAGATTCATGGGCTGTGCTCCTTTGCGGTTGCAATCACCGCATTTTGCAATGAGTTCCGTGCCGACAATCGTGAATATCCAACCGTAGTGGTGTTCTAGATCGCCAATGGCTCGCTTGGCTTCTCTACCGCACTTATCGCACCGCCTCAGGCTCATCTCAGCCGAGTTCCTCGGGCGCGTATAGCCCGTGTGTGATGTCGGGATAGACAAGGCGAGCGAGCTTAGTGAGTGCGCGCGCCACGAGCATATCAGCCGGATTACGTCCCCAGCCGCTGGCCGCCCAGGATTTCGCGTCCGGCTCGCCCTTGTCATCGCGCTTGCCGTTCCACGCTTGTCGCCCCTCTTCGATGCTGAACGACAGCGACACGGGCGGATCCTCGCCACGCTGGGTTTCGAACGTAGCGCGCTCAGACGTGCGTTCCACGCACCGAAAATACTTCGCCTTGCCGCTCGTCAGCACCAACGAGTGAATGGCCCCGGCCGAGAGCGCGGGCTTGCTGTCGATGATGTGGATGGCCCGCAACGAAGCCATCGTCTGAAAGCCGAGTTCCCGGCCCGCCATGATCGTGCTGAGCACGGCCGGGGCATTGCCGTAGGCCGAAAACATCCGGCTCGCGAACAAGTCGGCCGCCACCTGCTTGGCTTGCGCCATGCTCCGCGGCTCGAGTTGCCATCTCGGGTCCAGGGCGGGCGGCGGCAGCACTTCAGGCTCTAGGATGCGCGGCGGTGCTGAGGCAGGCTGAGATGAGGATGCCTGCCCGTTCGTCGTTCTGGGGGGCTCTGGGCCTGCGTGCGGGGCCGTTTGATGAGAGTCGGCCGGTTCTGACCCGGCTGCGTCACGTTTAACTTCAGCCCGCGATGAACCAACTGGGCGCCCAGCATTCATCGCTTGCGCCTCGTCCGGCAGGCGTCCCGCTTCTCCCGTGACTTCACCAGCGGATTGGGAATGCCCGTCACCATCCGGGCTGCGACTCTCGTGGTGCTCCATCTCAGCTCTTTCCTCTCCGAAGACCGCGATATCCGCCGGCACCCGCTCGCGAAACACCTCGTCGAACGGCAGCGGCACATCCGTCTTGAGGCTGACGAGCTCGCGCACGGTGGTGAGGCGTGTGCCGAAGTCCTGTAGCGATTTCGTGATGGCCGGCGAGAGCACCACCGTGCCTTCGTCCAGTGCGCGGTAGGCATCTTCGAGGTGGCCGAACACCTCAAGAATCTCGGCGGCTCGCTTCTGGCCGATGCCCTTCGCGCCTTGGATGTTGTCGCTGCTGTCGCCGACTAAGCACAGGTAATCGCGCATCTGGTGCGGCCACACGCCGAACTTCGCTTTCACATCATCTGGCGTGAGTGAGTTGCCACTGGTGACGGAATGAAAACTCACGCGGTCGTTGACAAGCTGTAGGAGATCCTTGTCGGCGCTGGCAATCGTGACGGTGCCGTTGTAGACCCCATCGACGAGGCTGAAGGCGCAGCGAGTGGCTGAGGCGATCACGTCGTCTGCCTCATAGCCCGTCATGCCCCAGACCGGAAAGCCGTCCGCGCGCAACGTGTCGGCCGCCAGCGCCATCTGATGCGCGATGACGGCGTTGTTCTCTTTGTCGCGCTGCGCTTTGTAGGCCGGATCCACTTGTTTGCGCAGATACGGCGGGCTGTCCAGCGCGATGGCGACGCCACTGCGCCGATCGCCGGCGAGTGCTCGCACGCGCTCCACGGTTTTCATGCTGGTCGCATCCGGATTTGGGTCGTTGCCGGATGTGTGCCACTCACGGTGCAGGATGGACGATAAATCGATCAGCAGAATACTGGCGCTCACTGTTGCCGCCTCCACTCCTTGAGGGTTTGGCACGCCTCACTGAACTTCAGCACGGCTGGATGGTCCCAACTATTCCCCTCGAACGGCTCGCCGTTTTCCACGGCACGCGCGCGCACGTCGTAGACTTTGTCTTCGAGATGGAATTCATCGAAGAGATACGCAAGCGCCTCCACCAGCGTCACAGGTCGGCTCCGGGTCGCGTCGCGTTCCGCCGTGAGCGTGACGATTTGTGCCTCCAGTTGCGCGATCGCCGCTCCGCCGCTACCAGCAGGATGTTGGTGCTCACAGGTCCGTCCCGGTCGCCGTGCGGCGTTTCCGTGTGCGGGTCGGCTTCGGTGTCTCACTGCCGTTGCTGCCGGACAGGCGCGCGATGCACGCATCCAGTACTTCGAGGCGCTTACCGAGAATGCCTTCGGCCTCTTCGATGTCTTTCACATCAGTCCAGCACTTGTCCACGATGGTCCGTTCCGCCCGCATCTCGGCGACAACCTTCTCAATCGCAGATTGCTTCATGCCTCACCTCGCTGTAGGTTTCCGCATTCAGGGCACTCACACTCGCGGCCGACAGGAACATCATTGAGCCGAGCCAGTTTTCCGTGACAACGATGTTCGTGTGGTAGTCGCACGCGACAGCCGTCGCAAATAATCAGTTGATTCGCATCCCGTTTCCCAACGCACCACATCGAATTATGTTGCGCGCACAATAGGCGGCCAGAACCGCGCCGAACATCTGGATTCTGCCAACGCCCACAGTTCACCTTCGAGCCATCTTTCAAGCGAATTACCCACGAGCAGCGACTCCACGCAGGCGCATCGATGAACTGCCTTGACATGCCTCACCTCCGCGCCGACTGTAGCAGATGCCTGCTACGCGTGTCAACTACTCCGCGCGCTCGTAACGTTCATCGACCAGGCGATAGCCGAGGGCGGCGACCACCTGCGGCACCGGGCGCGCGCCGTGCTTCAGGAAGTGACACAGGTGGCTGGCATCGCAGCCGGATTGGCGGGCGAAGGCGCGCAGACTCAGCTTGCTGTCGGCGATGCGCTTGGCCGTGCGGGCGCGCAGTTGCTCGCGGGTCATGGGCGCTTCTTCTCCGTCCAGCGCGCCGTGTCCCGGACCGGATGATAAAACGGCCGCCGCGAGGTCACGCCCTCGAACGACAGCGCATCGCGCCGGTGCTGCGCTTCGTGTTCGGCGAACCACTCGTCGGTGAATTCGCGGCGGCGCAACCGCACCCACCAGCGCCGTGACCAGAACACGGCCGCCACACAGACGACGAGCAGTGCCCATTTCATGCGCGTGTCTCCAACGGCACGAGATCTAGAAATTCGCAGCCCGGTGCGTGCATGTCGATCAGGATTTGGACGACCGCTTCTGCGAAGGTATTGAGAATTTTGACGCGCGAGGCGTAGGCGGCGTCGGCGGCGGCGGCGGCGGCGTCGGCGGCGTCGGCGGCGTCGGCGGCGGCGTAGGCGGCGTAGGCGGCGTAGGCGGCGGCGTAGGCGGCGTAGGCGGCGGCGTAGGCGGCGTCGGCGGCGACGTAGGCGGCGGCGTCGGCGGCGTCGGCGGCGTCGGCGGCGGCGGCGGCGTCGCGCGCTACACGCTGCGCGTTTCGCGCGCTTTTCACTGTGCCGTCCTGCTCGCAGCGGACCGCTGCGCCTTCTAGCGCCTCTGCATGTGTTGGATTCCGCGAGGCTGCGGCTCGCAACGCGATTGGCACAATGGTGCGAATTGTCATCTCGGCCACGCGTGCAACAAATATCTTTGTATTGATCGTGCCGTGACTGCCGAGTTGTGCAATCGCAAGTCGGCGCAAGCCGGCGGCACGCGCTGCGGTCGAGGGCCAACGTGCATCGTTCAGCTTGATTTTCAATCGACGGAGCGCCGAATCGACGCAGCCAGGATCATCGCCATGCGGCAGGCCCAGCGCATAGCACACGGCGGCTTCCACGCACATCTTGCCAGGCGCCTGCGTGCCCAGCCCGTTTGTGAGGCCAGCCGCGACGGTGTCGCGCACTTTCGTGGCCATCTCTCGCGTGATCGTGATCATCGTGTTGGCTCCTTGCTCAGTTCGTCGCACAGGTCCAGAATCGGCTGCACGCTCGACACCGAAATCGGCGCGGCCTTGAACGCTGTCAGCACGCGCACAATGCGCTGATGCTCGTCCGAGAGTCGCCGGATCGTGGCTTCCTGTTCAGCGACCGTGCGTAGCAACACGCGGACGGAATCCTCGTGCGCGTCGCGAATGTGCAGTTTGCCGCGGTCAGTCATCGCCGTCTCCTTCGGCTGCCGCCACACAAGCCGCCGAGCAGTAGGGCCAGAAGGTGTCATCGGTTTCGATGTTGTTGCAGACAACGCAGTCGAATTCCGGTCCATTCAGTTCTTGCGCATCGGGCACGCACTCGGGACACTCACAGTCGGGGTCTGCATAGCGGTGACCTTCCGTGCTTAATCCATCACAATAATCCGGATCGGTGCCAGGGTCGCGATAATCGAACATGATCAGCCTCGCACGGTCGGGAGCTCGGCGCGGCGCGCCGTCTCCTCGCAGGTCAGTTTCCGGTTGGCGCGGGTGAAGTGGTCGGCCACGAGCAGGCCGCAGAGGCAGCGCCCATCACGCGGACGTGGTGCCGTCACGATGATGGCATCCACAATGCGCCCGCGGAGCGCGGGTGGCACGGCTTTCAGTTCGAAGGTGATGACGCTGGCGCCTTTGCACAGGTCAGCGGCGCACTGAAAGCGTGTGCCGTCCGGCAGTTGGTAGGTGTAATGCGTGGGGCGGTTGCTGTCCATGCGCGAGACTGTAGCAAACATCAGGAACGCTGTCAAGCGCCGTCCGTAGTTGCGCCTGTTCCTGATTTATGCTACAGTGCGCCGGATGGCTGATGATACCGACCTCGGCCGATGCGGCGGAACGGGCATGGTGGCGTATTGGGACGGCTCGGCCTATGCGGGCGAGATGTGCCGCGGTTGCATAGATTGCGAGCGCCACGACAGCGAGTGCGAGACTGAGCTGACGAGTCATGGCTATACACCTTGTCAGTGCGAAGAGCGTATGGCGAGAAAACGATCAGACGATGTCTGATGTCCGCCGCGAGATGGTCAGCGTGGCTCTGGCGCAACTGTACGCGCAGCAGCAGCGCATCGCCGCACTCGAGGCGCAACTGAAAGCGGCACGCGAAGAACTGCGGCGCTATGTGCGGGCTGAGATGCACGGCGGCCAAGAATGAGCGATGCCATATTGCCGAAGCCAGCGGATCTGCGCGAGATTCTCGGCGACTTGGCGGCGCACCGACAGATGTTGGAATATCTGCATGACCTCGCCAACCAATTGTGGGCGTTGGATCTTCGCCCTGTTATTTACCATGAACATCACATCGAGCATGTCGGCGAATTGGCACTGCCTGAAAATCTGATGCGTGCCATGAGTGAAGAGCGACAAGCGATCCATGATCTTGAAGAAAAAATCGTGCAAATGCGAGCGGCGTGGATTCGTAGTCAAGGCTGGCATTACTAGTGTGCGGGCTGAGATGAGCGATGAATCAGCCGCTCGGGATTGATCTGTTCTGCGGGCTCGGTGGCTGGACGGACGGCTTGTTGGCAGAAGGCTATCGCGTGGTCGGCTTCGACAACGAGCAGCATGTCTACGGCTCCGCGCGCTATCCGGCGCAACTCGTGATACAGGACGTGCTCACGCTGCACGGCGCACAGTTTCGTGATGCCGCACTGATCGTGGCCTCGCCGCCGTGTCAGGCCTACAGCTATCGCGCGATGCCGTGGAAGCGTGCGAAGGCACTCCCGCCGCCGGACAATGCGTTGTTCAACGCGTGCTTTCGGATTCAGCGCGAGGCGTGCGAGGCCGCAGGACACTACATTCCGTTGGTGGTGGAGAATGTGTGCGGGGCGCAGAAGTGGGTTGGGCGCGCTCGCTGGCACTATGGCAGTTTCTACCTGTGGGGCGATGTGCCCGCGTTGATGCCGATCACGCGACATCGAGGCAAAGGACCGAAGCCCGGCACAGGCAATCAGTTCTGCGCGATTCACTTGGATCAAATCCAAGATGACGGCGAGAAGGTTCCCGGCTTCCGCTTCGATGGTTCCGGCAAGTCGTTCCAGTCGGCATCGGTGAAGGCCACAAAGAACGACGGCGGATCCTGGTTCAACGTGGCGCACAACACGACGAGCGGCACAGGGCAGAATCCGGATGGGCGGTGCATCTCGGAAGGCTGGCGCAGTAAGCACTACGGCGACACCGCGAAGATGCAACTTGCAGGCGATGGCATCAAGCAAGGTGGTGATTGGTTCAACGCCGAACAGCCATCGATCTCGCGGCGGAGTAGCAGCAAGAGCACGGCACGTAAAGCCGCCTCCGCGCACATCGCGAAGATTCCATTGCCGCTGGCGTGCTGGATTGCGCGGGCGTGGAAGCCATGATTCAGTTGCGTGACTATCAGATCGATCTTCTCGAGCGCACCCGCGCCCTCATGCGGCAGGGCGTGCGACGGATCCTGATCCAGTGTCCGACCGGGAGCGGTAAGACTGTGCTGGTCGCACAGATGCTCGCGAGCGCGGCCGCCCGTGGCAAGCGCGCCTGGTTCCTCGTTCACCGCAAAGAATTACTGGAGCAAAGCGTTGAAACCTTCATCGAAACGGCTGATATTCACACCGGCGTGGTTGCGGCAGGCTATCCAGCCTCGCCACTTGCTCCCGTGCAGGTGTGCAGTGTCCCATCTCTGGAACGGCGAGCACGTCATCTCACGAGTCCTGACGTGTGTGTGTGGGACGAATGTCATCATCTTGCGAGTAAAAGTTGGGCCGCGCTCGCGCAGCAGTTCCCGTCCGCCGTCCACATCGGCCTCACGGCCACGCCACAGCGCCTCGACGGGCGCGGCCTCGGTGCCTACTTCGACGCGCCCGTTGAAGGCCCGACGACGGCCGACCTCATCGCGCAAGGCTGGCTGAGCGCCTACAAGTTCTATGCGCCCTCGGCGGCGAATCTCTCAGGCGTGCATCGCGTAGCTGGCGACTACAACAAGCGCGAACTCGCCGGCGCGATGCAACAGAGCAGCGTGGTCGGCGATGCGCTCGCGCACTATCGCCAGCACTGCGCGGGCGGACGCGCGCTGGTGTTCGCGTGGAATCTGGATGCGTCACGGCAGATGGCGGCGTCGTTCGTGGCGGCAGGGATCGCGGCTCAGCATGTCGATGGTGATACACCGAAGGCCGAGCGCGCACACGCGATGAAGGAGTTCAGGAATGGAACCGTGCGAGTGTTATGTAGCGTGGATCTTTTCAGCGAAGGATTGGACGTGCCAGCCGTTGACGGGTTGTTCCTTCTGCGGCCAACACAATCGCTGGGTCTATATCTCCAGCAAGTTGGTCGAGGTTTGCGGCCGGCCGCAGGTAAGGCTGTCGTGCGAATTTTTGACCATGCCGGCCACTGGGAGCGACACGGGTTGCCCGATGATTCCCGACAGTGGTCGCTGACGGGTGCTTCGTCTTCGAAGAGCCGAGAAGGAGTGCTGGGTGTGCGTCGCTGTCCAGTCTGCTTCGGGGTGTCCCGGTCCTCGTCGCGGGTGTGTGCCTACTGTGGCGCAGCGTTCGAGGTGAAGGCGCGCCAGGTGCAGCAGGTCGAGGGCGTGCTGCAGGAAACCGATGCGGCGGCGCTGCGGGCACTACGTGAACGGCGGCAGGAATTCTACGGGCAGTGTCAGACGCTGGCGCAGTGGCAGGCGCTGGCGAAGATGCTTGGGTATCGCGCAGGCTGGGCCTGGCACATGAGTCAGCGCGCGAAGGCGCACCGAAGAACGGCTTGAAAACGCGTTACGGAACGCGTTACAATGCGTAGATGCGCAAGGTAAAAAATATCCGCTGCCGGGTCTGTCGTCAGTCCTTCGAGCCGTCGCGTTCGTGGCACCGCTTCTGTTCTGATGCCTGTCGCCAAAAGGCGTGGAAGATGCCGAAGCGCATCGCGCAGGCTGAATTGGTTTGCATCTACTGTGGTGAAATCGGCGAATCGATTGATCATGTGCCGCCACGCGTGAGCCGAGAGAAATTGATCGAGCTTGGGCTTGTCGAACGCTATCCGTTTTTTGAAGTGCGTGCGTGTCGAGAATGCAACTGCGCACTCGGTAAACTGGCGCTCTGGACCCTACGCGAACGTAAACGCTACATCAAGGAGTGGATAGAGCGCCGTTATCGGAAATATCTGATGATGCCGGAATGGGAACCGAAGGACATCATGGACCTCGGCGAGAATCTTCAGCGCGAAGTGGTGCATGGCGTAGCGATGAAGCGATGGGTTGAACGGAGGCTGAAGTTTTGAGCGAAACAGACCTGCTGCAGCGCCTCATGCTCCACTATTCGGCCGCTGGGGTGCGGCTGTTTCGCAACCAGGTCGGCACCTATCAGCTCGCCGATGGGCGCTGGATTTCCAGCGGCCTGTGCGTTGGCTCCAGCGACCTGATCGGCTGGGTGCCGGTCATCGTCACCGAGGCCATGCTCGGCCGTGCGCTAGCCGTTTTCGTGGCGGTCGAGGGAAAGGTCGGGCGTCGCCGGACCACGGACGAGCAGGCGCGGTTTCTTCGGGCGGTGCAGACGGCCGGCGGGCTGGCCGTGGTGGCCCGTGAGGTCAACGATGTCGCGCTGGCGTTGGCGCAGTTGATCGGAGCCCCGTAATGGACACGAAGCCTACTCATGTCGATGCCGTATGCGCGCTCGCGGAGCGCATTCAGCCGGTCTTTCTCGGCGAGCAGAACCGGATCATTCTACCTGCGTTGTTGCTGCTGGTGCGGGCGCTGCTGCTGCGAGGCCTCGATCAGCACGGCGGCGAGTTGCCGTGCGCGCTCGACCTGCTGCAGACGCTGATTCCGCATGTGCTGGCGGAATTCGAACCGACCACAGACGAGATGCCACCGATAGATACCGGCGCCACGAGGCACTGATGCTGATCACGTCGAAATATCAGAGTTGGTGCCGGCAGTGCGGGCGCGTCGAAATTAAAGTCGGGGACCGCTGCGAGTGGACCCCCGGCATCAAAGGCGTGATGTGTCTCGCCTGCCTCGGCGCCAATCCGCCGAGTGCGCCACCGACGTCGAAGGCCTGGGCACCCGCGCCGAAGCCCGCCGCTCCGCGTGAGGTCGTGCGCGCCCCGGACCTGCCGCCCGCGGTCGCGGCCTGCGAGGCACTTGAAGTGCAATTCGTGCGCATGGCCGCGCGCACGTCTACGCCGCAGATCGATGCGGCGTGGACGAAATACGAAAAGTGCAAAGCGCTCGGGCTCGGCTCACGCGTAAAACCGGAAGCCCGTGTGGCGCTGAAAACCGCGCTGGTGCTTCTCATCTCAGCAATTTTCCAGGAGGAGACTAGTTATGTCGTCTGAGATTATCGCCACGGCACGCATCTCGAGCAATTCGTCGCTGGCCGAACGCATCAAGCAGCACCGGCGCGCGACGGGCACATTTTTGCTGTTGGACTGCTCGTATTCCATGAGCGAGGAGATTGCGCCGAATCAGACCGCCATCCAGAAACTGCGGAGTGTCGCGCGGCAACTGCGCGCTGATCTGCCGAGTGTGCAGCAAGTGGCGTTTCCCGTGGAGGGTGCGGCGGCGCGAGAAATCGCGGCCGACATTCCGGATGTGGGCGGCAACGGCACGCCGCTCGCCGAAGCGATCGATTACTGCGCGGGACGGGGCGCGGCGCATCTGATTGTGGTGAGCGATGGCGCGCCGAATGATCCACCGCGGGCGCTCATCGCGGCAAAACAGTCGCGGTGCAAGATCGATGTCGTGTTCATCGGCCGACCGGGCGATCCGGGCGAGCGCTTTCTGCGCGATCTGGCGCGGCAGAGTGGCGGGTCATGTGACACGCTAGATCTGGCGACCAAAGCGCTCGGCACAAAGATTCGCGGCCTGCTCTCGGCGTGATACCGCCGCTGGTAGCCTCCCATCTCAGCCAGCGGGCTATCTTGTGTGCAAGGTTCTGTGCGTTCCCAACGTAGACTAGGCGCGATGTTCTCAGTAAAATGCGGCTATTCAAGCCAATAGGGGCTTGATGCTGGGCGGAGCTGGCCGGCTCTTCGCCTTTCGAGCGCACGACGTGCTCTCTCACGTTGTGGCCCAGCGCGGTGTGCATCTTAGAGAGAAGGTGCGGTATGACGCGTCGCGAGATTCGTTCCGCTCGTCTGTGTTTTGTCTGCCTTCGACCCTCGCCTGATATTTTCAATTGGGAACTCGGCGTTCTCCATCACAGTGGAACCTGCGTTGCCATCGTGGCGGCAGGCGAGCGCGATTATTCGCGTTCAAAAGTTGGACGGTGGATCCCACGCGCCCAGCAATTGCAGCGACTTGAAGCACTTCGTGCGGAATCGCTGCGTGCGTTGTGAATTGGGGCGCGATTCTCGATGCACCAGGACTCGGGAAGCCTCCCTACCAAACGCTGACGAACGCCGTGCGCGTGTTGGAACACGATCCGCTCTGGGATGCAGCGCATCTCTATTTCGATGAATTTACGGGGCGCATCATCGTGACGAATTCCGCGCCGCGGGAGTGGCGCGATGATGACGATGTCGCCTTGACTGTCTACCTGCAGGACACGACGGGACTCACGCGCATTACGAAGCATCTCGTCGCCGATGCCGTGGATCTCGTGGCTCGACGACGGGGGCGGCATGTCGTGCGGGAATGGTTGCTCTCGCTGGTCTGGGACGGGATCTCGCGCATTGATTTAGCCTTCGAAGATCACTGGGGCGCCGATCGGCAACCGAGCGATTATGTCCGCGCGGCCAGCCGCAATTTCTTTCTCAGTCTCGTGGCGCGCGTGCTGTGCCCCGGTTGCAAATGCGACACGATGCCGGTGTTCGAAGGGGAGCAGGGCATCTTTAAATCCAGCGCGCTTGCTGTTGTGGGCGGCGAGTGGTTCTGCGCGCTCGATGAATCCGCGGCCTCGAAGGATTTCCTGCAAGCCTTACGCGGAAAATGGGTCATCGAACTCTGTGAATTGAATGCTTTTTCCAAGACGGAAAGCGCACACGTGAAGGGGATGTTGTCTCGCACGTCGGACACCTATCGCGCCAGTTATGGGCGACGCACGATTGACATTCCTCGCCAATGTGTGTTCGCCGGCACGACGAACCATGATGATTGGCTGACCGACGAAACGGGCGGGCGCCGATTCTGGCCCATCCAATGCGGCGCCATCAATTTGGCGTCGCTCACGGCCGCACGATCCCAACTGTTCGCGGAAGCGGTGATGCTCTTTCAGCGCGGGGCGACCTGGTGGGAGATGCCGGCGATTACGCAAACGGAGCAGGCCGCTCGCCACCAGCATGATGAATGGGCCTCACTCGTGCTGGATTGGGCACAGCACTACGTGCTCACATCGCCGTCCGTGTTCGTCAAGGACATCTTGCTGGGCCCCCTCAAATTCACGCCAGACAAACTCGATAAAACCAGCCAAATGCGTGTCGCGCGTATCCTCCGGCATGCCCAATGGAAACGCGACCGGATGCGTAAATTCTGGACACCACCTTAAGGTGGCATGCATGCCACCTCGTGACTGAGGTGGATATTATTGAGCCACCTACACATATGCCACCTATGCCACCTTTTTACGTATATGTATACATGTATATGAGATCACGTGTACGCAGTTACGAAAATGCCAAAAAGGTGGCATGAGGTGGCATGGTGGCATCGATTTGCCTCACTTACGAGGATGTCCCTCCTCAGCCTCTTCGTGTATGATTTCAAGTCAATAACCCTTTGGCAAACCCACATCCGCCCACCGCGCATCTCAAGAAGGACGCGGGCCCCGGCCGGCCTCGCGGCTCACACAACAAGCTCACGCGCGAGCGGCTCGAGTTGGAAATCAAGCGCCTCGCGCTCAGCAACATTCTTGATGCGTTCGATGGCGTGCATGGCAACCGCAAAAAGTTCACACTGCGCGAACTGAAGGCGATGCCGGAAGATTTTCAGCGCTGTATCGCGAGCGTGAAAGTGAAAACAGAAAATCTCACCGTGGGCGATGATTCGCAGGACATCACGGTGGAAATCAAACTGTGGGACAAAACGAAAGCAATCGAGATGGCGGGGCGCGCGTTCGGGATGTTCAAGGACAAAGTGGAAATCAGTGCGCCAGAAGAACTGATCGCGCGCTTGGACCGCGCGAAGCAGCGCGCGAGGGCTGAGAAGGAGTGAGGGATTTGGAGATTACGATCAACGATGTCGGTGATCACGTCTGCGAGCACGGCACGGCGGTGGACGTGCATTGCTGTAATTGCCACAGCGGATTCATCTTCGATCTCGACCACGAATGTCCGGATGAAGAATTGACGCCGCACCCGTTCAATTCGCGCACGCCCTATGAACCAGGAGACGACCGCGACATCTGGTGCCAAGATTGTGAATATCACCGCGATCATCAGATTCATTCTGTGCCATGACTGACGGCATGACGCCGTGGCTGAAAGCTGAATACGGCCACGGCACGCAGACCCTCTCTCCACAGAGTCGCGACTTCGAGAGCGAACTCCACGACTTCTGCAGCGAGCACTACAGCAACCCTCTCGGCTATGTGCGCGGCGCGTTCACCTGGGGCGAACCCAACACGCCCCTCTCAGCCTATAAAGAGCCAGACAGGTGGCAGTGTGAGTTTCTCGAATGGCTCGGCCATGAAATCGCCAGCCGGCACTTCAACGGCGTGGATGCGGTGCTCCCCATCAAAGGCGCGGTGTCGTCAGGTCACGGCATCGGCAAGGGCGCGCTCACCGGCATGGTGGTGAACTTCATCATGAGCACGCGCCGCGATGCGAAGGGCGTCATCACTGCGAACACGAACACGCAACTCCAAGATAAAACTTGGGCCGCGATTGATGTATGGACGAAGCGCAGCATTACGGCGCACTGGTTTGTGCTGAACAGCAGCATCATGTATCGCGCGGGCTATCGCACATCGTGGAAGTGCTCGCCGCAAACCTGCGACCCCGATAACAGCGAAGCGTTCGCGGGGCAGCACAATGTAGCCTCGACCAGCTTTTATGTGAACGATGAAGACAGCAACGTGCCTGATGTCATTCATGAAGTGCAGGAAGGCGGTTTGACCGATGGCGAGCCGATGTGGTTTCTGTTCGGCAACCCAACCCGCCGTCGCGGCGTGTTTCACGATGTCGTATTCGGTAGCGGCGGCCGGCGCTGGAAGGCCTGGATCATCGATGCCCGCACTTGCCGTTTTCCGAACAAAGGGCTGATTGCGGAGCAACTCGAAGACTGGGGCGGTGAAGACAGCGACCGGTTTCGCGTGCGCGTGCGCGGGGTGCCGCCGAAGGCGGAAGATGCACAGTTTATCGATAGCGCCCGCGTGCTCGACGCGCAGAAGCGCCAGGTGGTCGTGCTGTCCGATGAACCGCTGGTGGCGGGTTGCGACCTGGCCTGGGGCGGCAGCGACAGCAACGTGATTCGCTTCCGGCGCGGGCGCGATGCGCGGAGCATTCCTGCGATTCGCATTCCGGGCGAGCTCACGCGTGATCCGGGCGTGCTCACGAACCGGTTAGCGGATGTGCTGAGTAACACGTATCAGGGGCAGCGCGTCGCGATGCTGTTTTTGGATAGCGCCGGCATCGCGGGCGCGGTGGGCACGCGGCTGCGGAATCTC
>Ga0134122_10000130_pt1 | contig 42402 bp, 41 predicted proteins | sample KB302_FD_96461 | JGI IMG/M metagenome (GOLD analysis project Ga0134122, IMG submission 96461) | Terrestrial soil microbial communities without Nitrogen fertilizer from Kellogg Biological Station, Michigan, USA - KB3-0-2 | ecosystem: Environmental > Terrestrial > Soil > Unclassified ... | reverse complement strand
CGACGAGACGATCCCTAACCTCGCGGTGACCATCAACACGACGCCGTCGCCAGCGCCCGCCGGCGAGCCGAAGAGCGACGGCGCGTTCGACGTTCGGGTAGACGAGCCGAATCTCGCGGACCCAAACCGGCCGGTGTGGATTCTGGAGTACAGGTACCCGAAGCTGATCACTCCGGAAGGCAGCCCCAAGGACCTCAACAAGACCGAGTCCGCGGGCGCGGCCGCTGCGCAGACGGACACATTCCAGTTCGGCGCGGTGCGCTCCGGGGACAGCAGGCGCATCGTCTGGCGCGTGACGCCGGTGCGCATCGGCGCCTACACGGTCCACTACGAGATCGCGGCAGGGCTGTTTGGAAACGCCAAGGCGGTCACCTCCGGCGGGAGCCCCGTGAAGGGCGATTTCGAGGTGACGATCAAGTCGAAGCCCCGGGAGACCTGCGTGAAGGGCAGCCAGGTCACGACCCAGTGCCGGAAGGCATAGCGCGCTCGGCTTCGGCCGCAGGCTCAGGCTCCGTTTAGGCCCCATCCCTAACGTGCGCGCCGTGCGCGGATCCCAGCGGCGCTGGCGCCCGGTCCCGCCCCTTTTTTTCGTCGCCGTTGCGCTGTTCGCGGGCTGCGGCGGAGACGGAGGCGAGACCACCGCCGCCACGCCGACGCCGCCGGCCAACTCTGGTCACGGCGGAGAGGGAAGACAGCGCCTCCCGGCCGGCGACGGACAGGGAGGGGTGCGGCTCCAGAAGGTCGGCGACTTCGAGGAGCCCCTCTACGTCGTCCAGCCGCCGGGAGACGACCGGGATCTGTTCGTCGTCGAGAAGGCCGGGCGGGTTCAGGTCGTACGCGACGGCGAACGCCTGCAAGAGCCCTTCCTGGACCTCAGCGGCCAGGTCTCGACCGGGAGCGAGCAGGGCTTGCTCTCACTCGCCTTCGCGCCCGACTACCGGAGCTCGGGGCTCGTGTACGTCGACTACACCGACTTAAACGGCGACACGCGGGTGGTCGAGTATCGCCGCTCCCGATCGAATCGCCTGGTCGCCGACCCCGGGAGCGCCCGCCAGGTGCTGAGCGTGGACCAGCCGTATCCTAACCACAACGGCGGCCTGCTCCTCTTCGGCCCCGCTGAAGGATCCGTTCGAAATGCCGCGGCCGGCCTGCTGTACATCGGGCTGGGCGACGGGGGGTCAGAGGACGATCCGCACCGAACCGGCCAGGACCTCTCCACCCTGCTCGGCAAGATCCTACGGATCGATCCACGCCCGTCCGGCGACCGTCCCTACTCGGTCCCGAACTCCAATCCGTTCGTCGAACGGCCGGGGGCGCGGCCGGAGATCTACTCCTACGGCCTCCGCAACCCATGGCGCTTCTCCTTCGATCCCAGGACGGGGGCTTTGGCGATCGGCGACGTGGGTCAGAACGAGGCTGAGGAGGTCGACTTGGTGGCGCGGGGGGCGGGCCGGGGGGCGAACTTCGGCTGGTCGGCCTACGAGGGGTTCGACCGCTTCAACACCGACCAACGGGCGCCCGGGGCGGTGCCACCGGTTCTGGTCTACGGCCACGACGCCGGCTGCTCGATCACGGGTGGCTTGGTGGCGCGTGACCGCACACTGCCGTCGCTCTACAGCCGCTACGTGTACGGCGACTTCTGCGCCGGGGAGCTCCGCAGCTTCACGGCCGAGCCGGGGCACCGCGCGACCGACGACCGGGCGCTGGGGCTCGAGGTGCCCTCGCTGAGCTCTTTCGGCACCGACAACGCGGGCCACATGTACGTCACCTCCCTCGAAGGGCCAGTCGTCCGACTGGTGGCCGCGGACTAGGCGCCGAGCACGCCGAACGCTACGCTCTCACGGTGCGCGGCAGGATCATGTGGGCGGGATCCTCGCTGGCGGCTGTGGCGCTCGCGGGCTTCGCCATGGGGTTCGCCTGGGCCGATTCCGGGACGCGTGCCGACGCAGCTCGCGATCTGCGGGTAGGTGACGGGCGCGGCGGGATCGCCAAGCGCAGTGTCGGCAACTTCGCGTCGCCTTCCTATGTGACCCACGCTCCGGGCGTGGGTCACTATCTCTACGTCGTCGAGCTGGGCGGCACGGTCCGAGTGGTTCACGACGGCAACGTTCTGGGCCAGCCGTTCATCGACATCCACAATCGAGTCTCGACCGGAGGCGAGCGTGGGCTGCTCTCGATCGCCTTCGACCCACACTACCGCCGTAACCACCTCCTCTACGTGTACTACACGAATGGCGGCGGGAACATCGAGATCGACGAGTTCCGCGCCCGCTCCAACCGGAACGCTCGCGAGCGCTCCCGCCGAAGGGTGATCGTCATCCCCCACCCCAACTTCGCCAACCACAACGGCGGCCACCTCCAGTTCGGGCCCGATGGCAAGCTCTACGCCGGCACCGGCGACGGGGGCGGCGCCGGCGACCCGCGCGAGAACGCGCAGAACAAGGGCACGCTGCTCGGCAAGCTCCTGCGCATCAACCCCCACAAGCACGGTTCCCGGCCGTACAAGTCGCCGCGGAGCAACCCCTATGTCGGCAAGAAGGGGGAGAACGAGATCTATGCGCGCGGCCTTCGAAACCCGTTTCGGTTCACGTTCGACCGCGGCCGGATCGCGATCGGCGACGTGGGCCAGCAGCGCTGGGAGGAGGTGGACTACGAGACGCGCAGGAGCCTGCGCGGCGCCAACTTCGGCTGGGACCGCTACGAGGGCAACCACCGCTTCGACTACCCCGGCGACAACGAGGCCGCGAGAGCGCGCGGCTATCAGAAGCCGATCTTCGAATACGAGCACGCCGCCAGGAACTGCCCCGGAGCCTGCGCGATCACGGGCGGCTTGGTGGTCTGGGACCGCAAGCTGGGAAGCCTGCGCGGCCGGTACCTCTACGCCGACTTCTACGCGGGCGACCTGCGCAGCTTCGTCGCCCGGCGCCGCCATGGGAGGCGCGACAGGGCGCTGGGGGTTCACGTCGACCATCCGAGCTCGTTCGGCCGGGGACCGCGGGGCCAGATCTACGTCACCTCCCTGGATGGCCCCTTGTACCAGCTCGTGCGAAAGTAGCCCGACGGGCCCGGCCGGGCCAAGCGTTTGGGAGTAAAGTCCGACCCGGATGGAAGGCGCGACCGCGAGCGAAACCACAACCGCTTCGGCATCGCCCGACGTAGCCCTGGCCACCGACTTCTCGACGCTCGCGGTCCGCAGGCCGACGGACGGCTCGCTGATCCGCGAGCTGGAGATCGACCCGCCCGAGCGGGTCGCCGACGTGGTGGCCCGCGTTCGCGAGTCGCAGCCGCACTGGGAGGCGATCGGCATCTCCGGCCGCCGTCGCTGGCTCGACCGCCTGCGCGACTGGATGCTGGCCAATCAGGAGCGGCTCGCCGACCTGATGCAGGAGGAAACCGGGAAGGTCCGCGCAGAGGCCGAGGCCGAGGCGCCCTTCCTGTGCGGGACGATCAACTACTACGGCGAGCACGCCGCCGAGTTCCTGGCCGAGGAAACGCCCAGCCCCCACATCCTGCCGTTGAAGGTGAAGCGGCTGCGCATCGTCTACCGGCCATTTCCGGTGGTGGGGGTGATCAGCCCCTGGAACTTCCCGCTGATTCTCGCCTTCGACGACGCGATCCCGGCGCTGATGGCCGGCTGCGCGGTGGTGATCAAGCCCTCCGAGTTCACCCCGCTCTCGACCATGGAGCTGGTGCGGGCGTGGAAGGAGGAGATCGGCGGCCCCGACGTGCTCGACATGGTCAACGGCACCGGGGAAACGGGCGGTGCGCTGGTAGACGAGGTCGACTTCGTGCAGTTCACCGGCTCCGACCGGACCGGCAAGCTGGTCATGAAGCGAGCGGCGGACACGCTGACCCCGGTCAGCCTGGAGCTCGGTGGAAAGGACCCGTTGATCGTCTTGCGCGACGCGGATCTCGAGCGCGCGGTCAATGCCACCACCACCGGCGCCCTCGCCAACACCGGGCAGATCTGCATGTCGATCGAGCGCGTTTACGTGGAGGAACCGATCTACGACGAGTTCGTGGAGCGGCTGACCGAACAGGTGACCAAGCTCCGCCAGGGCACGGACGGACCCTCGTATGGCGCCGAGCTCGGCGCGATGACCACCCCCGCCCAGGCCGAGACGGTAGCCGACCATGTCGAGGACGCCCGTCGCAAGGGCGCCAAGGTGCTGACGGGAGGCAAGCGCAAGGATGGCCCGGGGGACTGGTACGAGGCGACTGTGATCGCGGATGCCGACCACTCGATGAAGGTGATGACCGAGGAGACCTTCGGCCCGGTGATCCCGGTGATGAAGGTTGCCGATGCCGACGAGGCTGTGCAGATGGCCAACGCGACGCGCTACGGATTGTCGGCTTCGGTGTTCGCCGGCTCCAGTCGCCAGGGCGAGCAGATCGCGCGGCGCATCGAGGCCGGGGCGGTAAACGTCAACGACGTGCTGACGACCTACTTCGCGCTGGGCGTCCCGATGGGCGGCTGGAAGGACTCCGGGATCGGCTTTCGCCACGCCTCGTACGGAATCAAGAAGTTCGTGCGCCCGGAGTCGATCGTCTCGCCGCGAATCAAGCAGGGCAAGCGGGACCCGCTCTGGTTCCCCTACACGCCGGCGAGGCGCAAGTTGCTCAGCCGCGTCAACCGCCTCATCAACGCCCGCGGCCTCCGCAACCGGCTCGGCCTCTAGGCCGGGCTAATTGGCCGCTGGCACCAGCTCTTCGCGGACCTGCTTCGCGGCCTGGACCAGGTTGCGCAGGGCCGCCTCGGTCTCCGGCCAGGCACGGGTCTTCAGCCCACAGTCCGGGTTGACCCAGAGCTGCTCCGCAGGCAGCACCCGGGCAGCGGCCTGCAGCAAGTCGGCCATCTCCTCGGCGGGTGGGACGCGAGGTGAGTGGATGTCGTACACGCCCGGCCCGATCTGCAGCGCATAGCCAGTGCGCTCCCAGTCGTGGAGCAGCTCCATGCGCGAGCGCGCCGCCTCGATCAGCAGCACGTCGGCGTCCATCTCCTGGATGTGCTCCATGATGTCGCCGAAGTCCGAGTAGCACATGTGTGTGTGGACCTGGGTCTCGTCCTTGACCCCAGAAGTGGCAACCCGGAAACAGTAAACCGCCCAGCGCAGGTACTCGTCCCAGCGGTCACGGCGGAGCGGCAACCCCTCGCGGATCGCCGGCTCGTCGACCTGGATCACCTTGATTCCTTCTGCCTCCAGGTCGGCCACCTCGTCGCGGATCGCGAGCGCCAGCTGCTCGCAGGTCTCCGAGAGCGACTGGTCGTCGCGGACGAAGGACCATTGGAGCATCGTCACGGGACCGGTGAGCATCCCCTTGACCGGCTTCTCGGTGAGCGATTGGGCGAAGGCGATCCAGTCGGTCGTCATGGGAGCCGGGCGGCTCACGTCGCCGAACAGGATCGGCGGGCGCACGTACCGCGACCCGTATGACTGAACCCACGCGTTCTGGGTGAACACGTAGCCCTCCATCTGCTCGGCGAAGTACTGGACCATGTCGTTGCGCTCCGGCTCGCCATGGACGAGCACGTCGAGTCCGACCTCCTCCTGGAAGCCGATCACGCGCTCGACCTCGGAGCGCATGCGCTGCTGATAGGCGGCCTCGTCGATCTTGCCCTGGCGAAGCTCGGCGCGCGCCTGGCGGATCTCCGCGGTCTGGGGGTAGGAGCCGATCGTCGTGGTCGGAAAGAGGGGCAGCTGGAGGCGGGCGTGCTGAGCCTCGCGGCGAACCTCGAACGGGCTCTGGCGCCGAGCGTCCTCCTCGGTCAGCGCCGCTACCCGCTCGCGCACGGCGGGGGTACGCGTTCGGTTGGAGTTCCGCCGGTCCTCGAGGGCCCGGTCGTTGGCGTCCAGCTCCGCCGCGATCGCCTCGCGTCCCTCCCCCAGGCCCCGGGCCAGGGTCACGACCTCGCCGACCTTCTGCTTCGCAAAAGCCATCCAGGAGCGCAGCTCGTCGTCGAGGACATCCGACGGAGGCTCGGCGTCGAGGTCGAGCGGGGTGTGCAGCAGCGAGCACGAGGTCGTGACCACGAGCTCGGCGCAGCGGTCCCGCAAGCCGGTCAGCAGGTCGAGACTGTGCTCCAGCTCGTTGATCCAGACGTTGCGGCCGTTGACGATTCCGGCGAACAGCCACTTCTTCTCCAGGCCGCCCTCGTGGGCGATCAGCTCCACGTTCTTGGGCCCCTCGCGGACCATCTCCCGCGCCACGTCCGCTCCCTCGCGATGCAGGTCGAGCCCGATGGCCTCGATCGGCAGGTCGCGGAGCACGCCATAGGCGTTCCCAACGTGGTCGAAGTAGGTCCTGACGCAGATCCGGGTGCGCTCATGGACCCTCGCCAGCTCCTCATAGGCGAGCCGGAGCGCATCGAGCTCCCGCTCCGGGCGATCCTCGACGAAGCAGGGCTCGTCCAGCTGGACCCAGGTTGCGCCCTGCTGTGCGAGCCTCTCGATGAGCTCGCCGTAGACCTCGAGCAATGGCTCCAGCAGGCTGAGGCGGTCGAAGTCCTCGGGCACCCCGTCCGCGGACTTGCCGAGCAAGAGGAACGAAACCGGCCCGACGATCACCGGCACGGTGTCGATGCCCAGCTCCTCCATCGCCTCGGCGTGCTCGTCGAAGGGCTTCGTGGAGGAGAGCGCGAAACTCGTATCGGGGCCAAGCTCCGGGACGATGTAGTGGTAGTTGGTGTCGAACCACTTGGTCATCTCCATCGCCGTCACGTCGACGCCGCTCTCTTGGCGCCCGCGCGCCATCGCGAAATACGTGTCGAGGCCAACCGGCCCACCCCCGTGCCCGTACCGGTCCGGCACGGCGCCCACCAGCGCGATCGCATCCAGCACGTGGTCGTAGAGGGAGAAGTCGTTGGACGGGATCAGGTCGACCCCCGCGCTCTGCATGAACCGCCAGTTCTCGAGCCGGATGCGCCTTGCGGCCTCCTGCAGCTCGGCTTCGGAGACTTCGCCGCGCCAGTAGCCCTCAGTTGCGAACTTGAGCTCGCGCTGGGGTCCGATCCTGGGAAAGCCCGCAACGTTCGACAGTGCCATCCCGGCTGAGGCTACAACAGAGGCCGTGAATTCCAGGCCTCCGGGTCGGCGATGGCCGACTAGCTGGAGACGGTCTCGGCGCCGGGCCGCGGCGAGAGGCGAACCGGCGCCGCGCTCAGGGCGCGCAGGCGCATGTCGGACCAGGTGAGGCCCTCGCGAACGAGCGCCGGCAAACCGAGCGCAACGGCGGTGGCGATCTCCACCGCCTGCAGGATCACGCCGTACGCGAGCGCGTCGGCGGCACTGACCCCGAAGCCGGTCGTCAAGACGCTGATCACCGCGAGCTGGAAGACGCCGATGTTCGACGGGGTGGCGGGCACGACGGCCGTGACGTTGACCGCGAACAGGACCGCAGCGGCCGCCCCGATGCCGAGCTCGCCGTGGAGGCCGAGCGCCTGGAACAGCACCGCGCAGGCGAGCAACTGGATTCCCCAGGCGCCCAGCTGCGCGGCCGCCGCCACCGCGGCCCGCCTCGGGTCGCGGAACACCTGAAGGCCCCTGCGCACGCGGAGCAGCGCCTCGCGCACCGTCCGGGCGAGCCGGCCGAGCCGGCCACCGGCATTGCGCTGGCGCACGAGAACCGGGGCCAGGATCACCGCGATCAGGACCAGAAGCGGCGCGAGGCTGAAAACGAACAGCTGCGTGGAGCTGCGGTGAAACAGGTCCGTGGAGGCGACGATGATCCCGCCCAGCAAGATGAGGGCAAGGATGTTGAGAGTGGACTGCGACACGAGCGTGCCGAGCAACACGGGGAACGTCTCCCGCATGCGACCCGTGCGCCGCGAGAGCACCATGGCCCGCGCCGGCTCCCCGAGACGCGCCGGAAGCGTTGCCGACATCAGCACTCCGATCATCGTGGCGGAGGTCACGTCCCGGCGCCGCAGCGCGCTGCGCGGCAACGCCGCGCGGGCGATCGCGAACCAGGCGACTGCGCGCAGAATCATGGAAGCCATCATCAAACCGGTTGCGATCAGTACCCAGCCGGCATCGGAGCGAACCACGCTGGAGACCACGTTCTGGGCACCGACCCGGTGCGCAGCGAGCGCGGTCAGTCCGATGCCCAAAAGCCCCGCGATCCCGAGCCCGATGCGTCTGGCGACGCGGTGTCGGGCCACCGCTTGAGCGGGCGGCGGGTCGAGCGAGGGAAGCCGCTTGGGCGGCCGCCGGGGGCCGCCGTCGATTCGCGTCATCCCGGCCCGCCGGGCAAGGCGCGACGCAGCCGGTGCGGTCGGGGGCGTGTCCTGAACCTGGTCGTAGACCTTTTCGACCTGCTCAGCCACGCGCGGCCAGGCATAGTGGGCGGCCGTCTCGCGGGCCGTGCGACCCATTGCCTCTCGGCGGTCCGGTTCGAGGTAGATCCGCTGCAGCTCCTCGGCCAGTCGCTGCGGGTCGGCCGGAGGCACCAGCACGCCGTCCGCGCCGTCGGTGACCACGTCGGAGTAGCCCGCGATGGCCGACGCGATCACGGGCGTGCCTGCCGCGAAGGCCTCCGTCAGGACCATGCCGAAGCTCTCCCCCGCGAGCGACGGGGCGCACAGCACGTCGGCCTCGTGAAGATGGCGCCAGAGCTCATCGCCATCCACTCGGCCGAGCGCCTCGACCCGCGAGCCCACGTCCGGATCGGCCAGGTAGCGCTGCACGTCCTCTCGATCCGCGCCGATCACCGTCAAGCGCGTGGGCACGTGCTCCGCAAGCCCCTCGAAGGCCTGGACGAGCACAGGCAGTCCCTTGCGCTCCTCGGGCCTGCCGACGAACAGCAGCCTGAACTCGTCGGACCGGGGCTTGGGGCGCGCGGGCGGGCCGTCGATGTCCACGCCATTCGGGATCACGTGATACTCGCCCCCGAACCACCGCCGCCCGGTCCAGGCGGCGGCCTCCGAGACCGCGATCCGCGCCCGGAGCTGGTTGAACTTCCGCCGTGCCCCGAGCAGGTTGGCGATCCCGTTGGGCACCCGCTTGGTCGAGTAGGCGTGAAAGGTGCCGACCACGGGAGCGCCGCGGAAAGAGCAGGCATCCCAGCCCAGGGTGGGCGCCGGCGGCTCGTGCACGTGGACGACGTCGAAGTGGCCCGCCCGCAGCTCGCGGCGCATCCTGGCCACGGCGTCGGGGAAGACGGACAGGTTCGAGACGGCGCCGTTCGCACCGAACCCCACGCTGCGGCCGAGCGGAATCAGGTACTCCGGGCGCTCCGGCTGCTCGGCCGGGACCCGGTGCAGGGCCCGGCTGAGGCGGTCGCTCGGGTCCCACGGAGCCAGCACCCGCACGTCGTGCCCGCGGTCGATCAGCGCCTCGGCAAGAGCCTGGACATGACGGTTCACTCCGCCGGGGTACGTCCACGAGTAGGGCGTGACGATCCCGATTCGCAATGGGGAAGTCGGTGCGCTGTGCCTGATCACAGTCGGACTGTCAATTGTGGGTGACGGCAATGACGAACCCCCCTGAATCTCGCGGGGGACGGGACGATGCCGGTCGTGGCGAGGGACGAGCTGGCTAGCCTGAGGAACGATACCGGCGACGTCCGAGGTTACCGGCACAGGCTCATTTACGCATGCAGAGGCGCCGTTTCGTGCGTGGAGCACTACCATCGCCGCCATGAGCATTCGGACCTTCGCCAAGTTCACCTTCTTCAAGCTCGACCCTGCCTGGCAGCGCCGGGATCCCGAGGCGCGCGCGGAGGATAAGCGGGAGTTCCTCGCCGCCTGCGACGACTTCGCCCAGGATCGGTCGCTGCGCGCCTACTCGACCGTCGGCACCCGTGGCGACACGGACCTGCTGCTGCTCGCCCAGAGCCCTGCCCTGGAGGACATTCACACCTTCCACGTCGTCCTGGCGCAGAGCGGGCTGGCGAAATGGATGTCAACCCCCCACTCCTATCTGGCGATGACGAAGCGCTCTCCCTACTCCGAGGCCGACGCCCGGCCGGAGATCTGCACCTCGGAGCGGCGGTACCTGTTCGTGTACCCGTTCGAGAAGCGGCGCGAGTGGTACCGGCTGCCGGCCTCCGAGCGCCAGCGGATAATGGACGAGCACATCGCCGTGGGCCGCCGCTACCCCGAGATCACGATCAACACCTCGTACTCGTTCGGCCTCGACGACCAGGAGTTCGTGGTCAGCTTCGAGGCTGACGATCCGGGGCAGTTTCTCGACCTGGTGCAGGAGCTGCGCGGCTCGGAGTCGAGCTCGTACACGCTTCGCGACACGCCGATCTTCACCTGCGTGGCCATGTCCGTGGGGAAGGCCCTCGACGCGCTGGACGGAGCCGCCACCTCGCGCGGTGCCGTGGCCTCGGTGACCTAGTGGCACCTCTAGCCACCTTCCACCGCAAACGGCGGCACTAGAGTTCCCGGCTTCATGAGCGACCGACCCGGAACCACCGGCAACCCCCTGCGTGTGGCCATCGTTGGCTCGGGCCCCGCGGGGTTCTACGCGGCCGAGCATCTGCTGAGGCAGGACCAGGCCGTGGTCGAGGTGGACGTCTTCGACCGGCTGCCGACGCCCTTCGGGCTCGTACGGGCGGGCGTGGCGCCCGACCACCCGAAGATCAAGTCGGTGATCCGCGTCTACGAGAAGACGGCGGCACGCGATGGCTTCCGTTTCTTCGGCAATCTCGAGGTTGGGCGTCACGTCAGCGCACTCGAGCTCGGCGAGCGCTATCACGCCATGATCTACGCCTACGGCTCGCCCACCGACCGCCGGCTCGAAATCCCCGGCGAGGACCTGGAGGGCAGCCATCCGGCCACTGCCTTCGTCGCCTGGTACAACGCGCACCCCGACTTCTCCGAGCAGGACTTCGACCTCTCCTGCGAGCGGGCGGTGGTGATCGGCAACGGAAACGTGGCCACGGACCTCGCCCGCATGCTCGCCCTGACGCGGGAGGAGCTGGAGGCCACCGACACGGCCGAGCACGCGATCGACGTCCTGGCATCCAGCAAGGTGCGGGAGATCCTCGTGCTCGGCCGGCGCGGCCCGGCGCAGGCCGCGTTCACCAACCCCGAGCTACGCGAGCTGGGCGAGATGAAGGATGCCGACGTGGACGTCGATCAGGCCGAGGTGGAGCTCGACGACATGAGCCGCGCGTATCTCGACTCAGACGAGGCGGACATCACGACCCGAAAGAACGTGGAGATCTTCACCGAGTTCTCCCAGCGGCAGCCTGAGGGCAAGCGAAGGCGGATCGTGCTGCGCTTCCTCCGCTCGCCGCTCGAGATCCAGGGTGACGGCAAGGTCGAGCGGCTGATCGTGGCCCGCAACGAGCTCTACCGCGACGAGTCGGGTGCGATCCGGGCCCGCGACAGCGGCGAGCGCGAGACCGTGGAGTGCGGGCTCATCTTCCGCTCGATCGGCTACAAGGGGACGGGCCTGGATGGGATCCCGTTCGACGAGCGCAGCGGCGTGATACCCAATCATGGCGGCAGGGTCAGCGAAGCTGGGAGCGACCGACCCCTCGACGGCCATTACGCGGTGGGCTGGATCAAGCGTGGCCCGTCGGGAGTGATCGGGACGAACAAGAAGGACGCCCAGGAGACGGTCGACAACCTGCTCGCCGACCTCCAAGCCGGACGGCTGGAGTCGGAGGCGGCGGATCCAGCGGCCGTGGAGAGCTGGCTGGCGGAACGGGCCCCGGAGCACGTCGTCTACTCGGGCTGGGAGGCAATCGACCGCGCCGAGCGGGAGCGCGGCAAGCCGCTAGGTCGCCCCAGGGTCAAGTTCGTCCGCGTCGAGGAGATGCTCGAAGCGGCTCGAAGCGGCCACCCGGTGGCCAGCTGAACCTCGGTGGCCGACTTGATGGAAGTCAAACGGATGGTCGAGGCGGCCCTGCCGGGCGCCGAGGTCGAGGTTATCGACGAGACCGGCTCGGGCGACCACCTGCGGGCCACCGTGCGCGCGCCGCAGTTCGCCGGCCTCACCCGGATCGACCAGCACCGGCTGGTCCGCGCCGCGGTCCAGCCGCGCATGGACGACGGCTCGATCCACGCACTCTCGATAAAGACGCGTCAACCGGATCCCGGCGCCTGAGACGGGAGCCAGACTCGCTAACGTACGCGCCATGCCTGCGAACCCCGAGCTGAAGCAGAAGGTGGAGGAGCTCCTGGGCGAGAACCAGGTGTTCCTGTTCATGAAGGGCACACCCGAGACGCCGCGCTGCGGGTTCTCGATGCGGGTCGTCGGTGTGTTGGAGCAGCTCGGCGTCGAGTACGGCGCCGTCGACGTCCTCCCGCTGCTCGATCCGCTGCGCGAGGTGACCGGCGAGCTCGCGGACTGGCGCACCTTCCCGCAGCTCTACGTCAACGGCGAGCTGGTCGGCGGGTGCGACATCGTCGAGGAGATGTTCGAATCCGGCGAGCTCGCCGAGTTGGTGGGTGCGGAGCAGCCGGAGGGGGCGATGGCGACACCGCCACAGGCGCCGGGCAACCCCCAGCAGAGCCCGCCGATGGAGCTGGGCTGATCGCGACGCCAGCCCGGAAGGCCTGAACGCTCAGACCGTCGCCGAAGCGCCTTCGGGCGCGTCGTCGCGGACCTGGAACGACGAGCCGCACCCGCAGGCGGCGACCACGTTCGGGTTGTTGACCACGAACCCGGCTCCCTGGAGGCCGTCCACGTAGTCGACCTCAGAGCCGAACACGAACTGCATGCTGACCTTGTCGACGACCACGGCGACGCCCTGGCGCTCGAAGACGTGGTCCTCGTCCTTCGCCTGGTCCAGCGCCAGCGCGTACTGGAACCCGGAGCAGCCACCGCCGCGCACGGCGACCCGCAGCGCCTGCTCGTCGACGTTGCCGTTGGAAGCGAGCAGGTCCTTGATCTTGCCGGCTGCCTTGTCGGTCAGCTGAATGGCTTCTCCCGGTGTCTCCATCGCGTCAAATTGTATATGGCGCTTCGTCGGCAACAACAGACCGGCGCTGAGGAGGCTGGTGGATTCGGTCCATTGGCGCTTTTGTGGCGCTATGCGCCACAAAAGCGCCAGGAGCCCCCACTAGAGGCCCTAGGCGCCCGCGTCCTCTCCGTACTTCCACTCGAGGTACTCGAGGATTCGCTTCGAGTCGTGGATCACCTGGTCGCCGTCGACCAGCACCGGCACGCGCTGCTGACGGGTCAGCTCCTCGATTTCCGGCCGCTCGGACCGGCGGTAGGGGACGCGCTCGGTGCGATGCTCGAGCCCGAGCTTGCCCAGCCGTCGCGCCACCGCCCCGCAGGGGCAGAGAACGTTCGTGGGCGTCCTGCAGCGGTATAGGACCACCGTCCCCTCGCTCACCATCCGAGCACCCGCCCTCCCGCGCGGAGCACCGGGGCGAATGCGGCGAACGCAGCCTCCTGCGCCCCTCGCCCCGTTCTCACGCGGTCCCCGAGCTGCTCCATCTGCCAATGCACGGCGTCCTCGAGGGTCTCCTCGTGGGGTCGCGGCGCAAACCCCAGCCGCGTGCGCGCCTTGGTGTTGCGGCAGGTCCACCAGAGCGACGCGGAGCGAACCTCGTCGGGCGAGAAGGGCAGCGGCAGCCCCGCCCGCGCCATGGCCTCCACGGCGAGCACCGTCGGGCGGCTCGGGAGCTTCACCGGCAGCTCCTCGCGACCGGCGATCCGGGCGAAGTCGGCGAATAGCCGATCGAGCGTGAAGTTTCTGCCGGCGAGGATGTAGCGCTCGCCCACCTCCCCCTTCTCGTCCGCCAGCAGGTGCCCCTGGGCGATGTCGCGGACGTCCACGATGTTGAGCCCCCCATCCACGTAGACCGGAATGCGGCCGAGCAGAAAGCGCCGCACCAAATGCATCGAGGTCCCCTTCGGATCGTCGGGACCGAGCACGAACGAGGGGTTGACGATCACCACTTGCAGCCCGTGCGCGGCCAGGCGAAGCGCCTCGACCTCGGCCTCGTGCTTCGAATTGGCGTAGGCGATCCCAAGGTGGCCGATCCTGTAGGGCTGATTCTCGTCCACCGTCCCCTTCGGCTTCGCCGGGCCGATCGCCGCGACCGACGAGGTGTGGATGACCCGCTTCACGTTTGCGGCGAGCGCCTCCTCGAGCACGATCCGGGTGCCCTTGACGTTCACGTCGAAGATGGCGTCACGCTTTCTGGGCCGCATCGACGTCGTACCCGCGAGGTGGAAGACGCGGTCGACGTTCTCCATGGACCGGCGCACCGCCCGCCGGTCGGTGACGTCGCCGCCGGCGCGCTCGAAGTCGATGTCGGAGAGGTGGTCGACCCTGGATCCCCGGCGCACGAGCAACCGCACCTGGTCGCCGCGCTCCGCGAGTGCGCGGACGACGTGCGAGCCCAGGAAGCCGGTGCCTCCGGTGATGAGCGTCTTGCCCACGAGCAACCGGATGGTAGAGCCGTGATAGAAGGGGCCGGTGCCCGCTGATGTGACCACGGCCGTGGTCACGGACACCACGGCCTACCTGCCGGACGAGCTGATCGCCGAGCACGGGATCCTGCGGGTCAGCCTCTATGTGTCGCTGGAGGGTGAGCAGCGTCCGGAGATCGAGATCTCCGGATCCGAATACGCGAGCTTCTACGAGCGCCTTCGCAAAAGCGACGAAGGGGCGACCACCTCCCAACCGTCCGTGGGCGACTTCACCGCCGTGTACGAGCCGCTGCTGGCGGAAGGCAAGGAGGTCGTTTCGATCCACCTCTCCGCAGGGATCTCAGGCACCTGCGAGTCGGCGGAGCAGGCGCGCCGGCGACTTCTGGACGAGGGCAAGGGAGGGGAGCGAGTCCACGTCTACGACAGCCGCTCTGGGGCCGGAGGCCAGGGGATGGTGGTGCTGGCGGCGGCTGTAGCCGCCGGCCGGGGGGCCGGCGGCGCGGACACGCTGGCGGCAGCCGAGCGATGCCGTGACGCACTCGAGATGTGGTTCGCGATCGACACGCTCGAGTACCTGCGCAAAGGGGGGCGCATCGGCGCCGCTCAGGCGTGGCTGGGCTCGGCTCTCCAGATCAAGCCGATTCTGACCCTCGGCGAGGAGATCACGCCCGTGGAGCGGGTGCGCACGCGCCGGCGCGCCTTCGAGCGGATGGTCGAGTATGCCCGCCGCCGCCAGGCCGCCGGCGCCGAAGCGTGGGTCGTCCAGCACATCCAGGACCACGAGACAGCTCGCCACCTGGTGGAGGAGTGTCGCGACATCTTTGGCTCCGAGCCGCTGTTCGTGTCCGAGGTCGGCCCGGTGATCGGCGCCCACGTGGGCCCTGGGCTGATCGGGGTCGGGGGGGTACCGTCCTCCGCCATCTTTGGAACGAGCGGCTGAGCTAAGTCCTCGAGCCCACCGGATGGCGTTTCTCAGCCGTTCAGCCGTTTCTCCGTGTGCTATCTTGAGTAAATCGGTCTAGAAACTTCACAAGTGATCATTCTTGCTATCGCGATCTGGGCCGTGTTCAGCCTTCTGATCGCGCTCGTCCTCGGTGCCGCGGCGGCAGCCGGGGATGCCGCGCTGGAGGCCGAGCGTCGTCGGGAGAGCACCGCGCCGGAGAATGAGCTGGCGACGGTGGCCGGGCAGGTTGTGCTCGAGAAGGCAAGCTAAGGCGGCGACCCCACCGCGCCTGTTCAGCCGGCCTCGGCGGAGGCCTCAGCCGAACCGATGGGAGCATGTTCCCCCTGCCAGAAGCGCCAGTAGTCGCGGATCACGGCCTGGACCGCAGCGGCTGCCGGTATCGCGATGAGCGCCCCCAGGACGCCGAGCAGCGCCGCACCGACCAGGATCGCCACGATGACGATCAACGGGTGAAGCTGGACGGCGCGTCCGTACACGTAGGGCTGGATCAGGTTGTTCTCGACCTGCTGGCAGAGGATCAACACCACCACCCAGACGATCAGCCCGGCAGGGAAGCGGACGAAGGCGACCACGATCCCGCCCAGCGTGGCGCCGACCAGGGGGATCAGGTCGAAGAAGCCGAACAGGATCGCGAGCGGGGTCGCAAACGGCACGTTTAACCGCGGCGCCGGGCGACGCGAGGAATGACGCCTGCCGCACCGAATATGGCGCAAGGAGGCTAGGCATGCCAGCCGGCGAATCCACCTCGCGCCTGATCCTGCGCGCCGTCCTGATCGTGGTCGCGGTCGTGCTGGTGCTGTACGTGGTCTACCTGCTGCGCAGGCCGCTGAGCTGGTTAGTGATTGCGGTGTTCGTCGCGATCGCGGTCTCAGGGCCGGTGAACGTGCTGTCGCGGCACATGAGGCGTGGGCTCGCGATCGCGGTGGTCTACGTCACGCTGCTGCTGATCCCGGTCGGGCTGGGCGCGCTGATCATCCCCAGCCTCGTCAACCAGGGCGAGGACCTCGCCAACAATGCGCCGGAGTACGCCCAGGACGTAACCGACTTCGTGAACGAGAATGAGACGCTCCGCAACCTGAACGACGACTACGACATCACCACCAAGCTCCAAGACGAGGCCGAGAAGCTGCCGTCCAAGATCGGCGACGCCGCCGGCATCCTTCGCGACATCGGAATCGGGTTCGTGAACTCGGTCTTCGCTGGGCTGACGATCCTCATCCTCAGCATATTCATGGTCTCCGGAGGCAGACGGTGGATCGAGCGCTTCCTGGAGACGCGCAACCCGGAGCATAAGGAACGCATCGGGCGGGCCCTCGACCACATCGGGAACGCGGTCGGCAACTACGTGGCGGGCGCGTTGCTGCAAGCGACCATCGCGGGCATCACCTCGTTCATCGTGCTGACGATCCTGGGTGTCCCGTTCGCGGGGCCGCTCGCGCTAGTCGTGTTCTTCTTCGACCTCATCCCCCTCGTTGGCGCCACCTTGGCGGCGGTGCTGGTGGCGGTCGTGACGCTGTTTGTCAACTTCCCGGTCGCGCTGATCGTGTGGGTGATCTACGCGATCGCCTACCAGCAGGTGGAGAACTACGTGATCCAGCCACAGATCCAGCGGCGAGCCGTAGCCGTGGAGCCGTTCGTCGTCCTCGTCGCGGTGTTGTTCGGGAGCACGCTGTTCGGGATCATCGGCGCCCTGCTTGCGATCCCGGCGGCGGCCTCGATCCAGATCGCGATCCGGGAGTGGATGGCCTACCGGCGCGAGGTCGTCGTCGGGCCGGACGACAGCGCCGCCGCCGTGGGCTCGAGCCGCGGGGCCGAGGCGCCCACGTAGATCTCGAGCCTCCTCGGCGGCGGCACCGACGAGATCATCAAGGAGATCCTCGGCAGGCAGCTGGGCCTGTAGGGATTGGCACCGGATTCGCTCGTTCCCTCGATCCCAGGACCGGACCCAACCCGGCCGACATCCTTCGCTTCGCGTGCGGTGTCGGCGGGTTTGGGTACCAGCGGGACGGCAGGTCCACACGCAGCTACCGGGACTTCGTCCCTAGCCCGAGCGAGGAATTGTTTTTCAGCGGCGGCGCAACGCGAACAGGCCGCCGACCGCGAAGCCGACCACCGCGGCCCCAATCGCCAGCTCGCGGCGATGCTCGCGGATCTGGCGCCGCCAGTCGGTGAGCTCGGCGACACGGCCCCGAAGGGCCTCGACCGAGCGGGAGAGCTCCGACCGCTGGCGCTCGATGTCGGCACGGATCTCCTCGGAGCTGCGACCGGGCGCCCCCGCAGCTGCGCGACCCACCGGCTCGCCGGCGCCGCTCACGTAGATGTCCGTCGAGCTGTTCAACGCGTGCCTGCCTCGAGCGTCTCCTTGGTCCGCCGGGCTTCCTCGATCGCCAGATCCGGCGTCGGCGGTGCGCCCGCCTGCACGGAGCGGTAGGCGAAGTAGCCGGCGCCGGCCGCGACGCCGAACCAGAAGAAGGCCTCGACCATGAAGCCGATCCAGACGTCACCCTCGAAGAACAGATCGTTGAGGAGCCAGGCGATGCCGTGCATGAGCATCGCGAGCCCCATCAGCGCGAAGACTCCGGCCGCGATCCCGACCACCGAGCCCTGGACCAGCTTGGTGAGCTTCTCGCGGATCTCGGTCTTGGCGAGCTCGATCTCCTCGCGGACCAGGATCGAGACACGTTCCGAGACGTCGAAGACCAGCTCGCCCACCGACCTGTCGTCGGGAGGAGTGGGGTCCGGTCGTGGGCCAGCGGTGCTGCTCATGTCACTCCGGCGGATCCTCCTTGAAGACCCGCACCCAGATCGCGGCTGAGGCCCGGTGTGCGAGCACGCTCGCCAGGGCCCCGGTGGCCGCCAAGAGCCCGGTCCAGATCAGCCTTCTGAGGATGTCGCTGTCCAATTCGGTTACCTCGCGGCGGAGTAAATCAGCTTGGCCGGGGACTGGTCCGCGTGCGAGTCGCGGCTCGGGGCATCATGCTCCCCGTACCCGGCCCAGCGCTCGAAGAAACCGCGGGCCACGGCATAGAACCACTCCCTGTCCACCGCGTCGATCGCTCCGTGGCCGCCCCCCGGAAGGACCCAGACGCGCACTAGGTCGTTGTCCTTCGCCGCTTCGGCCAGCATCCGCGCGTGCTCGACAGGGATGATGCGGTCGTCGTCCGGGTGCAGCACGAGCACCGGCACGCCGGCATCGGCGATGTGTTCCTTTGCCGATGCTCGCCGCCAGAGCTCATCCGCCTCGACCCCGTAGTAGGGGGCAGAGACCCGCTCGATCGGATCGACGAAGTCGTTGATGCTCATCCAGCCGGCTTCACGGATGCGGGAGGTGAGCATCGCCCGGAAGCCACGGTTGATCGGGTACGCCGGGTGGGAGAGCGGCAAGCGCCGGGACAGCCGCTTCGCCATCGCCTTCACGTCGGCCGGTGGGGAAACGGCGAGGATCCCGCCGTCGAGGGCCTCCGCCGCTCCCTCTGCGTGGCAGGCGCCCAGCACAGCGGAGCCGCCCAGCGAGATCCCGAGCGCGCCCACGGTGGTCGCGCCGAGCTGCTTCAGGTAGCGCCCCGCTGCCACCACGTCCTCGCCCTCCTTCCAGCCCACCGTCGTCGGCGCCTGGCTGGTGAGGTTCGTGAGCCCGAAGCTCCGCAGGTCGAGCGCGACGACGTTGAAGCCCCAGTCGTAGTAGGCGCGGACGGCGATCTGGCGCACGTAGTCGAAGCGCCGCGATGAGAACAGGCCGTGCACCAGGATCAACCCGGGCCTCTGCGGCGTCTGCTGGAGACCGACCGTCGCCGCGATGTGCTCGTCGTCTGCGCCCCGGAGCACGTGGTCCGAGAACTGGGCCGGGTAGGCGTAACCGAGGTTGGCGGCCTCCCTCTGCTGGGCGAGCACGAAGCTCGAGATGTCCGCGAGCCCCTTGCGCAACACCGCGGTCTCGGAGTGGCGGAGCCGGTGCGGAATCGCCTCGAGATCCGCCATCAGGGCATCCATCGAGCGCTCGCGGGGCTGCGCGACGGGAAGCGACGGCGGCTCGGGATCGAGGCGCGACAGCAGCCTGCGGAAGGGGTCCCTGAGCCCCTGGCCGAAGAGCCAGGCCGGCAACGCGATCGCCCCGACCACGAAGTTGAGCAGCTTTGCGGCGCCGTGGAGGACACGGTCGGAGCGCCGAGAGGTGGCGAGCGACTCCCACATCTCTCCTGCCGCCTACTCGTGCGCCTGCCCGGTGCCGTGCGTCTCGAGGCCGCCGCAGATCGTCTCGACCACCATCTTGCGGGCCCGGTCGAAGTCCCCGTCCGCGGTGGGAATCAGCTCGAAGACCCAGCCGGACAGAAGCTGCTCGATGGCGCCGTAGAACCACATCGACGCCAGCTCCGGGTCGACGTCCTTGCGAAAGGCGCCCGATCGTTGGGCGTCGGAGACGATCTTGGCGATCAGGTCGTAGGCCCGGCGGATCTCGGGCAGGTGGGTGCGCCCGAACGAGTTCGCCGCCCTCGTCACCTCGACGATGATCACCTTCATCAGGTCCGGGTCGTGGTGGTAGGAATCGATGATGAAGCGGGCCACCGCGTCCAGCTTGTCGTGCGGGCTGATCGCCTGGGCGTCGACCTCCTCGATCGCGGCGAGCAAGAGCGACCAGCGCTCGGTGAAGAGCTCGTTGAGCACCTCGTCCTTGGAGTTGAAGTAGTGGTAGACCAGCCCGTACGCGACCCCTGCCTCGTCGGCGATGTCGGAGACGCGGCAGGCGTGAAAGCCCTGGCGCGCGAACACGCGGATCGCGGCGTCCAGGATCTGGCGGCGCTTGTCGACCGGGGGAGCCTTGGCCATCAGGCGCGCACCTCGTCGGGCCATCGGTAGGACGCCGGGCGGCGGTTGGCGAGCGACGGGAGCATCCGCCGGACCCGATCCTGCAGGTCGAGGTCGAGGTCGGCGGCGATGAAGCACTCCTCGTCCGGCGCCTGCGCCAGGACCACGCCCCAGGGATCGAGGATCGCGGAGCGACCGTAGGAGCGGTAGTGAGGAGGCGCCTCGCCGATCTGGTTGGGCGCGACCACGAAGGCCTGGTTCTCGATCGCCCGCGCGCGCAGCAGGACGTCCCAATGGTCCTTGCCGGTCTCGAGCGTGAAGGCCGACGGGACGGTGATCACCGTCGCCCCGCGAACGGCGAGGATCCGGTAGAGCTCCGGAAAGCGCAGGTCGTAGCAGATGCTCATCCCGAGGGTGACTCCCTCGAGCGGGCCGACGAGCTCGGCCGTGACGATCTCGTCGCCGGGCTCCTCGTGCTCTGACTCGCGGTAGGAGACCCCTCCGACGTCGACGTCGAACATGTGGATCTTGCGGTAGCTGGCCTCGAGCTCGCCGTCCGGCCCGATCAGGATCGAGGTGTTGAACGACTTGTCGGGATCGTCGCTGCGCTCCGCAATGCTCCCGGCGACCAGGTGGATGCCCAGCTCGCGGGCCCAGGAGCGCGCGGCCGAAATCGTCGGGCCACCGAGCGGCTCGGCTCCCTCGAGCAGGGCGGCGGAGTCCCCCAGCAGGTTCCACTTCTCCGGCAGGACCGCCAGCTCGGCCCCCTGGGCGGCAGCGCCGCGCACGAGACGCTCGGCGGTCTCGACGTTGCGGGCCACCTCGCCCGTCGAGTTGAGCTGTATGGCAGCGACGCGCATCTGGTGACCCGGCTGACCGACCAGTCAACCCAACGGGCCAGGGGGCAGTATAGATTCGGCCCGGGTCGGGCCCAGGCTCGATCCGGGGCTACCCGCGACCGCTCGAGCCGTCCCCCTCGCGGCCGGCCCGATGGCGTTCGAGCTCGGCGACGAGCAGCTTCGTGTGCAGGGCGGCGATCAGGTCGTTGAGCGGGCCCGAGCCGGCCTCGATCAGCTCGACCGCCCGGTCGGGGTCGACATCGCCGGCGAGGCGCTTGGTGAGGACCTCGACCTCTTCCGCCACGAGCTGTTCGAGCGCCCGCTTGTAGCGCAGCGTGTCGTAGACCGTGAAGCCGATCCGCTCGTCGTAGCCGCCCGCGCGAAAACGGCTGATCGCCTCCACGATCCGCACGTCCGACGGCGAGTAGCCGCGACCGTCCGGGCTCAGGACCTCCAGGTCGGCGAGCCGGTCGAGGACCTCCTCTGGAACTTCGTAGCGGCTTCGTACCTCCTGTGCCGGGATCCGCTCGCGCTCGCCCTCCAAGGTGCGCTCCAGGATGCGGTCCTCGAGCTCGATCATCGCCCGTAACCGCTCGGGCTCGGCGTCTTCTTGCTGGAGCAGGCCGCGAATCACCCGCAGGGGCATGAATCGCTCCTCCTGGAGCTGCTTGATGAGCCGGATCCGGTCCACGAACTCCGGCGGGTAGTAGGCCATGTTGCGGGAGGTCTTGACCGGCTCCGGCAAGAGCCCCTCCCGCAGGTAGTGGCGAACGGTTGCCACGGGCACCCCGGACTGCTCGGCGAGCTCCGAGATCTTTAGGAGCTCGGCAGCGGGCGCGCTCATCCCATGAACCTCGCCGCCTCGACCGGTTCGCTGGGCCCGGCGACCGCCCCGCTTGCGAGCAGGGCCGTCACCCGGTCGCCTTCGAAGCCGGCCTCGCGCAGCACCTCCTCCGTGTGCTCACCGAGCGCCGGGGCCGGCCGCGTGGCGTCGCCGGGGGTGCGCGAGAGCTTGATCGGCAAGCCAAGCAGGCGCAGCCGGCCCAGGCTGGGCTGCTCGAGCTCGACCACCATCTCGCGCTCGTGGACGAGGTCCGAGGCAAGTGCCTCATCGAGGCCCAGGACGGGCTCGATCATCGCGTCGTGCTGGTCGTTGAAGGCGCGCCACTCGTCGCGGGTGCGGGAACGGAAGACGTCAGCGACCTCACGCCAGGCGTCGGAGCCGGGGGAATGGAACTGCACCTCGATCAGGTCCTCGCGCCCGACGCCCTCGCAGAAGGCGCGCCAAAACTTCGGCTCCAACGCCCCGCAGGTGACCCAGCCGTCCGACGCCTCGTAGGGGTAGTAACAGAGGAAGCCCCCGTTGAGCTGGCCGTCGCCCCGCTGAGGCACCCGTCCGTCGCACAGATAGGCGGAGGCGACCATCGCCAGCCAGGCGAGGGCGCCGTCGGTCATCGAGATGTCCACCAGTTGCCCCTCGCCGGAGCGCTCCCGCTCTCGAAGCGCCGCCAGCACGCCGACGGCCGCCATCATGGCGCCGCCACCCAGGTCGGCGATCTGGCCGGCGGACTGGATCGGCCTGCCCTGTGGCTCGCCCGTCATCCCCAGCAGCCCGGTCAGGCCCAGGTAGTTCATGTCGTGCCCCGCCCGCTGCGTGTTCGGGCCCGTCTGCCCATACCCGGTGATCGCGCAGTAGACGAGGCGAGGGTTGGCCGCCCGCAGCGACTCGTAGCCGCAGCCGAGCTTGTCGAGGACCCCAGGGCGAAAGCCCTCCAGCACGACGTCGTACTCGCCGGCCAGGTCCAGGAACGCGTCGCGCCCTGCGGCCGACTTCAGATCGACCCGGATCGAGCGCTTGCCCCGGTTGAGCGCCAGGTACAGCGCCGAGCGGGTGCCCAGTCCCTGATGCTCGTCCGAGCCGTAGAAGGGCGGCGCCCACCGCACGTAGTCGCCCATGCCGGTGTCCTCGACCTTGACCACGTCCGCGCCGAGATCAGCGAGCAGGAGCGAGCAGAAGCCGCCGGGCAGGAGCCGGGTCAGATCGAGCACTCGGACGTCCCGGAGCGGTAGCTCGTTGTTAGCCACTCGCGACCCGCTTCGGGACACCGAGCAGCTCACGGGCTTCGGCCACCGTCGCCGCGCGCCTGCCCACGTCTTCCGCCATCTGCCGCGCCTTGGCGATCAGGTCCCCATTGGAGCGCGCCATCTCGCCGTCGGGGAGGTAGAAGTTGTCCTCCAGGCCCGCACGGACGTTGCCGCCGAGCGCCAACGCGGCGCCCGCCAGCCTCCACTGGTCGCGGGAGATCCCGATCACCTGCCAGTTGTTGGGACCCTCGGCGCCGCCGGGGATCTGCTCCGACATGAACGCCACGTTCCTGGCGTTTGGCCGGATACCGCCGTTGACGCCAATCACGAGCGACACGTTCAGCGGATCGGCGAGCAGTCCCATGTCGATCAGCGGATCGAGGTTCGCGATGTGGCCCGCGTCGAAGCACTCGTGCTCCGGCTTGATCTGAAGCTCGCGCATCGCGGTCAGGAACTCGATGATCGTGTCGAAGGAGTTCTCGAACACCGCCTTGAAGACGAAGTCCTTGCGACGCGCCGAGTACTTGGCGTAGTTCATCGAGCTCATGTTCAGCGCCGCGACGTCGGGGCGCAGCTCGCGCAGGTACTCGATCCGCTTCCCCACCGGAACGCCGATCGCACCGGTCGAGTAGTTGACGATCACGTCATCGACCTCGGCCAGGATCGCTTCGGTGATGGCCCGGAAGTCCTGGATCTCGTAGCTCGGCACCCCCTCGGGAGTGCGGGCGTGGATGTGGATCTGGGAGGCGCCCTCCTCCACCGCCCGTCGCGCCTCGGCCGCGTAGTCGGAGGGCGTGTATGGGATCGCCGGGCACTGGTCGCGGTTGGCGATCGCGCCCGAGATCGAGCAGCTGAGCACCACCGGGTCGTCGAACCGGCTCATACCGGCATCACCCCGTGCTTGCGCCACGGACGCTCGATCCGCTTGCCGGCGGCCATCCGCAGGCCGTTGATGATCGTCGGGCGGGTCTCGCGCGGGTCGATGACGTCGTCGATCACCGCGTTCCCGGCCGCGATGTACGGATCGATGTTCTTCTTCACCTCCGCGAGCATCGCCTCGCGGGTCTTCTCGGGGTCGTCCGAGGCCTCGATCGCCGAGCGGCCGATGATGTTGACGGCCCCCTCGGGCCCCATCACCGAGATCTCAGCGGTCGGCCAGGCCACGATCAGGTCGGGCTCGTACGCCTTTCCGCACATCACGTAGTAGCCGGCGCCGTAGGCCTTGCGCACCACCACCGTGATCTTCGGCACGGTGGCGCGCGAGACCGCGTAGAGCATCTTCGCGCCGTGGCGGATGATCCCGGCATGCTCGACCTTCGAGCCGACCATGAAACCGGGGACGTCCTGGAGGAAGACCAGGGGAATGTTGAAGGCGTCGCAGAGGTTGATGAACCGTGCCGCCTTGTCGGCTGAGTCGTTCTCGAGAATGCCGCCGAGCTGCTTCGGCTGGTTGGCCACGATCCCGGCGGGCTGCCCGCCGAAGCGCGCCAGGCACGTGATCAGGGTCCGCGCGAACTTCGGCTTGATGTCGAAGTACTCGCCGTCGTCGACTATCTCGCTGATCACCTCGTACATGTCGTAGGGCTGACGGGAGGACTCAGGGACGATGTCCAGCAGCGTCTCCGACATGCGGTCGTCCGGATCCGAGGTCTCGCGCAGCGGTGGCTTCTCCTCGCAGTTGGCGGGGAAATACGAGAGGTAGGTCTTGACCGCCTCGATGCACTCGTGGTCATCGGCCACCTCGAGATCGCCAACCCCCGACTTGCGGCAGTGGACCTTGGCGCCCCCCAGCTCCTCCATCGAGATGTCCTCGCCCGTCACGGCCTTGGTCAGGTGAGGGCCGGCGAGCGCCATCGCGCCCTGGCCGACCACCATCGGCACGAAGTCCGAGAGACCTGGGATGTAGGCGGTCCCGGCCGCGCAGGGGCCCAGCATCGCGGCCACCAGAGGGATCACCCCGGACATCGTCACCTCCTCGCGGAACAGGTGGCCGGAGCCGGCGAACAGCGACCCCGCCGCCTCCTGGATGCGCGCCCCGGCCGAGTCGAGCAGCCAGATGAACGGCAGGCGCTTCTGCAGCGCCAGCTCGCGCAGCCGGCCTACCTTGAGCTCCCCGGTCATCCCCATCGAGCCGGCCATGACCGTGAAGTCGTACGCGGCGATCGCGCAGCGCCTGCCGTCGACGTCGCCCCAGCCCGTGATCACGCCGTCGGCCGGCGCCTCCTTCCCCTCCATCGATCGCTGCGAGAAATGGGGACGGCCGTGAATGCCGAGCTCCACGAACGTCCCCTCGTCGACCAGGAGGTCGATCCGCTCGCGGGCCGTGAGCTTGCCGCGCTCGTGCTGGAGGGCGATCTTTTGCTCGCCGCCCCCGAGCTTCGTGCGCTCGCGACGGTCATGAAGCTCCTCGACGAGCGGGCGCATCCCCGTCTCCTCCCCGTGCTCAGTCTCGGCCGGCGCCTCTGAACTCTCGGAAGCAAGGCCCGCCGCCTCCTCCGCTTCGCGTCCGGGGGCGGCGGGGTCGCTGCTTGTGCGGTCCTCAGTCGCCATTCATCGTCCCTTCCAGGTCGGCTCGCGCTTTTCGAAGAACGCCGTCACACCCTCGATCGCGTCCTCGGTCGAGAGCTCGATCGTAAGCTGCGAGCGCAGATAGTCGAGCGCCTCGGCCAGGGGCATGTCCATCTGCCGCCAGATCGCGTCCTTGCCGAGGCGCATGATCACCGGCGATTTGGCGGCCAGCTTCGCCGCCCACTCGTCCACGGCAGCGTCGAACTCCTCGGCCGGCACGACCTTGTTCACGATCCCGGCCTCCCGCGCCTCCTCCGCAGTCAGCCGCTCGCCCAGCAGCAGCATCTCGTTCGTCTTCTTGCGCGGGACGTTGCGGTAGATGAGCGCCATGATCATGAACGGGAACAGGCCGACGTTGATCTCGGGCGTGCCGAAGCCCGCCCCCTCCTTGGCGACGATCAGGTCGCAGGCGAGCGCGATCCCGAGCGAGCCCGCGAGCACGTGGCCGTTGGCGGCGACGATGGTCGGTTTGCCGAGCTCCCCGATGAGCTTGAACAGCTCCACGAAGCGCTCGGAGGCGAAGTGCTTGTGCACCGTGGGCTCCTCGTTGCCGAAGGCGCCCAGGTTCGCCCCGGAGGAAAAGACCTTCTCGTGGGAGGAGGCGAGCACCACCACGCGGACCGCCTCGTCATCGCGCGCCGCCCGCAGGGAATCGACCAGCTCCCCGAGCAGCCCCGGAGAGAGCGAATTCCGGGTCTCCGGATCGTCGAGCGTGATCGTCGCGACCCCCGTGCCCGCGACCTCGTAGCGGATCTTCTCGTAGTCGGTCAAAAGTAGGAAGTGTTACCCTATACTCCGCGCGAGCTTAGCACGGGGTCGGCCGTCTGGTGACCCGGCCTCTTCAGCCCAGGCGACCGAAGGGAGTCATACCAGTGGAAGCAGCCACCGTCCTCAAGCCCGACCACGCGGGAAGCCGCAAGCACCTGCTGTTCACCGACGAGCACGAGGACCTGCGGGCATCGATGCAGGCCTGGGTGCAGAGGGAGCTGCATCCCCACCGGTTCGAGTGGGAGGAGACCACCTGGCCGAACGAGGCCATGCGCCGCGCCGGCGAGCTCGGGTTCCTGGGCCTCTGCTTCCCCGAGGAGTACGGCGGACAGGGCGGCGACTACTTCTACTCGCTGGTGCGTGCGGAGTGCATGAGCTACTCGGGTTCCGGCGGCACCAACATGGGCTTCGCCGTCCAGTCCGACATGGTGCTGCCGCCCATCCATCTGCTCGGAACCGAGGAGCAGAAGCAGCGCTACCTGGTCCCCGGGATCAAGGGCGAGAAGATCGGCTGTCTGGGGATCACCGAGCCGGGCGCGGGCTCGGACGTCGCGGGCATTCGCACGAAGGCGATCAAGGACGGCGACGATTACCTGATCACGGGCTCCAAGACGTTCATCACCAACGGGGCTCGGGCGGACTTCATCGTGCTGGTCGCGAAGACCGACCCCGACGCGCGCCATGAGGGGATCACCCTGTTCCTCGTCGACCTGCGCGACGAGGAGGGGGACCACGTCCCCGGCTTCCAGGTCGCCAGGAAGCTGGAGAAGATGGGCATGCACGCCTCCGACACCGCGGAGCTTTCCTTCGAGGAAGTCAGGGTGCCGGCCGAGAACGTGCTCGGCGAGATCGGCAAGGGCTTCTACCACATCTCCTGGGAGCTTCAGGGCGAGCGGATGGTCGCCGCCGCCGGCTCCGTGGCCGGCGCCGAGCGGATGTTCGAACGCACGCTGGAGTACGCGAAGGAGCGGGAGGCATTCGGGCGGCCGATCGGCAGGTTCCAGGCGATCCGCCACAAGTTCGCCGAGATGGCGACCAAGATCGAGGCGGCCAAGCAGTTCAACTACGTGGTCGCCTGGCGTTTCGCCAACGGCGAGTACCCCGTCCGCGAGATCACCGAGGTGAAGCTGTTCACCTCGCGGATCGGCTGCGAGGTGGCCGACGAGTGCGTTCAGATCCTGGGTGGCTACGGCTACATGAAGGAGTACGAGATCGAGCGGGCCTACCGCGACGTCCGCCTGAACCGGATCGGCGCCGGCACCGACGAGATCATGCTGGACATCATCGGGCGCTCCTACGGCCTCTAGGCGGCTTCAGCAGCGGACCTACGAGCCGGTCCGCTGCTGATGGAGCCGGCGCGCCTCTTCGGCTGACTCGACGATTGGCCTCACCTCGAGCGCGCCGTTCTGGATGGGCGCCTTTGCGGCCCACTCGGCCGCCTCGTCGAGGTCCCCGCATTCGAGGATCCAGAACCCGCCGAGCTGCTCCTTCGACTCCGTGAAGGGCCCGTCGGTCGCGACGGGCTTGCCGGCCTCGCCCCAGCGCAGGGTTCTGGCCATCCCGCTCGGCCCCAGGCCCTCGCCGGCCAGCATGACGCCGGCCTCGCGGAGCTCGTCGTTGTACCGGTTCATGTCCGTGGCGACCTCCTCCATCTGCTCGGGCGTGACCTCGTCCATCTGCGCTTCGTCGAAGATCAGGGACACCATGAATCTCATCTGACTGCTCCTCTGTTCGAGCGGCGCCGTTCGCCGCTTTCACGTAACGACGAATGAGGCGAGCCTATTCGACGTTTTTGTCGAGCTCTTCGATTTGGCGCTCGAGGAACCCTCGCTGGACCGGGTTTGTGCTGAGCTCGAGCCCCCGGCGATAGGCCTCGATTGCCTCCTGGTCGCGGCCCAGCCGGCCGAGGAGGTCGGCGCGACTGACGTGGTACGGCGCATAGCGGTCGAGGCCGTCGATCGCGTCGATCAGCTCCAGGCCGGCCTCCGGGCCGCGGTCCATCGCCACCGCGATCGCGCGGTTGAGCTCGATCACCGGCGTGGGCTGGATCCTCTGAAGCCGCCCGTAGAGACGGGCGATCCGCTGCCAATCCGTTTGCTCGGCCCGATCGGCACGCGCGTGCTCCGCGGCGATCCTGGCCTGGATCGCGTACGGGCCGACAACGCCGCCCAGAGAGTCCACCAGCCCCAGGCCCTCTTCGATCTGGTCGCGGTCCCAAAGCGATCGGTCCTGGTCGGCGAGCAGGACGATCTCGCCTTGGTTGTCCAACCGCGCCTCGCGCCGCGAGTGTTGCAGAAGCATCAGCGCCAGCAGCGACCCCGCCTCGGGGTCGTCCGGGAGGGTTTCGACCAGCACTCTGGTCAGCCGGATGGCCTCGTCGGCGAGCTCGGTCCGGATCAACCCTTCGGAGCCGGATGCGAAGTACCCCTCGTTGAAAATCAGGTACAGCGTCGCCAGCACCGAGGTGAGGCGCTCCGGAAGCTGGTCGGCCGACGGCACCTCGTAGGGGATGCCGGCGTCGCGGATCTTGCCCTTGGCGCGGACCAGCCGTTGCGCCATGGTCGATTCGGAGACCAGGAAGGCGCTGGCGATCTCCGCCGTGGTCAGGCCGCCGAGCGTGCGCAGGGTGAGGGCAACGCGCGCCTGCGGTCTGAGCGCGGGGTGGCAGCAGGTGAAGATCAGCCGCAGCCGATCATCGGGCATCGCAGGCTCCTCTTCGGCGTCGAGCTCCTCGGAAGACGGCGCCAGCGCCTCCAGGCCCTCCAACACCTCCTTCTTGACCTGCAGCGTCTTCTCGCGCCGCAGCCGGTCGATCGCCTTGTTGCGGGCGACCCGGGTGATCCAGGCGCCCGGAGTGTCGGGCATGCCGTCCCGGGGCCACCGCTCGAGCGCGACGACGAACGCCTCCTGGACGGCGTCCTCGGCGGCGTCGAAGTCCCCCAGCACCCGGATCAGACTCGCGACCGCCCGTCCCGACTCATGCCGGAACAGGCGGTCGACAAGCTGATCGGAGGGCGTCCCTATGACGCGGTGGCTTTGGCCGCGGCCTCGGCCGGGCTCTCGTAGCCGAACTCCGAGTAATCCATCACCGGGCGGACCTCGACCGAGCCGTTCTGGAAGGGGATCTTCTTCGCGTACTCGAGGGCCTCGTCCAGGTCCTTGCACTCGAGCAGGTAGAACCCGCCGAGCTGCTCCTTCGACTCCGCGAAGGGGCCGTCGGTGACCGTCGACTCGTTGCCCTGCGCAATCCTCACGGTCGAGGCGGTGGCGCTGGGCTGGAGACCTTCGCCGGCGAGAAACACTCCGTTGTTGACGACCTCCTTGCTGTAGGCGTCCCAGCGGTCCATCGCGGCCTTCATCTCCTCGGGGGAGGCGTCCTCCATGCCGCCCTCCTCGGAGATCAACGCGAGCAGATACTTCATCGCTTTCCTCCTTGCTCTTGAGCGACGCGTTTCGCCGCCCTCACCCTAGCGACGAACAGGAAAGCCCAAAATCGACAGCGTCAGGTAAGAATCCGGTTATCGGAAGTCTCGATCACATCCGCTCCTACTACGAGGCGCTGAACAGCGGCGACCCCGATCTCGTCGCATCACACTTCACGGACGACGCGACGCACTACTACACCCGACTGGGGCCGCACGAGGGGGCGAGCTCCATCGGCGCGAACACCAAGTGGGCGGTCGAGAACCTGGATGGGCAATGGTGGCTCGAACACGGAATCGAAGCTGGCGATGAGGCCGTGATCGAGTGGACGATGACCTGGCGCGACCCGAAGTCCGGCGAGAAGCGCCTGAACCGTGGCACCGAGTGGTTCCGTCTCCGCGACGGGAAGATCGCCGAGGTGCGTGCCTACCACCACGGGGACGGGAAGAATCCGGAGGGAAACCTGCTGGGCTTCGATCACGCCGGCCGTGGCCACACCACGCTCGACGAGTGGAGGCCACCCTCCGGTAGTCCCGGGTGAGCGTCTCCGTCATCAAAGACAGCGGGGAACGGGCGCTGGTGCCGCCGTTCACCCAGGAGCACGAGGAGCTGCGGGAGACGGTGGAACGTTTCGTCCGCAACGAGATCGCCCCCCACGTCGACGAGTGGGAGGACGCGCGCGAGTTTCCCCGCGAGCTGTTCGCCCGCTGCGGCGAGCTCGGGTTCCTCAGCCTCAAGTTCCCCGAGCAATACGGCGGCCAGGGCGGCACGTGCGTCCACGACGCGATCTGGATCGAGGAGCTCTCGCGCTCGGGCGGCTCCGGCGGGGTCGCGGCCGGCCTCAACGCGCACGCCTCGATCGCAATGCCGCCGGTGTTCAACTTCGGCACCGAGGAGCAGCGCCAGCGCTGGATCGTCCCCGGCATCCGCGGCGAGAAAATTGGCGCGCTCGGGATCACCGAGCCCGACGCGGGCTCCAATGTCGCCGGGATCCGGACGTTCGCCCGCAAGGTGCCCGGCGGCTACGTGGTCAACGGCTCCAAGACGTTCATCACGAACGGGGTCCGGGCCGACTTCCTGGCGTGCGCGGTCAAGACCAGCCCGGAAGGGGGCCACCACGGCCTCTCCTTCCTGGTTCTGGAGCGCGAGATGCCCGGCTATGAGGTGACGCGAAAGCTCGAGAAGATGGGCTGGCATGCCTCGGACACCGGCGAGCTCAGCTTCACCGACGTCGAGGTCCCGGACGAGAACCTGCTCGGCACCGAGAACGGTGGCTTCCACCTGATCATGGCCAACTTCCAGTGGGAGCGCCTGTCCATGGCCATCGCCGCCGTGGGCGGGATGCAGAGAGTGTTCGACGTCACGCTCGCCTATGCGAAGGAGCGGGAGGCATTCGGGCGCCCGATCGGCAAGTTCCAGGCGATCCGCCACAAGTTCGCCGAGATGTCCACCAGGATCGACGCCTCACGGGCGCTCACCCACCACGCGCTGCGCCTGTTCGCCGACGGTCAGGACGCCTTGCGTGAGGTGACGATGGCCAAGCTGCTGACCCAGCGCGCGATGCTCGAGATCGCCGACGAGTGCCTCCAGATCCACGGCGGCTACGGGTACATGCGGGAGTACGGCATCGAGCGCGCCGTCCGCGACGCGCGCCTCGGCCCGATCGGCGGCGGCACCGACGAGATCATGAAGGAGATCCTCGGCAAGCAGCTCGGGCTTTAGGCGGCCACCGTCCACTAGGCTCCGAACCGATGGCCACCGCGGCGGCCCCACCGGCGACCTACGCGCTCCCTCAGGAGTTCCTCGACTTCCGCGAGACGATCCGCAAGATGGTCACCGAGCGCGTCGCGCCGCGGGCCGCCGAGATCGACGCCACTGCCGAGTACCCCCGCGACCTGCGCGAGCTGTTCGCCGAGCATGACCTGTTCGGGCTCCCGTTCGAGACCGAGTTCGGCGGCACGGGCACCGGGACGCTGATGCTCAACATCGCGGTCGAGGAGGTGGCGAAGGCCTGTGCGTCGAGCGCCCTGATGCTGATGATCCAGGAGCTCGGCACCTTGCCGATCCGGCTGTTCGGGACCGAGGAGCAGAAGGGGCGCCTGCTTCCCAGGTGCGCTTCGGGCGAGTGGACCCCCGCCTTCGCGCTCTCTGAGCCCGATGCCGGCTCAGACCCCGGCGGCATGCGCACGCGCGCAGTTCGCGACGGCTCCGACTGGGTCATCGACGGAACGAAGAACTGGATCACCAACCTCGGGGTGGCCGACTTCTACGTTGTCTTCTGCGTCACCGATCCCGACGCCGGGCACTCGCAGGGGATCTCGGCATTCGTCGTCGAGGCCGACAGGCCCGGCTTCTCGGTCGGCAAGCTCGAGCACAAGATGGGGATCCGGGGCTCCCCGACCGGCCAGCCGATCTTCGACGGTGTCCGGGTGCCGGCCGAGAACCTGATCGGCGACGAGAACGCCGGGTTCAAGGTGGCGATGGCAACCCTGGACCATTCCCGCCTGGGCGTTGCCGCGCAGGCTGTGGGCATCGCGCAGGGCGCGACGGACTACGCCGCCGCCTACGCGCAGGAGCGGCGCCAGTTCGGAAAGCCGATCGGCTCCTTCCAGGGGATCCAGTTCAAGCTGGCCGAGATGGAGACGCGCACCGCGGCCGCGAGGGAGCTGCTGTACCGCGCCTGCGCCAAGGTCGACACGGGGGACCCCGACATGGGCAAGTACTCGGCGATGGCGAAGCTGTTCGCGTCCGACACCGCGATGTGGGTCACCACCGAGGCGGTGCAGGTCCTCGGCGGCTACGGGTACGTGAGCGAGTACCCGGTGGAGCGGATGATGCGCGACGCCAAGATCACCCAGATCTACGAGGGCACCAACGAGATCCAGCGCCTCGTGATCGCCCGGACGCTTACGTAGGGTCCGGCCCGCGGCCCGCCATGAACTCGTCCAGGCCGGCGCGGGCGCGGCGGCGAACCGCGGCGCGCAGCAGGGGCGTCCAACCGAGCAGCAGGCCAGAGGTGCCGAGCGCCTGTCGGGACCAGCGATGGAAGTCGAATTCGTCGCGATGCTCGGCGATCAGCCCGCTGGCGAACCGGAACTCGGCCTGGATGTGGTTCTCCACCGGCCGGCCCGTTTGGGTGAACGTGTAGTGGGCGACCCAGCGGGCGGACCCCCGATCGCCGTCCGCCTCGTGCTCGACCAGCTCCACCTTCAGGTCATCGGCGCGGCCCGTGAGCATGCGCCACATCGCGCCCGGCTCCTCGCCGCGCAGATCTGGGAAAACGGGATCAGAGAAGCGGGCATCCGGCGCATAGAGGCTCGCCATCGCACCGCCGTCCCGCTCCGCGAAGGCGGCGTAGAAGCGGCGAATCAGCTCGTCGTTGGCCTCGGGCACGAAACCGACGCTAACAGGCATTCGGCGGGCGGACGGCCGCCGCGAGGCGGCCCAGGTACGGTTCCCGCCGACGGAGAAGCCCCTCGGAGAGGAGAACCAGCGCAGATGGGACTACTTGACGGCAAGGCCGCGATCATCACCGGCTCGGCTCGCGGAATCGGCCGAGCCACCGCGGAGCTCTTCCTCAGCGAGGGCGCCAAGGTGCTCATCAACGACATCGACGGGGACGTTGCCGAGCAGGCGGCGGGCGAGCTCCAGGGCGAGACCGCCGTGTTCGCCGGCGATCTGACCAAGCCCGGCGTTCCCGAGGAGCTGGTCGCAGCCGCCAACGAGGCCTTCGGGCAGGTGGAGATCTTGATCAACAATGCCGGCTACACGTGGGACGGCGTCGTCCACAAGATGAGCGACGAGCAGTTCCAGGCGATGCTCGACATCCACACGATCGTCCCCTTCCGCATGATCAGGGCACTGGCCCCCCATTGGCGCGAAGCCGCCAAGCAGGAGGCGGGAGAGGGCCAAGAGGTGTTTCGCAAGATCGTGAACATCACCTCGATCTCGGGCACGATGGGCAATGCCGGCCAGGCGAACTACTCGTCGGCGAAGGCGGGCGTAACCGGGCTCACGAAGACGATCGCCAAGGAGTGGGGCCAGTTCAAGATCAACGTGAACGCGGTCGCCTTCGGCTTCGTCGAGACGCGCCTCACCCAGGCCAAGGAGCAGGGGGAGGCGATCGAGCGCGAGGGCGAGAAGATCGAGATCGGCGTGCCGGAGCAGCAGCGGGCGATGGCCTCGATGATCATCCCGCTGGGGCGCCCCGCCCAGCCCGGGGAGGCCGCCGGCCCCGTCCTGTTCCTCTGCTCGCAGCTATCCAACTACATCCACGGGCAGGTCCTGAACGTGACCGGGGGACAGTTCGGGGGCTTGTACACATAGCGGCACCGACCGATCGAATGGGCGCGACCGCGACCGTGGCAGCTGACACAGGCTCGCGACAGCGCTGATACGGTTCCGCCCAGGGGAGCGTGCTTAGGGAGGACACCGTAGGCCCGCACCGAGGAGGAGCAGCAGGACCATCGCGCCGCCGGCGCTGGCTGGCACCTTTCGCCGGCCTGGTCGCCCTGCTCGCCGTCGCCGGCGCCGCGAGCGCCAACCACCTCGGCATCGGCACCGAGGGTCATACCACGCTCGAGCAGATCCTCACCGCCACCGACCCGGACGCCGACTTCACGACCCTGAAGCGGGAGCAGGTCGACCAGGACTACGTGGTCCGCGACCCCGACGGCGTGGCCCAACCCGGACGGGAGCTGCGGCGGCGCTCGCTCGCCTACTTCTCGCAGCTGACCGACTTCCAGCTGGCCGACGAGGAGTCTCCGGCACGGGTGGAGTTCCTCGACGAGGTCGCCGGCCAGGAGGGGGCGAACGCGGCCTGGCGTCCCTGGGAGGCCCTGACCCCGTTCATGATCGACGACTCGATCCGGCAGATCAACCGGTTCGCCGCCCACAGCCCGGTGCCACAGGGCAACGGCGTCGGCAACCCGATGGACCTGGCACTGATCACGGGCGACCAGGCCGACAACCAGCAACGCAACGAGATGACCTGGACGCGCGCGCTCCTGGAGGGGGGAGTGACAGTCAAGTTCAACTCGGGCCTCACCGACCCCAACACCTACTCGCCGCAGAACCTCCCGAACGTCGTCCCTCCAGGCAGTGTCGCCAATTGCCAGGCGTTCGTCACCCAGGAGGGCGGGCAGAACCAGGCCGCAGCCGAGGCCGCCCGGTACACGGGCGTCCAGGACTACACCGACTATCCGGCGGGCTCGCCCCCCGGCCCGGACCCCCTCTTCTATGACCCGAACCAGCCCACCGGCGACTGGGCCGCCTGGCCGCAGTACACGGGGCTCATGGACCGCGCCCAGACGCTCTCGCTCACGCCCGCCGGACTGAATGTTCCCTCCTACTGGATCAACGGGAACCACGACGTCCTCATGCAGGGGAACGAGGACGCGAACGAGGAGCTCGAGAACATCGCCTTGGGATGCTTCAAGGCGCTGGGGACGACCGCCGTCCCCGGGAGCTTCCCCGGCCCCGACGCCCTCAACCCGGACGTGCTGCTGTTCCCGACCGCCGCAGGGATGTTGGTCCCGCCCGATCCGCGGCGACGCTTCGTCTCGAAGCAGCAGATCAAGGCGATCCTGGGCGCCAACAACGTCGACAACGACCACGGCTTTGGCTTTGTCAACCACCAGCAAAACGTGGACTCGAACGGCTCGGCGTCCTACTACGCCTGGGATCCGCCGCAGACCCCGGGCGTCCGCTTCATCGCCATCGACACCAACTCGGAGGGCGGCATCCTCGGGCCCTTCGGCCCGCAGCCGACGGGGTCCTCGGACGGGAATCTCGACCACCCCCAATTCACCTGGCTCAGAAGTGAGCTGAACAAGGCGGAGAACAAGGGCAAGATGGTCGTGATCTTCGGCCACCATCCGGTGCGCACGCTGGACTCGGCCGTGCCCGACGAGGCCACGGGACCGTGCACGGGCCAGCAGCACAGCCACGGCGACACCCCCGAGCACGACACAAACCCCGGCTGCGATCCGGACCCGCGTGACTCGGAACCGCTTCACTTCGGGGACCCGGAGCAGGCGAGCACCTTCGGAAGCGACGCCTTCACCTTCACCGAGCTGCTCGCCAACCACCCCAACGTGATCGCCTACGTCGCGGGCCACACCCATGAGCACCAGCTCCTGCCCTGCGGAACGCCGCGCACGAGCAACACCAGCGACACCAACCCGCAGAACGCCAGGTTCTGCAAGGACAGCCAGGGGAACCGGACGCACCTCTGGTGGGAGGTGAACACCTCGGCCGTGGCCGACTGGCCGCACCAGCACCGTCTGATCGAGGTGATGGACAACCGCGACGGCACGCTCTCGATCTTCGGGACCGTGCTCGACCACGCCTCGCCGGCGACCGAGCCACCGGCTGGGAACGCTGCGAGCTTCGTCGCCAACCAGCTCGCCGCGATCGGCCGCACCTTCGGCTTCAACGACCCCCAGCTCGGCGCCCCCAATGGTGAAGGAGATCCGCAACTGGACCGGAACGACGAGATGCTGATCGACGATCCGCGACAGGCCAATCTGAAGCTGACGAAGCTCGACGACCCCGACCCGGTGAGGATCGGCAGCACCCTGACCTACACGCTGCAGGTGGAGAACAACGGGCCGTTCGGGGCGACCGGCGTGACCGTCACCGACCACCTCCCCAACAACGTCCAGTTCGTGTCGGCCAGCGCTACCACTGGATCCTGCTCCCGGTCCGGCGCCACGGTGAACTGCTCCCTGGGCGACCTTGCCGCCGGCAGGAAGCCTCAGGTCACGATCAAGGTCGCGGTGCAGGGGACGCCTCGCGTGATGACGAACTCGGCGACCGTGGACGCGATCACCGATGACCCCGGCCCTCTCGACAACAAGGACAGCGAGAGCACGCGGGTCACTCGGTAGGTCGGCTAAGAATTGGCGAGTTTGTGGCGGTATGCGCCACTAAGTCGCCAGTTGGGCGGCTCGACCACCCGATCGGGCTCCGGTCGTCCCGCTGTTCGGCCCCTAGGGGTCAGGGTCGAGGAGATGCGACCCGAAACGGCCACCAGGCTCCGTAGCGCCCCAGCTGGCTCAGCGGTGGCGGCGGCTCCGGAACCTTGCGCACGTGCTGAATGTGCCTGTAGACGGCGCAGGCGACGGCGACGTTCTTCCCATCGGTGTTGCCGGCGCAGAGCGTTTTCCCGCGCCCGCCGCCGTCCGGATCGCTGCCCTGCCCGTCGAGGTAGGTCTGGTCGCCCAGGCCTGAGGTGAGCAGGTCGTTGCCGGCCCCCGAGTCGCTGCCATCGGTGGTCAACGCGTAGCTGTCGCCGTAGAGCCGGTTGTCGCAACCGTTGCACGGTTGATGGAAGTCGCCGCCGGTCGAGCCGTGTAGGTCGTCGTGACCGCCGCCGCTCGCGGTGCCGGTCAAGGTCGCCGAGTCTCCGATCATGATCACGGAGTCGAGCGCGTGGTTCAGTTCGTCGTCGCCGCCGCCAGTCGCGTTGCCGTCACGTGAGAAGGAGTCGCCGATCACGAGGTCGTCTCCCTGCATTCCCGCCAGCCAATCGTCGGCGCCGCCGCTGGCGGTGCCGCTGCCGGTGACCGCGCTGTCGCCGACGATCGTCTCGCTTCCGACGTTTCCGCCGAGACGATCGGGCTTGCCGCCTGTGGCGTCTCCGGAGGCGAGGTTGTCGCCGATGATCACCTCGTTGCCGCGGCCGCCGTAGAGTCGTGCGTCGCGCCCGGTCTGGCCGATCGCGTCGCCGTCGGCCTTGTAGTTGTCGCCGACGATCAGGTCGGGGCCGCGACGGCCGTCGATCCGATCATTGCCGGGGCCACCGACGAGGATGTCGCCCCCCACTCCGCCCTCGATCGCGTCGTCGCCGGCGCCGCCACAGATGACGTGGCCCGTGTGGTCGCCCTGCGCGACCGTGATCTTGTGGTCACGCGCGCCACGCGCGACGACGACGGCATGCGGCTTGGCGACGATGTGGGACTTGCGGCTGACCTGGCTCGCCTGCACACCGGCGCATCTCGGGCGCGAGCCGGCTCCCCAGGCAGTCGGGTCCGCGGCAGCCACCGTCACGATGAGCGCGGCGAGCATGCAGGCCGGCAGAAACCGTCCCCCGGGGACGAGAATCGAGCATCGGGTGCGCACACTTGATTCGTCGGCCGTTCGGCCAGGTACTCAAGGAGCGAGGCCCCAGCACTGGCCAAGCGTCCAGCGCTAGGGCTGGGGCTGGGAGAGCGCGGCCAGCCCCTGGTCGATCCGCGCGACCAGCCGGGGATCGCAGTTGGAGCCCTCGAGGTCCTCGGCCAGGTCGCCGAGGAACAGTCCCATCTCCTCCCCGGTCACTCCGGTTGCGGCGGGCTTCCGGCGGGCAAGCTCGATGAGGCGATCGGTGGCGGCGAAGGCCCGGCCCTGCTCAGAGGGCGAGGGCGGCTTCCTCCGACCGGTGAGCGAGAGCGCGAGCTTCCCGCAGTAGCGCTGCACGGCGCGTTCCGATCGAGTGACCAGAGCCTGCTCGGCCCCGGTGAGCCGTCTCGCCGCCGCGCCCGTCGCCGTCGTGCTTGCGTTCTGTGCCGAATCGTCGTCCCCGCACGATCCGATCGCCATCAGCGACAACCCGACGGCCGCGACCGCCGCCCTCCTCATTCGCGCGGCTTGCGCGCCTCGGCCAGCGGCTCCCCCGACGCGCCGGCTGCCCCGGGCGGTGGCCAGGGCCCGAACCAGTTGTCGCGCGCGCCGTCGATCGTGATCACGCAACCGGAGAGGAAGTCCCCTCCGGGGGAGGCGAGATACGCGATCAGCCAGGCCATCTCATCGGGCCTGCCGAGTCGCTGCGCCGGCACCGTGCGCACGACGTTCTCAGCCACCTCCTTGGGGTACTTGGTGCGCAGCACCTCCGTGTCGAACTGGCCCGCCGCCACCGCGCAGAGTTGGACGTTGAAGCGCGCCCACTCGATCGACAGCGTGCGCATCATGTTCTCCACCGCGGCTCGCGCCGCTCCGGAGTGGGCCATGCCGGGCATCCCGTGGTGTGGCGACAGGGTGATGCTGATCACCTTTCCGGAGCGCTGGGGGATGAACGCCTTGGTTGCCGCCGCATGGGTCATCTGCCAGGTTCCCTGGACGTTCAGCTCGGTCACCGTCCGAAAGCCCTTCGGGGTGATCGCCTCGGCTGGGCTCAGGAACTGGCCCCCGGCGTTGTTGACCAGCACGTCGAGGCGCCCGTGGCGCTCGATGACCCCGTCGAACAGCGCCTCCACCGCGTCCAGGTCCCGGATGTCCATCGGGACAGCCTCCCCGGTTCCGCCCGCCGCCCGGATTCTGTCCACGGTGTCCTCCAGCGGCTCGGCGCGCCGCCCGCAGCCCACGACGATTGCCCCGAGCGACGCCAGCTCGACGGAAGCCGCCCGCCCCAGTCCGGTCCCGGCCCCCGAGACGACGCAGACTTGGCCCTCCAGCAGTGCCGGTCGGAAGATCTGCGAGGCCGAGGGCGACACCGAAGTGAGCTTATTCTCATCCTCGGCAAGCACGCACCCGGCTCCCGCCCCGGCCCGGGGTCAGCGGGGTTCGCACCGCTACGCTGACCCGCCCATGAAGCTCCACGCCGAGCCGAAGCGACTGACCGGCCCCCTCCCCGGCGGCCGGGAGGGAGCGACGGTCACCGTAGAGCCGCTGCTGGGCGGAGAGGTGGACTTTACGCCCGCCGCCTTCGAGCGGCCCGGCGGCCGCTTCGAGATGCTCAAGGTGCTGCGCGTCCCTCGGTCCCAGTGGTGGACCGTCCCCTGCCCCGCCTTCCTGATCCGGCACCCCGACGCGGGGCCGATGCTCGTGGACACGGGACTCCACCCGTCGGTGGCCGCGGAGCCGCGCGAGAACATGGGGCGGCTGTGGGCGCGGTTCGCCCGACCGCGGATCGAGCCAGGACGAGACGTGCCCGCCCAGCTTCGCGAACGGGGCATCGAGGCCCGCGACCTTCCCCTCGTCATCATGACCCACCTCCATCAGGACCACGCCTCGGGGATGTCCGAGTTCCCGAACTCGACCTTTGTGGTCTCCGCGGCGGAGTGGCACGCGGCGACCACCGACCCGCGACCCATGCTACGCGGCTACCGGCCGGCTCATTACGACTACCTGTTCGACTACTGGACGCTCAGCTACGAGGGAAAGGGCATCGACTCGTATGCGAGCTTTGGCCGCGCCTTCGATCTGTTCGGCGACGGCAGCGTGCGCCTGGCGTTCACGCCGGGGCACACGGCGGGCCACCAGAGCGTCATCGCTCGGCTCGGCGACCGCGACTTCGTGATCGCGGGTGACGCCATCTATACCCACCGTCAGCTCGACGACGCGCCAGAGCCACTTCGTCCGGTCGACCGCCACACGTGGCGCCGTTCACGCCAGGAGCTGTCGCTCTTCCAACGCTCCTACCCCCAGGCCGTGATCGTGCCGGGCCACGACCCGGAGCACTGGCGGACGCTCGACACGAAGTACGAGTGAGCGCGGGCAGGCCGGCGCCGGCTACCGAGGCTGGCCCGCGGGGACCTGGCGCTCGGTCCGGGCGCCGATTCCCTCGCGCAACGCCTTGATGACGCCCCGGCGACCCTGTTCTTCGAGCGCCTGATACATCTCACTGACCCGCTCGAACACCTGCCCCGCGACCTCCAGCTGCTGCTCCCGGCTGGGCCACGGAACGACATCGAACCTCATCGGCTCGCCGAATTGGATGGTGACCTTGGGGAAGCGAAGCTTGCGCCACCCACGCACGCCTTGTGAGCCGTGGATCGCCACCGGAATCACCGGAACGCCGGACTGGAGTGCGATCCGGCCCACGCCCGGACGCGGCTGCCCCAGGCCGCCGCTCCGCGAGCGCCCGCCTTCGGGGTACATCAGCAGGCAGCCGCCACGATTCAGGATCTCGTAGGCGGTCTTGAATGCCTCCTCGTCTTGGTGGCCGCGGCGGATCGGGAAAGGGCCTCCATGCCAGAAGATGAACTTGATCATGGGGTTCGTGAACAGCTGGGACTTCGCCATGAAGCGGATCTTTCGGCGCAGATAGACGCCGGCGAAGAAGTGGTCCCACTGGCTGAAGTGGTTTGGAGCCAGGATCACGGGGCCCGAGGCCGGAACGTGCTCGGCGCCGATCGCGCGGGCCCGGTAGAGGAGCATGGTCGGCGGGGTCAGCAGGATCCGCACCACGTCGTAGATCCAGTCGGGCTCGTGTGTGCGCGCCCGCTCGTGATACCGAGCGAAGTACTCGGCGGGGCGGGGGTCCTTGTAGACCTGGGGCTTGATCTCGCGCATCTACAGGCGAGCCGGCAGGGGCGGCCCGTGGGTGTCCTACCCCCCGTGGGCGTCGCGGTTACGTCGCGGCGGCCCACCCCCTGGCTCGCTCAACGGCGCGGCGCCACTCGGCGAGCAGGGGGTCGCGCTCGTCCTCGGCCATCCGGGGCTCGTAGCGGGCGGCCTCACGCCACATCGCCGCGACCTGCTCCAGATCCCAGACTCCGCTGGCGATTCCCGCCAGGTAGGCGGCGCCGAGGGCCGTCGTCTCGGAGATCTCCGGGACCACCACCGGCACGCCGAGCACGTCCGCCTGGAACTGCATCAGCCAGCGATTGGAGACCGCCCCGCCATCCGCCTTCAGAACCTCGAGCGCCTCGCCCCCGGCCGCCTCCTGCGCCCGCACGGCATCCACCGTCTGGTAGGCGATCGCCTCCAGGGCGGCTCGCGCCAGCTCGGCGCGGCCCGAGCCGCGCGTCAGACCGACGATCGTGCCCCTCGCATAGGGGTCCCAGTACGGCGATCCGAGCCCGGTCAACGCGGGCACGAAGTACACCCCCTGGTTCGAGTCGAGCGAGGCTGCGAGCCCTTCGCTCTCGGCCGCCGAGCCAATGATCCCGAGCCCGTCGCGAAGCCACTGGACGGCAGCGCCGGTGATGAACACGGCGGCCTCGAGTGCGTAGTCGGTCCGAGGACCCAGGCCCCAGGCGACGGTCGTGAGCAGGCCCGGGGCAGGCTGTGGAGCTTCGCGACCGGTGTTGAGGAGAACGAAGCTGCCGGTCCCGTAGGTGTTCTTGGCCATGCCGGCCTGGTGGCACGCCTGGCCGAACAGCGCAGCCTGCTGGTCGCCTGCCACCCCCGCCACCGGGACGTCCCCGCCGAAGATTGTCGTACGGCCATAGATCTCGGCCGAGGGAACCGGTTCGGGAAGCCTGCCTGGATCCACGCCCAGGAGGCCACACAGCTCGGGATCCCAGCGCAGTTCACGGATGTCGAACAGCATCGTGCGCGAGGCATTCGAATAGTCGGTGATGTGGCGCCCGATGAGCTTGAAGACGAGCCAGGAGTCGATCGTCCCGAAGACGGCTCCGCGCGCCGCCTCGACATTGCGAAGAAGCCATTCGATCTTGGTGCCCGAGAAGTAAGGGTCGATGACGAGCCCCGTGCGCTCCCGCACCAGCGTCTCGTGCCCGGCGTTCCGGAGCTCGTCGCAGCGCTCTGCCGTGCGACGGTCCTGCCAAACGAGCGCACGATGGACGGGCTCCCCCGTCTCCGGGTCCCAGGCGACAATGGTCTCCCGCTGGTTCGTGATCCCGATGGCGTCCAGGTCGGCTCCCTGGATCCCCGCGTCGTCAAT
>Ga0134122_10000129_pt1 | contig 42499 bp, 58 predicted proteins | sample KB302_FD_96461 | JGI IMG/M metagenome (GOLD analysis project Ga0134122, IMG submission 96461) | Terrestrial soil microbial communities without Nitrogen fertilizer from Kellogg Biological Station, Michigan, USA - KB3-0-2 | ecosystem: Environmental > Terrestrial > Soil > Unclassified ... | reverse complement strand
CGATCGTCTCCTCGAGGAGGTCGCGGCGGCTCGTGAGGAGGGCCTGCGCGCGTTCCTGCTCTTCGGCATCCCCGACCGCAAGGACGAGATGGGCTCCTCCGCCTGGGACGACGAGGGGCCGGTCCAGACGGCGGTCCACGCCAGGATAGCCGACGTGGTCACCCGCTGTTTGCGGGCGGTCTTCGACGACCCCTACGAGTTCTGCATCGAGTTCGAGCGCAAGCGGGGGCGTACGGATGCGCGGCTCTACTTCAGGCGCGACGGCATGGAGGTCGATCCGGTAGAGGCAAGTGGTCTGGGCGTGGTTGACGTAGCGTCATTTGCGCTACGTCTGGCGTGTCTGCGGCTACATCAGCCGCCCGTAGCGCCGGTGCTGGTGATGGATGAACCGTTCAAGTTCGTTGACAGGATCAACATGAAGAGGGTCGCCAAGCTGATCGAGCAACTGGCCGAGGAGACGGGGATCCAGTTCATCTTGGTCACTCACTCGCCGGAGTTGCACATCGGGGAGGTGGTGGAAATTGGCTGACTTCCACTTGATAGCTATGGTCCCCGAGGGTGTAGAGGTTCAAAATCCCATCTACTACAAGTCAGCGCTGTACGGCTTCGAGGGTGAGGATACGTTGGAGAATTTAGTGAGTACAGCCGATGACCTGAACAGGACCGGATGCTACTCACGCTACTTCGTAGTCACCGATGAGGAGTACGAACGGTATTGGCGGAAGAAGTGCGATCGTCCTTTCTCGCCGGATGATTGACTAAATGAAAAGGGGAGGGACCACCCGGCCCTCCCCTTTCCCGGCATCCCCCTCCGACGCCGACTCACTTGGCTTGCGGCGGGACTTTCGCCTCCTGCTTGGTCTGATTCCGCGCTGGAGCGGCGTGCGCCGGCGGGTGGTCCGGATGCGGTGCTGGCGTCGGGGCGGGTTCCGGGGTGTTGTCCTGCTCCTTGCCGTGACCTCGCATCATCAGCGCCTGCAAGAGGGCGACGTGCTGCGGGCCGAACTGGTGGAGCATGTCAACGTGATCCTTCAGCGTCCAGCCGCCGCACTTCTTGGCCTTCTCGAACAGTTCGACCGACATGCCGTGGCGGAACAACTTGGCGATGTCGCCGGAGTTGACGCCTTCCGCCTCGCCCAACTTGACCAACTCTTCCATCGCCTTGACTCCCTTAGAGTTCCAGAAGTTCTTCCGTATCCAGATCGTCCACGTTCTTGACGACCTTCAGCCGGACCGGCTCGCCGTGGATCGTAGCGCCGCTGGAGTTAACGACGTAGAACTGGACGAACCAAGTCCCCTCCGAGGCGAACTGGTAGCCATTATAGTAAACCCGCCCCGAGGTTGTCGGCGTCCCGAAACTGGCGTCGAGAACCTCCTCGTCGTCGCCCTGCTTCTTGATGTGGACGGTGACGGCGGTGTAGCCCGTCAGGTCCAGCGCCGTGCCGGCCCGGTTGCGCATGAAGCATTCGAGGTCTTGCGGGGTTTCCATCCGCACCGGGTATCTGTACTGAATCATGCCGTACCCCTGTCCTGCGTACGCCCAGCGGACCACGAGGTTGGTCCTGCCGTACCACGTTATCCTGCTCCCCGTCGAGGACGGAATGGGCAGCCACCCCAGCCGCATCCGGAGGCAGTCAACATGTCCTGGCATCAGGAGACGCCTCTGATGAGTGAGTCGCCGGCGCTGACCGTCAGGGTCAGGACGCCCAGGTCGCTACCGTCGGTCTTCTTGATGGTCCACTCCGTCGGTGTCGCCGAGAACTTCTGCGCCTGCTGGATGAAGCCGTACAACGAGTGAACGTTCAAGGTATCACCGTAGGAGGACGCCTCGACATTCTCCATCGTCCTCCTGTGGAAGATGTCGGTGATCTTTTGGGTGGCCTCGTTACTGAGTGAATCGGCAGAGATCCATTCGGTCCCGATCGGCTCGATGATATCGACGTGGCCGCCGCCCCAGACGCCGTCTTGAATGTCCCCCAGCGTCATGGTGACGCCCAGCAGGTTGATGAACTCGAACGAGCCGGCGACCGTAGGGGTCGGGTCTACCGCTTCGTACACGCCGGTAGCGCCTACCTCCGTCGCGGGGATCGCGTAGTCGGCGATGTGGGCGACGTTGTACGCCTCGTAAGCCGATAGCGCGACGTTGTAGAACGCGCTATCGGAATCGCGGTAGCGCGTGAAGGCCATCGTCAAACCGGTGTCGGCTCGCCCCAGAAGCTTACCCACGGGTCATAACTCCTTCCACGTCCAGCCCAGGAAGAACCATTGCCAGAACCGCACCCAGGCGTTGGGCATCGGCGTCGAGGTCACGAAGACGTACGCCCCGGGCGGCGGGACGATGGTCAGTTCCGCCTTCGGTTTGAAGGTCTGTGCGATGTTGATAAGTTGCACATCGCTAGGTTGCCGCCCGTAAGCACCAGCGCCGTTGTAGGGGATGGTCATCGTCTCACTCCTGTACTGCGTCGATGACGACTTCGGCGGTCTGGATCTCCTGCTTGACTGCTTCGACGGCTGCGGTGGCGAGCGTCTGCTGTGTCTTCTTCGTCTCGTAGGCGGTGATGACCTCCTTGGTGTATTCGGCGACCTTGCGGCGGGCGAACTCCGCAGCCGTCTCCGGGTTGGGGATCGTCTGACCCGGGTTATCCGGATCAAGTACGTTCTGTTGGTAGCCGTAGGTGACGCAGAACGCCTCGATGATTCGCGGGGCGAAGGCGTCGGGGAACGTGTAGCTGATCGTGACCGGCATCGGATAACTCCCTTCGTTAGGCTGTCGTGGAATCGGTAATAAGTCCCAAGGCGGCCAAGGCGGTTAACAAACTCGCGAGCGCCGCATTACCGCCCCGGGATCCGGTAACAGTCGGCTTGGCGGCTGCCGTACCTCCAAAAAAACTAAGCAAAGGAGCACTGCCGTCGCCCTCGACGCGAATACCCTCACGGTCCCCATTATAGTCGGTGGCCTGGATGGTTATACGGCCCTTACGGGTCGCGTGCGTATCATCTGCGAACTCGCCCTTTATGCAGCACGTTGCGACACCTTCGGTCGTGCTATCATGACGCCGCAGGCGGATGTGTGGGTTCGTGGTGTTCGTCCCGAATCCCAGTTCACCCGCCGCTTCGGTTATGACGCCGGTGCCGATCGCGCAAGCGAAGGTATGGAGGGCACCGATGACGTGATCGGCCCCGATGGCCACGCCCAGGCCGCCGGCGTTAGTGATCACCGTGCCGATGTTGACCTGCCTCGACACACTGCTCGACAGGCTGTAGCCGATCAGGACCGTCGAGTTGCCCGCCGTGGAGACGCAGGTATCCCCGATCGCGACGTTGCGGTAGTCCTTGGAACTGCTACCGTTTCCAATCACCACGTTCAGCGTGCCCAGCGTCCCACCCGAGGCCACGTTAGCCCCGTCGCCGATGATGACGTTGGATTCACCAGTCGAATTGCATGTCGCGTTCCGGCCCAGTATCGTGTTACCGACGCCGCCGAGGGCGTGGGTTCCGGAGCCGATGGCAAAGCTAGACGGCATCGTCAGGATGGTCGCGTTGGCGTTCAGCGAAGCCAGTACGATGTTGCTGCTATCTCGCGCCTCCAAGAAGCCTTCGGACTGGCCTGACTTGGCTTGCAGTATCAAGACCGGGGACGAACTGTACGGCGTCTCGATCTTCGCGCCGAAGTAGAGGTAGGAGAGAAACAGGTTGTTGGTCCCACCGCCGGTCGCGAAGATGTGCGAGAACGTGGTGCTTGCGCCCTTACCCCAGGTCAGGAAATTGATGGAATCAAGTCCGACCCCGACTGTCATACCGGTTTCACCGGTAAACTCGAACAGGGCCTCGTTGGCGACGGGAGGACCAAACTTTGTTGTCTTGGTCGAAGAGTCGAACCGGAGCGAGGCGTTATCCGTTAACTGACCGCCGGTCGTGGCAAACGGGATCCGACCTGCGGTCAGAGCAGAGTCGGTGATGTTGGTAAAGGTCCCGGCACCGGCTGGGCTGATTGATGCGACGGACGAGCCGCCCCCCGGAGCCAAGATAGTCAGCGCCGGCAGCGTCTGCCCGGTGTTGGTCCACACCTCCACGCTGGCACCGCAACCCGAGTAACCGTCGCTGAAGCGTTTACCCAGTTGTATCTGCCCCGTACCGCCCGCATCGGCCGCAGACAGCACGATCGGAGCCAGATAGCTCCTCAAGATGTAAGCACTGGGGCCGGACGCCGAGTAGGCGATGAAGGAAACGCTGCCGCTCGCCATCTGCACCATCATCGAACTGTCGATGCCTTCGCAGGTGAACGCGAAGGATCCGTTGGCGTCGAACGTGCCGATCCGATACGCGCGGTTACCCGGCTTCAAGGCGAGGAAGTAGTTATCCATCCCCGTGTAGACGGTTGCCGGGGAGACGTAAACTTTCGGGTTACCGTTGTTGTCTTGCGCCTCCAAGAGGTTAGCGGATTGAAGGGGGGCACCCTTGACCGTCAGCGGCACCGTGGTGGTCGCAAGGGCCGGTATCGTCCAACCGCCGCTGGCGCTTACGGTAGCTCCGGTGTTGCCGTAACCATTGTGCTGAAAGGCGAATTCCGATCCACGACATGCCAACATGCCGTTGGACATTAACGTCGTCGTGCCGAGCGAGACGTAGTACTCGAACGAGAAAGCCTGGAAACTATTTTTCCCCACCTGAAAGTAGATAAAGGATGCCGCATCGTCATAGAGCGTGAATTGATTCCCGGAAGACCCTGAAATGCGTACGGCGACATCACCGTTGACCGTTAGGGCTTTTCCGGACAACACTGCACCACCTATCGCAACCGAGCCGCCGAATTGAATATCATGCGAGACGGCTGGGACGGTGAAGACATCGAAGAAGTCACCGCCGTGGTAGCTTGTCAGGCGCAGGACGCCGGTCCCGTCGCCGGGCAGATAACCGGACGACGTATCGTTGCCGTCGATGAAGAGGCCGTAGAACCCGTTACCGGCCGACCCGTTGTGACCGCCCGACGCGATGATGAGGCCGGAGTTCTTGTTGGCGGCGGTGTCGAGGTACGCCAGACCGTTGGTCGCGTTGTAGATGTGCAGTGGCTTGATCGGGGTGTCCGTGCCGATGCCGACCTTGCCGGCGAACGTGTTATCCTCCGTGAAGGCGTTGACTTCGTCCAGTTCCGCGTACGTCCCGTCCAGCCCCAGGTAGGTCCGCATGGCCGCAGCATCGACCTGACGGACGAATTGGCGGCCGGCGGTCGTGATCCGAATGTACTGGTTCAAGTGGACCTCGCGTCATTCCGATGGAGGGACCAGGGTACGCCCGCGCCATGATACCACCAAGTTGGTCCTGCTATACCAAGTCAGCGGCAGTCCCACGCCGGGCGTGTCCCCGACCGTGGGTCGGACTTCATTCAGTGAAGTCGCGGCGCTGGCGACAGGGCGGTCCAGGGAGTTCGAGACATCCTCTGCCGCCAGCGCTGGCTCCTTCTTGGTTGCACGTTTCTTGGCCACGTCAAGTGACTCCGGTGACCGGGCTGGCTCCGGCGCTGACCGTGAGCGTCAGCGTACCCAGAGTCGTTGAACCGTCGGTCTTCTTGATGGTGAGCGTTGACCCGGATACCGACGCCTTCTGCAACTGCTGGATGCTACCGTACACGGAATGAAGGTCGAGCGTATCACCGAAGGAGGATGCTTCCACGTTGGCCATCGTACGCCTGAGCACCACGTCGGCGATCTTGGCAGCGGCGGCGCTACTGACCGACGCGGCGGTGATCGTATCGGTCGTCAGGACCGCGAACGGATCGACCCGGCCGCCGCCGTAGACGTTCGTCTGGAGGTCGGCGACCGCCAGCGTCGAGGTAGTTGCTCGAATGAATTCGTAGTCCCCCAGCACGGTCGGTGCCGGGTCGGTCGCCTGATAGAGTCCGGTAGCGCCGATCTCCGTGGCGGCTATTCCGTACTGCGCGATGTTCGAGACGTTGTACGCCTCGAAGGCGCTGCCGGAGGTGTTCCAGAACGCGCCGTCGGAGTCGCGGTAGCGGACGAACTTCATGGTGGTGTTGCCGGTTACGTCCCGGCCGAGCAGTTTACCCACGACGTTGACTCCTCAAAAAACGGTGAAATCGTCCCACCGGTCCAGGCCGCTGGTTCCGGCTCCGGCGGTGCCTCCGGAGTACAGCCCGACGCCGGTCGCCGATTGGAACTGCGTCTCGCCGGTCAGTTGTCCGCATTGGACGAAAGTAACGCCGTCGCCCGACGGGTCGGTGTAGAACGTGATCGTAGTGCCGCTGGTGACGACCCGCATGGTGGTGAAGTTAGCGGTGGGGTCGATGTTATACCAATCCCCCACGCTGGGCGCTCCGACATCCGCCCCGGCGACCCAGGCTCCGCAGCGCATCGACTGCGAGAGCGGATCGGCCCCCCAACTGAAGGCGTACCAGAAGTTGGCACGGTCAACCACGCGGAACGCGATCCCGATGTGGTAGCCGACTCCCGCCGTTCCGACGTTGCGCTTGACCCTCACATCCATGTTGGCCGAGTTGTTCGTGACCCAGGCTGCGCCACGCGCCTGCGGTTCCAGATAGACAGCACGACCGTGGAACACGCCCCACTTACTTACGGTGGGGCCGTCGAGCGCTCCGTAGGACCAAGTCAGCGGACCCAGCGACCCCGCTTCGGTGGTCCCCAAACCGCCGTCTTCATCGTAACAGAGCGTCTTGTTTCGCCTGGAGAAGGAGTCGAAGATCTTGGCACCGCCTGGGGTGGACGGTGCCGTCGGTGCCCAGGTTGGAGGGGTGGCTGCACCGCCCGGCGTCTGAAAGGGGAACGTCGCGTCCTGAACGTACTCCGGGGTTGCCGTGGAAGCGCCGTCGTAAATGAACCCACGGCCGCACGACCTACCGGAGCCGAACAGGTAGCCCGAGTGACGGATCTTCGGTTCGTAGGCCACCAGCGTCGTCGATGCGTTGGTCGAGCCGGCGTAAACGTCGCGCAAGGTCAAGTGCGTTTCATCGGTGACTAGCCCGACGATGTAACGTGTTCCCGTAAGGTCGGCGGCGAACGTCACCGTCTGCCCCGGAGCCAGGAGGCTAAACGTCGTGGACGTACCGACAACCGACTTGGAAGCGTTGGTCACCGCTACGGTGCCGGAGATCGCCGCCGCATCGGAAAGGCAACCGCTGGGGGACAGATCGGGGATGAGCCATCGCCCCGGTACGACGAATTCGGCGAGGAAGTCGCACGGCACGGAGACGGTGGCCGAAGGGCGGGCGTTGGGGCTGAAGGGCCACTGCGCGCCGAAGGGCCACTGGGCGAAAGTAGAACCCGGGAAGTAGCCATCCCAACCACGCGCGGCGGCGATTCGACCTTTGAAGTTGTTATGGTCACTGCCGCCGATAAAGAGATCACCGCCACCGCCGGCGCTACGAGCAACGGACTTGCGGGGGTCGGTCCACGCGATCTTGGCGACGGGGATGCCCTGTGCGTAGGCCCAGAGATTGGCCCCGTCCCAGGCCCATGCGACGTGTCCCCATTCGTTATCGTAAAGGCCGTCGTCAGCGGTATGGACGCTTGCGCTGGTGCCGTCCCACAACAGCAGTGACAGCAGGTTAAGCCCGCCGGATCCGCCTGCAAAGCCGCCACCGAAAGCGTGCGCGCCGCCGAAACCGTCGATCAACCAGTAACAGGAGTCGGCGTCGTTGGGCATCAACCACGCCTCCCAGTAGAACTTGTTGGGGAGTTGGACGGCGTCCGGCCAGAATCCGGGGTGAGAGACTTGCTTCTTCTCCCCGTCGAACTCAAGGACGTAGGGTGCCGACGATCCTCCTCCGGCCGCCTCGAAGTCGTCGGCGTCGGCCACGGCGGCCGTGCCCAGGCCGAGCGTATCCCGCATCGCTGCGGCGTTGGCGTCGGCGACCAAAGCGCGGCCGGCTTGAGTTATGAAAATGAACTCGTACACGTCTACCTCCTCGTCCCGTCTACTATACCGGACAGCCGTCCGCTACGGCTACGAAGTTTCATTCAGTGAAGTCGGGGCTTTTCTTGCAGCCTCTTGCAGCATGAACCGGCGGTATCTTTCGTTCACGTCTCCGACCGTCAGGGCGACCGGGCGGACCAGCGCGATGGTCTTGTAGTGGGTCGCCCAGTGCGACCATAGGCACACGAACTTGACCCCGGCTAGCGATAGGTCGCGGAAGCAGCGGATGTCTTCGGTACTGGCCAGGGTGGCACGGAAGTCATCGGTGTACTCGTAATCGAACCAGGGCGGTGCTATTCGGTCGAAGACCCTGGTGTGGCAGACGAACGCCCCGGCACCGGCACAGGCCACCTCTTCGCGTCCCTGTAGCCTCGCCGACTCCTCGCGGGAGACGTACTCCAACCGCCCCAGTTGGTCGTCATCGGTAGCGTCCTGGCGCGTGCCCCAGCGGAACACCTGGACGTGGTTGGTATCGCCCGTGCAGACGCAGGGACAGACGACTACCTTATCCTCCTGGCCGGTGCGCAACTCCAGCAGAGCGGCTTCAAGGAAATCAGGATGGGGCAGCGTGTCGGCGTCCACGCAGCACAGTACGTCGCACTTGTTGGCTCGCGCCAGGAGGACCGCACGGTTGCGCGCCACCGGGGTAGGGCACACATCCAAGAACCCATTGACGACGTCGGAGATCCCCGGCATCTTGAGTGCCCGCATGGTCGCCTGGATCGTCCACGAGGCCAGTTCGGCACGCTCCCACGACCCGATCGCCATGCGGCAGATCATCGGCTTCATGCGCCCACCGGTCCTTTCCCGGGACGCCGCTGTGGGTTCTTGGACTTGTTTAGCTTCAGCGGTGTGTTCGGATCGGTTGTTGCATCGGGGCATCCCTGGCAGCGCCTGACGCCACGGACCCGTCCGTTTTGTTCCGACGTGCATTCGCCAAATATTGCGCAAGATCTGACCTCGACGGTCTGATCGCGCCGGCCGCACAGATCGCATGCCCCCTCGCGCACGGGACGGCCGCGATGAATGCAAGCGGGCGCGGGTATCGTAAAGGACGGTGGGAGGGGCTTTGGTGTAGTAGCTTTCACTGCTGGTTCGGGTTGGATCTCATGCTCCCTGCCGGCGCGCTTAATGACCTCGCAGGTGACACAGCGGTCACCGTGGGACGAGATCAACAGGTGGCCGCATTCCGGCCGGATGGGAACGGTATTTTTCATCAGGCTAACGTCAGGTTGAGGGGTTGCGGCCATTCACAACCTTCGGTTTCAACGGCGTACATAGCCCCGCCGTTGGCGCAGGTGAATGCCCCATCGTAAACTACGGTGGCCAGATAGACAGCGTGACCGACGCCCGGCTCCTCGATAGTTAGGACCGTCGTCCCTCCGGGGTACATAACCATCGCTGCGTTAACGCTACCATTGGTTCCGATCCACCGGCACCCGGCCTCCCATGTCAGCGTGTAGGTCCCGTTGACATCCGGACAATCCGACACGCCAGTGATTGTAAAGCCGTAGGTGTTGGTGCAAGGGCAACCGCACGGACATCCGGGCGGGGGTGGTGGGGGCGGGGGCGGGTCAGTAGCGCACTCGCCGCCCTCTTCCGGTGCGGTAACGGTAACGGTAAACGTACCCGTGCAGGGTGACCCGGATTGGAAGGCCCGGCCGCCCCACACGGCGATAAACGGAGGACCGCAATCGACGGAATCGACGAAGTTCCCGAGATTTACATCGCCGACTTCGGGGTCCATGCCCGTGAGGATAAAGAGATCCGCTTCCCCGCCGCAGGATACGGTAAAGCCGAGGGGGTCGAGGGCTTCGCAGCCGGGGGCGACGTCCGAAGCGGCCCACTCCGAGCCGTTCCAAGTGACCGTGAAAGAGTCCGGCAGACAAACACAGTCGCCGGTCTTTTCCGTGATCCTGACGCACAGGGTCGAGGGGACTGGCACTTCACAGCATGGGGTGGTAATCCCGATCGGCGGGGGGCCGCAGTCGCAGCACCCCTGGAACGAGTCGAACACCCATGCACCAACGACGAACGCGCCGTCTACGACCGCACCTTGCGTGTACACGCCCTCGATAAACGTCGTGGTGGACTTGTACCGGTAGTTAACCCCATCTACACACTCCGTCATGAAGTGTTCAGCACCACCCTGGATCGCCTCCCAGACCGGCTTCTGCTGACCTCCCGCGCCCGTGCCGCGCGACATCAGGACGTCGCCTTCGTTGCCTCGCGGGACGTAATTCAGTTCACGCGATGCATCGAACGTACAAACGACCTCTGCGGCGGATGCACCGAAACGGAAGTCCCCGTACGTCATGCCCAGGAACGTCCACTCCGAAAACGCCGTGTCGTACCAGATCGCGGCCCCGTCGCCCAACCGCATCTTGTGAGGCAGTTGGGCGTTCCCTGGCATTCTGATGTTGCCACCCGCGCCGTTGACCGTCATCAACCCGGACGTGACGTTGCTCCAATACAAGAACTGGCCGGCGTTACCTCCTTCGATGGCGGCGACCGGAATGACCGTGGTGACGGTCGGAGAGCCGCTGGGGAAGAGCCTCTCGACAACGTGGTTGGGTTGGCTAGCCGGGTTGATCGTACCCGTGGTGACCGTGAAGTTCTCGTAGCAGTACCACAGCCAGCCGCACAATTGCAGCCCATAGGTGAAGACGACGTAGGTGTCGAAGTACCAGTTGTAGATTCCAGTGACGTGAACCGGACCGAGCAAGACGAACGTGACGTTGGTGTAATTGATCGTCGTGCCGGTGTAGTTCACCGTCATGTCATAGAAGTTGACGATCGTCGAGTTGTAGTAGTTGACGACGGTATCGTCGTAGTAGTTAATCGTCGAATCGTAGTAGTTGAAGATGTCGGTGATGGCAGCGGGATCGACCGGGTCGGCGATGTAGACGGGAACGGTCGGGCCGTCGCCGAACGTCCTTGGGGCCTCGCCGAACGTCCTAGCGCTTGCCATGACCGGCGAGGACAGCCACCCGGCGCGCATCCGGTAGGCGTCAATGCCGGAACTACCTTCGACCTCCTCCGGGGAAGACAACCAGCCCATGCGCATCCGGAAGGAGTCCACGCCTGCGCTGGCTTCGGGTGTCGCCGTTGCCATTACCGTCGTGGGCCAGACGGGGTACTTCCGCAACTGGAAGTCGTTGTCGTTGAGCGCGTAGACGCGGATGACCATACCGTCCGTTGGACGGTCGAAGCCGCCGTTTACCAAGATCGCGGGGACGCACCCGTCTACATCCTTATCGACCGACGTGATGAGAGCGTATGCCTGATCATCGACGAAGACCGTGAAGACGCTGACGCCGTCATCGTCCACATAGGCAAAGGTGGCGCGGTAGCGGATGTCCTCTTCGAGCGGGCCGTTGTTGGCCTGATGGAGTTTGATCGGCGTGGTGCCGTCAACCCAAGCCGGCCCGGTTTCGCTCCACGTCGTTATGACACCGGGGTAGTAGTCGTTCTCATCGCGGAGATGGTCGGTGACCTTGACCATCGTCTCGCTGCTGCCGCTGCTCCCGGACCCCGTGACCGCCCAGGCACGCGCGGCGAAGTTGCCGTCGATCCAGAAGATCGGCTCTTCGACTATCTCCTCTTCCAAGTTCTCGTAGGTCGCCGTGATCCCGGTGACGCCACGGAACGCCAGGATGATGTCGCCGGGGAAGTAGGGGACCTGGATCGTCTCGATCGTATCGACCTCCAGTTCGGTCGATGTTCGCACGCCGGTCGAGACGTGGGTATACGCTCTAACGGTACTACCGTACGAGATCGTCCTCCCGTTCCAGTAGGATTTCTGGAGCAGGGTAGGCTTGGCGACGTAGGTAAAAACGAGCGCGTCGGCACCCAATGTACTGAGGTAGGCTTGCGGGTCCCACCAACCCGTAGTTTCGTTAGGCGGTGGGTCGAACGGGGCGCATTTCAGGTAGTCGTCGAACTCCTCCACGACGACGAACTTGTCAAAGAAGGTGAAGTGTTCCGGCACGTCCTGGCTAGGCGTGACCCGGTTGATCGTCGTCTTGCTGCCGAACTGGGACACCTCGACGCCGCCGCCCCCACGCAACTGAGTAGGGATGGCGGCGATGATGGCGTTAAGGTCCCGCGCGCCCGGCGGTCGGTCGCCTTTTCTGTACGGACCGGGCACGGGGTTTCGGTACGGCATCAGGGCACCGGCGGGAAGTTATTCTCGAACTTCGCGTTGAAGTACGTCTCGAAATCACGTCGGGGCAGCGTCGGGGCCGACCAGTACCCGGCCGGCTGAAAGGCGCTATTGTACGGGTTCAGGTTGTACCGCAGTAACGCCGGGTTATCCGGATCGGGGTCGGTGATGTCGGCGGCACGAACGTCGGCCGGCGGCCTCCCGGTGCTCTGGTCGTTGAAGATGACCAACGGATCCCAGGTGTCGAAGTTGTATTGCCACTCGATGTTCATGTAGTAGGACGGTCTGTTCTGGCCGATCGGGCCGGGCACCTTGTTCGGGTTGCACACGGAGTATGACACCTCCGTGCAGAGCCACGTTAATGGGTCCTGGCCCAAGAACGGCGTCTCGTTGATGTGCGCCAGCAGGTTCTTGGCTATGGTAATCGGGTTCGCCGTGTAAACGATCCCCGACAGGGAGGCGTTGTGCGCCGGGAACGGCGAGTTGATGACGCCGCTCTGCTTGACCGTGCGGGGCAGAGCGGTGTCGAAGGAGTGGTTGGGCAGCCCCTTGTAGTTCTCCGGAAAGGTGTGCGAGACGGCGAGTTGTATCCGGGGGTAGTTCTTGTCGCCGTACGGGTAGAAGAAGTTGGTTTCCTTATCCATGATCGAGGAGCGCATCTTGACGAACAGCACGCCGCTGGGCGGACTCATCAGGATCTGGTTGGGGCCGTCCAAGATGTGCTCGTACTTGAGCGCGATATCGACGCAGGACGGGTCGTTCTCCGATATCGAAGGGGCACGCTCGACGAGGACCATAGGGTTGAACGCGGAGTCACCGGTGCGGATGGTTCCCAGAGACGACAGGACGGTGATCCCGTTGACGTCGAGCACGCCCAACGCCTGGGACAAGGCTCTGGGGCCACGGTTACCGGCCAGTTCAGCCTCCGTGAAGATGACCCGAGCGGTGCGGTTGAGCGAGCGGAACGCCCCGTGTTTCTCGACGCCGCTCAGTCCGGAAACCCGGTCGATCCACAGTTCTGCCACGTCAGTCCCCCAGTGCCGGCTGGATTACGTCTCCCGCGACCGCTCCGGGAACGCCACGCCTGTTGCCCTGATCGACCAGCGTCTGGACGTTCCTGTTGAGCAACTTCATTTCGACAAGTTGCTGGTAGTCGATCGATGCGTTCAGTTCACCATCATACACGAACCTCGACAGACTGCCCTGCTTGAGCGAGAAACCCGGCCCGTGACCGCCGGCAGCGCCTCCGGTTTCATCGGTCGGCTTGGTCGGGCTGATGATGTTCCTGATAAGATCCAGACCCTCCTTGAAGGTCGGTACGGCGAAGTTCAGGTTGTGGAAGAGATCCTGCCACATGGGCGAAGCCAGGATATCCTCGAACGCATCCGACAGCGGCTTGGCCCCCTTGAACGCCTGACCGAACGCCTTGGCGGCTTGCAGCCCGGCGATCTTCCAACTGATCTCCGACTGTAGCGCCGCAGCGCCCATCATGGTCTGGAGCAGTCCGAAGTTGGTTAACATCTTCGGCGTGAACTCAGCCGGGCCTTTCAGATCCTTGAACATCTCGTCCATAGCTTCCTGCCGCTCTTTAGCCGCCCATTTTCTCGCAGGACCGGCGGCGGCCTCCGACTGCATGGATATCAAGAATTCATGACGATAAGCCGTGGATATTCGCGACATCGCCTTGTTCAAGACGTTCCAGTTGTAGAGGATCGTTGACATCAACCCCCTTATGATCGAAGCCATGTCGATCGCCATGTTAGCCCATTGATCACGGACCCATGACAACCCCTGCCCTATGAAGTGCCAGACCGTGTTCCAGGCCGCCATCAACACCTCGACGATAGTCCTCCCGATCGCGCCGACGATGAGGTTCAGGTTACCTCCGATGATCATGGCCAGCTTGTAGAAGGCGTTGATCAAATCCTCCAGTGGCTTGGCCCCGAACTCCTCGAAGAATCGGGCAAGGACCGCCATGTTCTGACGGAAGTTCCACAGGAACCCGGCAACGGTCTGGATCTGCTCACCAAGCGTAGCCAGCGCAGCCATACCCGTTTGGCTGATCGCCTTCCACACGCCACCGAACTCGGTATTGATCTCCTTCAGCTTATCTGCGATCCAACCGAGGGTGCCTATTGCCGCGTTCTTGAGCGCTGTCAGAGCGCCTATCAAGGTAACGCCGATCAGTTGGTAGATCGCCAAGCCTGCGGTGAGTACCACCGACGCCAACATGGCGAAAGCCGCTACGATCAAAGGAGACAGGACGATGTAGGCTACCAGGGCGGACGCGATAGCCATGAGGATATTCAACGCCCCGGCGATAATGTTAGCCGCTACCGACATAGCTATGGTGCCAAGATTCTTGAAAGCATCAATGATGGTGGATATGCCGTTCACGGCAGCCTTGACGAGGAACTCCATCGCGTTGAACACCGCGTCCATGAAGCCGAAGGCTACCTTGACAAGGAACTCGAAGGCATCGATTGCAGCCCAGAACACCTTCTCGAACATCTTCCCGCTGGTCGCCAAAGAGTACAGCGCCGTTGCTGCGGCGTGAATGCCGATGGCGGCCAGCGCCCAGGTGATGAGAAACACCCCCAAGCTCAAACGGGCCATGACCAACGCGACGTTGAATGCCCAAACAAGACCCGTGGCGACGGCAAGGTATGACACCCAGGCGGCCATCACCGTATACCAACCGATCATGGTGGCGACGATCGCCTTGGAGATAAACCACAGCGGGATCAACGCCAGGAGGAAGGCCCCGGTCATGACGATCAGGTTCTGAAGCGCCGGGTTCAGCATCACGAAGCCGTGGATCATGTCCATGAGCGGCTTGGTCACCAAGTACAGCGCGGGCGCAAGGTGAAAGCCGATGACCGATGCGGCGTTGTTAGCGTCGTTCCAGAGAATCCTCATCTGGTTCTGGAGGCTTCCACGGACCACGTCGGCCGCCTTCTTGGCGAAGTCGGCCATGCGCGCCATTTCTTCGCGCAGGTTTTTGACGCCACCGATCGCGTTGAGCAGAGGCTCGATGGCGCTGATCGCCCGGTTGCCCCCGATGTCCATGATCCGCAATTCGGCCAAGTATTTGACGTTATTCGGATCACTCATCTTGGCCTTCATCGATTCAAGTACGTCGATGAAGTTACGCAGCTTACCGGTGGCCTTGTCGTAAGCGCCCTCGCCCAGCATGTTCCGCCAGTTGACGTCGCCGGTTTGTGCCCCCTTGTAGATGTTCTCGATGGCCTGGGCGGCGAGGTTACCTCCGTGGGAACCCCGGAAGCTGTCCCCCATCTTGGAGTACAGGCCAAGAATCATCGCCGCTTCTTCGGACGATAGTTTGGCGATGCGGGCGGCAGACATGAACCGCCCGGTAAATGCGTCCAGCAACTGCTCCTCGCTGGACCCCACCAGCGAGGCAGTGCCGACGACCATGTCGGCGAGATCCTTCATGTTCTCGCCGAATTTCTTCGGGCCTACGTCCACCTGACCGAACCCGGTTTGGATGTCGATCAGACGCTGTGCGGCCTTGGAGGCGTGCATGCCGGAAACCGCCGCGATGTTCTCGGCGTGCTCCAACATCTTGACTGCCATCGAAGCGCTCAGCCCGCTCGACGTGAGGACGTCCAACGCCTTGGCGAGTTCATTCGCTGAAGACGTGGACCGTCCGCTCAGGTCGAAGACGCCGCGCTGAAGTTCGGGGCGGTTCTCCTGATTGAAGTCGCGCATGTGCGCGGCGGTGCGCCTGAGCGTGGTGTCCAGTTCGCCGAACTTGGCGGTGGCGTAGGCGGTAATGCCGGCCATGCCTGCAATAGCTGCATTGACACCTAGCAAAGCCCCGCCCAGTATACCCCCGATCGAGAAGCTCTTGAAGCGTGCCTGGATGCTGTCAAGAGTCGCCATAATCTTGGCGGACTTATTGAAGAAGTCATCCGCGTTGAACGTGATGTCGGCGTAGAGCGAATCCAGTTTCGTCGGCATCACTCACTCCGTAACAATGCAATCGGGCGGGATGATTGCGGTCCACGTCGCCTTGGCCCTGTCGTTGACCTTCTGCCACTTCTCGTCAAGGGGCTGACCAACCTCTATCCCTGAAAGCCCGTAACCCTTCTCGAAGTTACCGGGGACGTGCGGGTCGGCGTACTCGGGGTTCACGATGACCGCTTTGATCTCCTCCTCTTTCGGCTCCCCTTTCGTACCGAACTTGATCAAGAACTCCTCGAATGGTGGGATTTCCGGTAACCGCGTGCCCTTCTTGACGAACATCGAGGCCACGACATGGGTAAGTCTATGGACCTCGTAGGCGACCATCGCCATCTGGTGCTGGTCCTTGGTGTGAGTCTCCCACTCCTCGCGGTTGAGGAACTCGTTCCAGCGGATGAAATCGGTCGAGGACGTCTCCTCCTGGCACTCGTACAGCGGCTGTTTAAGGCGGTGGGCGAGGCGGTGCCAGAGGTACGTCTCGCCCTCGTTCAAGAGTTTTTTTCCAACTCCTCCGCTTTCTTGTTCAGCCCCGACAGCGCCACGGCTTGCATGAACAATTCCGTAGACAGTTCCGACGGCCAGGAGTCGATGACGGCGACAGGGACAAGATTACCGGTTGGATCGTAGAGGCACAACTTCAGGAGCGAGGAGAACACCCCGGTGAAGTTCTTGGGCATGCCGCCCTCTTTGCCCGCCCTCTTGCTTTGATCGTTGAGGAATTCGTCCCTCTGCTTGCCCGTGAGTTCCTTGATGGTGAAGGTGACTTCTTGCCCTTCCTCCACCTCGATCGGGATCTCGATGGTCTTCAACTTCAGCGAGTAACGACCGGCCATTGAAAACACTCCCTACCGACAAAACAGGGAGGCGGAACGTCCGCCTCCCTTCCCGACGTACATCTACCGTCACCGTACGTTGGATCAGAATATGACTTGCCCTTCGCGGAAGTTCTGAATCGCCGCGCCTCCAAGCTGCGTAGGCCCGTTGCCCGCCGCCGCCGCTCCGTTGACGCCGGCCGCAATGGCAACGCCGACCGTCGAGACGGGACGGATCTCCAGCCCGGCCACATTACGGGACGTGACCATCATCTCCAGTTCGGCGAGCGGGAAATCCCCTTCCTTCATGGAAGCCGGCGTGAATTTATTCACGAAACCGGAGAAGGCTATCGTGGAACTGTCGGGGAATCTTACCGTGATCGTCTGCCTGATGCCTAGCTGTAACAGCAGTTGCTGGTAGACGAACGGATCCCACTGGCACTGCGCCGAGATCGCCCCGACCTTGATCAGGCTCTTGGGGGCCGACGTTCTGAACTTGGTGTTGTTCATCACGGTCGTATCGATTTCGCCACCCAGATCGAGTTCGGGCGGTTTCACCTCACGGGCGCGGATGAATAGCACGCCGGAGAAGCTGAAACTGATGAGCGTTTGGAAGCCGTCAACGAGGTACACGTAACACCTCTTTCTTGTTAGTACCGCGTAAAGCCTCGTTCACGACACCACGAAAGCGACACGGATGTCCGTGATATCACGGCTTACGTCGTCATGGCTGATCCACACCTTGGTCGGCGTGTCTCCGGCGATGGGGTTGGTCGAGAGTCCCGTGTACCAAGCGTAGGTTTCTCCTACCGCCAGGGGGATCCGGAGGTGGTCATCGGTCCCGTCATGGAGGACGATCTGGCAGTTAGGCGCAACGCCGGACGTGGCCACCAGAGCCAGCATGTTGTCACCGACGATGTCGAACGGCACCTGATTGGCGATGCCAGCGATGATCGCGGTGGCGGCAGAGGGGAAGGCGTCACCTCCCTCCGTCGCGGTGATAGGAACGACCAGACCGGATACGGTGCCGACGGTGCAGCCGTACGCCTTACCGCCTTCCCAGTAGAGGTCAATCCTCTGACCGGTCGTGATCCCGTGGCCGGTTTCCATCGTCAGGGAGCCGACCGTGCCGCTGGTTCGTACCGTCAGGGCACCGGGGCGCGCCTGGAGTACCGTCGGGTTGGCGAGGCTCCCGCCTTCGCCTTCGGCGGTCACGCTCGTCTGACCAGAGATCGAAAGACCATTGGCCGAGATGCTGGTCGTGAAATTTATGCTCACGGTCATAGGTCATCCCTCGATCAGTTCCCGTTGTATGTCCCTGTAGGCTACTTCCGCATTAAACGACCACAACTGCCGCTTGGTTTCGATCTCCTCGCCATGACTCATGATCGTGGACGTGCGGTTGATACAGTGAATGTAGCAGTAGTATCCGTTGACCGCTACTGTTTGCTTCCAGTCAGTGTCGAAATACCTAGCGATTCGATGCGCCAGATCGTACCCGGAGGCGTTGACGTGGCGGACGTTGATCAACAGTCCGTGGTGTTCCCAGGTCTGCCCATCATCCATACAGCGCCCGTGGACGTCGCCCGCGATGTCATAGACCAGAACGCCGACGTTGACCCCGTCAGGCATGGACCCGGCGAAGATCTGCGGCGTATCGACGTCCAACGTCCAGTCGTCAACGATCTCGTCCAGCGGCAGAAGTTCATCGTTGCCCGGCATCGCCCCCAGCCCCGCCTCGACGAGGACGGCTTGAACCACTTCGGCCGGGCTGGAGATACGCGGGTCCATCAGGGCTTCCTAATTGCTTGAATGAATTTTATGCGCATCGCGTTCAGCTTGGTTTTGAGCGGCTCGCCGAGGAAGTTAGCCTGCCCGACCTTGTGCTTGTAGGTGACGTTCTGGTGCTGCATCCAGGCGTACTTGGCGGGGATGCGGAGGACGATGCGGTTCTCGGCCGGGCTGAAGACGATCTTGGAGTAGTTGGGGTCGCCGCCGTACTCGACGCGGACGACCGTCTTGAACCCACTGTCGAACTTGGAGAGCCGGCACGATTTGGCCAGTTCGTCGGTGTCGCGCGGGACCAGTTTCAGTGACTCTTCCTTGAGCAGTTGTCCGGCCGCCACTAGTCCCTTCTCGACGTCGGCTCCGGTCAGCCTCTGCATGCGATCGAAGACCGCCTGAGCGGTCCCCTTACGCCTAGTGTTCATGGAGATTCGCATCAGCGTTCCTCACAACCACGCCTCGACGAGCAGATCCCTGCCTTTCATGTCGGGCGTCTTGCCGACCATGATGATCTCGAACCCACCTTGCTGGGGCGTCGGCACGGCCGGGTAGTTAGGCAGCAACTTCCAGGTCGCCATCGTTCCCAGGTAGATCAAGCTCCCTTGCGTGACGTTGGTACTTAGCAGGATGTGCGCCTTGGATGTGATGATCCGCCCGTCGTCCATCAAGTGGTCTTGCATCCCGTCTTCCCACCGGCACTTGAGGGCGACGACCGGCGCGTAGGTAACCTTACCAGCCGTCGTCACGCCGGTCTTGGCCCAGTAGAGGCAGTCCTGCTTCAGGTACTTCTTGAGCCTGATCCCCACCGACCACCTCTCACGCGAAGGCAATGATGGAACTGGTAGCCACCGTTCCGTCGGGCAGAAGAATGTTCAGGTACACGTTGCGTGTCGTCGTATCGGTGATGACGAAATCGATCGTCCCGTTGGCCTCGCTAAAGGCCCAACCGGACACGCCGGTCACCAGCGCGGTCAGGTGGCCGTTGGTGCCGATGGCAACGCCTCCGGACGCGGCTGCGGCCTTGGTATCGCCGTTGGCGTCGGAGGACAGGAACCAGTTAACCCAGGTGCGCACGGTTGACGCAACGCCGCTGGCGTCCTTGACCACCACGTTGACCGTAATGGCATTGGACGTTTCAGCGCCGATCGTGAAGCTGACGGTGCCGACCTTCTTCTGCCCGAAAGGGTTTCGCTTGTCGGCGATTGTCCGAACCATTGTTTGCCTCTCCTTCAGTTAACCGGCGGGTAGGTAGGCCACTCGTCGTATTTGTGTCCCAGGAACTTCATTCGAGCAACAAGGCTGGTGGCGAACGTACTGCCGGACGTGCCCGCCTTCATCCTTGCGTCCAGGGCAGCCAGACCGCCCGCCGTGTCCAGGCGCTTGGCCTGCTGACCGTAGTGCGTCACGTCCAACCCCAAATCGACCTTGGTCTGGGATTCGTAGGTCAGCGAACTGATCCGCTCGCGCCTGCTACGCGCGTCCAAGATGCAGTAGAAGTGCGCGGCGAGCCAGCGTTCGATCAACTCCAGGCGCGAGGAGGTGTAGCGCAGGTTACCGTCGGAGTCCTCTACCAGGGAGCAGACTTCGGTCACCAGTTCATTGGCTGCATCAATGAACGGGTCCAGAGAGACATCGAGATCCGTATCTACGATGCCTCTGACCGAAGTGGCAACGGTGCGTCCTGGTAGAGCGATGGCTCACTCCTTCTCTTCGCCGCAGTGACGGGCCAGGAAGCTCTTGACCTGGGTCGAGGTCCGCAGCGGCTCTTCCGTGAGCTTCTTATCGCCGTCACGGACGGTGTAGCCGTGACCCTTGACCTTGCTGATCTTGAGGTCGTTGGCGACCGCTTCCTCGAACTCCTCCGTCACGTCCTCCTCGTCCACGGCGGTGGCGGACTTGGCGGTCGTCGGGTGCCCGGAGGCTTCGAGGTTGTCGTCCTCGTTTTCCTCCTCCGTACCCTTGGGGTTGGTATTCGGCAAGATCGTGCCGGACTTGAACGTCTTGACCGGCTTGGAGGGGGTGTCCTCTTCGGCCGTCATGGGCTTGTCCAGCCACTTGAACTTACCACGGAAGATCTCATCGAGGCGCTTATCGCTCTCGATGACGCACGGCTTAGCGCCAGCGGCTGCGGCCTGGAACACCTGACCTTTTTCGTCCTGGTGCTTACCGGCCACGAGTTCAAACTTCATTGTCAGGCACTCCATAGAGGAGGTTATTGGTTACGACGCGGTCCCGTGCCCGATGCCGGAGTTCAGGTCCATGTCATTCTTGAGCCAGGGCACGAGGATGCCCAGCACCTTCCAGTTGACCTCCATGCCGCCCATGCCTTCCCACTGGATCACGCGGAAGTCCATGCCGACGACCAGTTCGACGACGTCCGCCGTCATCTGGATCAGGAGCACCTGATAACCGGTGAGGTAGTCCAGCGTCTGGATGCTAGTGATGCCATCGAACTTGAGGGTCCGGTCGCGCAGCGTGACGCCCGGGTAGACAGCGCTGTAATCGCGGTCGAGGTACTTGCCCCAGTTGGAACTGATGTACATGACGTACGGGCCGGGGTGGAAGTCATCGACCAGCAACTGCTTGAGGTCGCTGATCTCGTCGGTGAACGTCTCCGGGGTCCAGCCGACCGCCGTGGGCAGCGTCATCGCCTTGGTGACGCGGTTGGGCTGGTTGGTGTAACCGTAGACGTAGCCGCCGCCGTAGTAGTACGGCGTGCCGTTGCCGATCACCATGTCTTCGGCTTTTTCAGCGCAGCGCCGGGTGGCGCGGGCGATGGTGGCGCTCGACAGCGGGATCGGGTTAGCGCCCCGCTCGGCGACCGCGAGGCCGCGCGCGGAGAACGACAGATCCTTGTGGATGATCGGGATGGGCAGGGTTGCGATGTCCATGACCGGCCGGTCCCGCTCGCTCTCGCGGAGGCCGTTCATGCTCACGGTCGCGCCCGTGATATCCGACATCGTCTCGTACGCCAGGATCGGCGTAGCCATGCCGTCGATGTTCTTGGTCAGACCACGGCTGCGCAGATCGCTAACCGCCTTCAAGGTCGGCTTGGCGATCTGCATCACGTCGCGGTCGATGCGCAGCCAGTCGTCGCGGCGCAAGAACGCGGTGTTGTTGGTAAGCCGGGCCTCGTAGACCGGCTTCTGCCCCTTGGGGGCTACGTTCTTGGTGACGTAGCTGCGGCCGTCGTCACCGATGTACGGGCGGAAGGCGTTGTAGTCGCCGTTGTTGCGGATCATGCGAAGAACCGCGTCACCGCCGCTGCCACTGCCCCGTCCGAAATCGACCATCACGTCGTCCATACCGGCTCCCGCCCTCTCTTTTGAGTTTGTCTGAATGAAGAAGGGCCGGGTTAAACGGCCCGGTGTGTTAGATCCACTCGACCTTGACCATCGCCTCGCTAGCGCCGGCGCTATTGTCCACGGCCTCGACGGCGTAGCCGATGATGACGTGCGTGCCGACGGTGCCGTTACGGACCCCGCCAGCGCCGTCGCTGGTGAGCGGGCCGTTCATCGGGATCGCCGTGGCTGCCGCAGCGCAGCGGCAGTACAGCATGTCGCCCGGCAGCGGGATGTGATACGGCACCACGTCGTTGGATGCGTACGCCGTGTCGATGTTCCCCGCAGCCAGTTCGTCTTCAAGCGCCACCCATACCTGGGTCCCGCCGTTGGCGGTGGCGTGCTTGAGAACCTGCCCGGAGGAGTTCTTGGTGATCAGGTGCCCCGGCTTGAGCGCAGCGGCGGCGCGGGCCTCCTCGTAACGCTGGCCCTGCCGGCCCTTGAGGAGGATCGTGTGTGGGGTGACGGCCGGCTGAGTCGGCATCTTGGTGTCTCCTTATCGGGGAACTTCATTCAGTGAAGTCGGTGAAGGTCACTTGCTCCAGTCGTACTCGACCGGTTCCAGAGCCTGCTGCTTGGTGTTGGTCACGACGCCCGGCACGGTGGCCTGACCGCCGTAGTTGGGCTGCGCTGCCGGTGCGGTAACGCCCCGAGGCGAGGAGATGTTGGCGATGACCTTGAGCGCCGCCAGGGGCTGCGCCGCGAGGTACGAGTCGGAGAGCATCTGCTCCTGGCCGGTCTGGTTCAGCTTGATCTTGGCGATCAGTTCGGCCTTGGCGGCTGCGGCGTTGGCGACCAGTTCGGCCAGCGGTCCGGCGATCTCGACCGGGGCCGCCGCGAGGTAGCTCTCCAGGGTCGTGCCGGTCTGCGGGGCCGGCGGCGGGGGAGGCGCGGCGTTGGCCACCGGGGCCGGTGCCGGCTTCTTGATCTTGTCGATCTCTTTCTGGATCCGCTCCGGGGTCATCAACTCCAGCACCGGTCGGTCGGCCGCCGTCCAGTCACTGTTGAGGGTCAGGAGGTTATCGATCAGCGCCTTCTTGTCCACGTTCGACTCCTTGCAGTTGCAGTTGGTTACGACGGGGGCTTCATTCTGTAAAAGGCCGCATCCCCTATCAAGAGAGCAAGCGCCTTTCTTATCAGGCAACACGGCGAGGTGGTCGGGGATGATGTCGTTGACTTCACCTTGGTACTTCAGTCCGCCGAATTCCCCGACCTTGTCGGTGGCGTTGGTGTACAGGCCGGTGGATACCTCCATCTGCTCGCCCTTCACCAGGGCATTGTACACGCGAACGTCTACCTCTTTGGTCTTCAGTTCGTCAAACCAAGCTTCGGCGCGGAGTTTGGTGTCGTAAGAGGCGTTGAAGACGAGTCCGACCTTGCGTGAATCAAGCACGCCGGGGGAGCGTGCGCTGACCGGCTCGCCGTTGGCCTCAGGGTGGTAAACCACCAAAGGCATATGATTCCACACGGCGGGGTTGGCTTTGAGCTTGTCGGCCGAGTACAGGAGGGGACCGCCGGAGCCTTCGTGGACGCCTTCGGTGAGGAGGACAACCGGGGCGACGAGGTAGCTGCGACCTTCGTGCGTCTCCCTGCGGATTCGTGCCGCTAGGTTGAAGACCATCCTTTGCATTGTCGCCGACATCAGCGCCTCCGATCGTTTTGACTCTATTGGATGCCAACTTGCGTGTCAACGATTTCACTGAATAAAGTCGCCCGGGAGGCACCTCAAGCACCACCCGGGCGACTTCATTTAGACAAGTCCTGGGCTTACTTGCTGCGCCAAGCGGCGATCAACTGAAGCAGGAGCGGGATCAGGGTTGCCCAGTCGAGGCCACCTGCGCCGACGCCGACACTCTCGTTGACGGCTTCTTCCGAAGACGTCTTCGCCTTGTTGTGCTTGTCGCAGAACTCATCGATCTTGTCGCAGCACTCCTCGACATCGACGTCTTCGCACTCTTCGTCGGTCGGGCACTTGAACGACACGGGCGCTGCGCCCATGACCATCGGCTCGCCGGCCAGGGTCTGGCGGTACTCGTCGAAGAACGTAAATACCTGGGTCATCACTTCGGACCAGTTGCCGGCCCGTGCCGCTTCGGCGGCGGCACGCAGCGCCTTCAAAGCCTTGCCGAAGTCGCCGGCACCCACGGCGGCCTTTTTCGTCGTCTTCTTCGCCATCTGATAGCTCCTCTTGTTCACTGAATGAAGTCATCTATCGGTCAACGTCGGCCGAAGAACCCACCGAAGAAGGATCGAGACACCGGGGCCGACGAACAGTTGCCTCCTGCACATGACGAGCCGCCGGAGTACATAACCGGCTGACCGTAGATAATGTGTTGCGCCGGCGGTGCCGTGAATACGGCGGCAGACTGGTAGGTCACCGCCGGCGCGTAGGTCACCGCAGGGGCGGCCGTAACGCCCCGGGAAATGACGGTGACCGTGGGTAGCTGCGGGGGATAATAGCACTCGGGGCATTGCGCCGGCAGGATCACCTTGGTGGGTGCCTGCGGGGGTAGACTCCTTGGTGCCTGCGGCGGCATCGCGATCACGCACAAGACCAGAAGCGTTTGCATCGGTTCTCCTTAGCTGATAGACCAGCGGGCGGCTCTCGGGGCGGTAGCGCCGTCCGGGACGCCCTTGGTTCCCGTCAAAACGGCCATGCCGTTGGAACCGTAGGAGTCGCCCCAACTGTTCCAAATACGCGGGCAGATCCCGCCGGTCACGGTGTTCACCCCCCAGAACGACTCGAAGACCCTGAGCGTCATGAGCTTTCCGGAAGCGGCCCGCGTGATCTTCCACTGCGAGACGCCGTTGACCGCATCGCAGGCGCAGATACTGTGTGACCACCAGTTCAGATCGATCACCACCGGGATCCGGCACAGGAGGCAGGTGATCATCTGGTTGAAAGTGAGGTTTCGGTCGTACTGGGGCGAACCCATGTCGATGAAGCCTTCGGTGATGCGGTGCTTCTTGGCGTCCGCCCACGTCGCCTCGTTGTCATTGGCCCGGTTAACGGAGCGCTGCGGCCAGAACTTCGACGACGGCGAGCCGAACGTCATCTCGTCGTCCAGACCCTGCGCGCCCCAGCCGCCTTCGTCGCGGTAGTTCTTGATACGGCAAGCGCCCGCGTAGGGGCTGAGGTCAACGAATGGCATGTCGTCGCGCGCCCGCAGCAGTTGGTGCGCCGAGACGGGACTGTGTCGCCAACAATATCCTCGACCATTTTGATCGAGGCTGGGGATCATCCCGCCGTCCTTGCCCTTCATCCGGAAGTCCGACAGCCGGGTCTGGGATTCCTCCAACTCCTTGATGAACTTGGGGAAGTCAGACGGGTCGAACGCGGTAAGATCCTGCACGGCGTGCATGCCGATCTCGCCCGGGAAGTACCCTTGCGGGTAGTCGTCCCAGTTACGCGGCACCATCCCGGTTTTGCGCGGCCCTTCGGAATCGACGTGCGGGGCGATATGTTCTTGGTAGTTGGTGTCACCAATTACCAGTTCATCGGGGTACAGCATTACTTACCTCCGTGGGCGGACGGGCGGGAGAAGACCGGCGACCTCTTCGAGGTTGCACGAATTTCCGTCCATGAACCCGGCTCTTCGTGCAGCGACGTATCGCCCGCATACTTGGTGATAAGATCCACGGTCGCCTTGCTATCGGCCGGCAGAGGACCCTCGTACGCAATGGTATCACCCTTCCAGATGTGAATGTAAGGTGTCGATGGACGGGTCCTCTTCAAACCGTTCTGCCAGAACTTGTCGGCATCGGTGACGTCCATGTCCTTATCCCAGATGTTCCAGCCTCTGCCGTCAGGGGCCGCCTTGTCGGTCCTGTCCTTGAGCGCGCCTTTGACCACCGGATCATAGAGTATGGTCCGCTGCGCCGAGGTCATCTTCGGGAGGTCAGCCGTCTCGTATACGATCAACACCCGCATCGCGCCAGCCGGGGGAGGTGGATCGGGTGGCTTCGGGGGGTTCGGCGGTTCCGGCGGCTTGGGCGGCGCTACGTCGCCGACCACCAGGGTGATCTCGCCGGCATCTTCGGTGACTGTCTTCTTGTCGAAATCAATCGTCATGGAGAAGACGGTGATCTTGTAGCTCCCCTTGGGGGCTTCCATCACCGTCAACACGTTGCCCTTGGTTTCCTTGGTCGCCTTGACCGCGTCCGGGACGTTCCAGATGTAGATGGAAGCGCCCGGGGCTGCGGTGATCTTGCACGGCAGGGTCTTCACGACCGTTACCGTGTCGCCGCTTACCGTCAGCGGGACGTTCCTCTTGGGGGTTTCGTCCGCGAAGCCCGCCCCAGCCAGTGCCAGGGCGAGCGCAACCGCACGCAGGTACTTCATTCTTCCTCTCACGCCTTGAGGGTGGGTTTGTCCGATTGCGGCATCTTCGGGTTGGGGATGTGGTCGGCCAGGAGTTTCCGCTGCGCCTCGCGGTCGCGGACCACCAACTGCTTGCGCCGCCACTTCGCCGCCGCCAGGATCCTCTTCAGTTCATCACGGGTGTAGACGTTGGACTGATCTACGCCGTCGAAGGTGACGACGCCGGAGATTTCGCCGCCCCACGGCACCTTGACGGAGTCGTCGATGCACAGCTTGGTGCCGACGACACGCAGCACGGTGTCCTTGACCCCGATCTGCCTCTGGATGTCGTAGCGGGTGATCTCGTGCGGGGTCACGTCGCCCTCGCGGATCGCCTCGATCAGTCGCTTGACCTCCTGCTTGTGCTTGCCGAACACGACGGTGAGGAACCACTGGGAGACGGCGAGGCCGGTCCCTCCGGTCAGGAGCATGAGTGCGTTCCACAGATACGAGCAGCATTGCTTGCCGGCGTCCGACGTAAGAAACTCGTAGGCGTCGTTGAACATGGATGTCTCCGTTCGAGTTTACGGACTCGGGGGCGTTTCACCACCAAGGCGGTTCGCTACCGCAATGAGGCTATCGATCGTGTACGGTTTGGGGAGTATTCCCACTTTCTCCAGTTTGGCGCACTCCCCTACGAGGCGGTGGAAAGGAGGTCCGTCCACCGCCGTAACCAGGATCATAGGCTTGTCAACGCCGACGCGGCGGGCCGCTTGAATAAGGGCAAGTCCGGTCGGTTCTTTCTCATCCAAGAACCAGTCAACGACGGCGAAGTCGTAATCCGTGTTCATGATCGCCGCCGCGCCTTCCAGGGAAGTCGTGGCGACGTGGATCTGGTGGACCCCTGCCCTCTGCCGTAGGTGTGCAGCGGTTACTGCATTGTCCTCTACGAACAGGATCTTCATGCAATCGCCTCCAGCAACGTGTCGGCCTCGAAGGGCTTCTCGATCACCGATATCGGACCCATCTTGGCGGTGATCTTCCTCAGTTCGCACACCTTGGTGGTGTCGGCGGCGGTCATGACGACCACCGGGATGTTCTCTGCCCCTTTCATGGACCGCAGGGATTTGACCAGTTCGATCCCGTCCCCCGCTACCAGATAATAGTCTACCAGAACCCTATCCGGCAGTGGGCCGACAGTGAGCCAGTTAAGAGCCTCCGGTACGGAGGCGACGGTCTTCACCCAGTAGTTCTTGGCCCGGAGGATGATCTCCAACGAGTCGGCGGTCGTTTTGCTGTCTTCAACGACGAGTACATGAAGTGCCATCACGTCCCCTCTTTCCGGCCCTCGATCCCTTTCTGGACCACTTCAGCGGCCTTACCGATCAGGATATCGTTCTGCGCCTCCGTGCGGCGCTGGAACCCTCTGTCGGGGCGCTTCCGGTCCCTACGCATAGGGAGGTCGGGAACGTACTCGGCTTGATGGCCAATCTCCTCCAACTTGGCCGCGTTACGTTTCGCGATGTCGGCGAAACGGGTCATCCAACCCCATATCTCAGCGAACTCTTCGAGTGCAGAAGTGTACTCTTCTTGCAAAAAATGGATCATCGCCTCCAATTCGTCCACCTTGCGTTCGAGCTTGGCGATGGCCTGCGCCTGGAGGCTCTCCGTCGCCGTGTGACCCTTGCCCTCCATGTTCTCCAGTTCGGCGATCCGCTTGTCCTTATCAACCATGAGCGCCTGGTGGCGGTCATCCTTGGCCTTCATCAGTTCGCGGAACAGCACGCCGATGGCGCTGACGAGGGCCACGAGCAGGGTGCCGATCACCACGATGCCGGCTGGAGTGAAGGTGATCCCGCCTTCGCCCATGAGGTAGCTCCTTATTTGCCGGCGCTCGCCCTGACGTCCGACGGCGGCTTCCCGGCAACGCCACTGTCGCCGGATTTTTTGACTTTTGGAGTACCCCCGGGCGGGACTTTCGGAGCCATCTTGGCGATCCTGACCGCCTGGGCCTCGAACTCGATCTCCGGCGGCTTCTTGATGTTCTCCATGATCTGAAGGATTTCGGCTTCGGTGCGGCCCATGAAGAACCGCAGCCAGTCGGAGAACTGCACGAACTTGTACGCCTCCGACTGGACGTACTTCTGGAAGCAGGCGGCGTTGCGGTCGGCGATGACCGACCTCTCGTCCTCGTCCGGCATGTTGATGTCCGGCCAGAACACCTCGTACTTGTAAGTCCCGTCGGCGTTCCTGAGCTTCGGCGGTGGGATGACTCCGACAGCAATAAGACGGTCCACGAAGGGCCGGATCAGCTTGGGGGTGAGATACTTGGTCTGCCGCCGCGATAGACGGCGGTTCCAAGACTTCATGTCTTGACCAGAGGCCAGCTTGGCCTGCTCGCTGCCCATGAGGATTCGTAGCGGGATCCCCAGTGCGATCGAGATGGAAGTCCACTGGACCATCAGGTGTGGTGTGGGGTCCGACACCTGTGTAGTCAGGGTATCAGCTTCCAACCCGACGAGCGAGATGTAATGCTGGAGTCCATCCATGAATTTCAACATCTCTTCATCAATCGAGTCCTGATCGACTTCGGAGCCGCCCGCCTCGATCCAGCGCGGGTCGGTCTTGATGGCGATGCCCGGAAACGCCTGCTTGCGGTAGCCCTCCGCGTCGGACCCCAGCAACTTGCGGTCGTCGGTGATCCGGTCGAACACCGGCTCAAGGCGCGGGGTCGCGTAGATCTCCGACATCTCCTCCGTCTCGGCGACGTGCAGCACCCGCGACCAGTGGACCTTGGATTGGCGGACCCTGGTCAGGTTGGTGTTGGTCACGTCCTGAAAGGTTAGCTCATAGAACTGGGGGTAGCCGAAGCGGGGGTTGCTGGGGTCGCTCTGGATCTGACTGACGGCAGCGGCCGATTCGTCGAAGGCGCGGAGGTAGAGGAGCTTGCGACCCTTGGGGCTGCCTACCGATGCGCCCGACTCGTCCAGCCCGTCCACGATGGTGTCGAGCGGTTTGGAGTCGTCGAAGCCGTAGAGGAGCGCGCCGAACGTCCCCTTGCCCGACAGCGCGTCGATCCGCTGGTAGTAGTGGTTGGGGTTGCAGCCGGGGCGCTCGATCAGCGCCTTGTAGCCCTTCTCGAACAACGTATCACGGGGCCGCTCCGTCTCGTAAATGATCGGATCAACAGCGAAACATTCGTACGGGAAGATGTTGACGACGCGGCGCGCCAACCCGCTGCGGCGGTACTTCTCGCAGAAGTCCGTGATGTCGGGTTGGGGGTTGTAACCGCACTCCTTATCGAGGTCGTAGCGCGGGTCGTCGCGACGTCCCGAAAGGTACGCCTGACGGGAAATAATCGATAATGCCTCGTTGATGAGGTATTTCGCCTGATTCGTCGTGAGTTTTCTCTTCATTTTCGACGTTTCTCGAAGGTTGCCTCATCGTAGCCAAAACGCCGACATGACGCTACAGGCCGGTCAGCTTGTTGCGGACGCTGCGACCGCCCGCGATGCGCTTGACGACGGCGACGTGGTTGAACGCGGAGGAGGCGGCGTCCACCTGATCCTTGTGCTTGGAGCGCGGGAAGAACTTCATTTCGTGAATGAACGCCTCGTTCCACGGGGCCTTGGCGAGGTAGACGTTGCCGACGTTGACCTGGGCGGAAAAGGCGTCGGCGCGCTGCTCCTTGTCGCCGTCGGATTTGCCGACCTTGTGGGCGCGGACGCGGAAGCCGGCCAAGTTGCGGACCGACCCCTGGGCGCTCTGCTTGCCGCCGGAGCCGGGTTCTTCCTCGACCACGATCTCGACGCCGCGTCCGTCCTCTTTCGCCGTCTCGCGGATGATGCGCTCGCGAGCGCCCGAATCCCACTGTCCCCTGACGACGTGGAGCACCCAGTAGTGACCGTCGTAGTCCTCACCCATCTTGACGCCGACGGTGTAGTTGCCGCCTCCGGCCGTGCCGGCCTTATCCCAGGCGCGGATGAGTTTCTTGAACCGCTTGGGCGGCTTCTCGATGATCAACTTGTGGGTCATGAACATCAAGCCGCCGCGAGGGATCGGACTCTGCCCGTACTGGCTGGCCAGGACGAAGGACCCCTGCGTCTCCTCGATCTCCTGCAAGACCTCGTAGGGCAGTCGCACGGGGTCCATCAAACCGTCAACGTAGTAGCGGCGGCACTCCGGCGGGGAGATGTTCTCGGCCAGTTCGGCCGGCAGGCAGATCAGCCGGTGCGGCAGTTTATGCGCCTTCTCCAGCCGGACGCCCGTGGGGTCGTTCTCGGCGAGGCGTTGCATGATGAGGATGGTCGGGGTGACCAGTTTGTTGACCTTACGCGACGGGAGGGTTTCCTCCATCCAGCGGTTGGTCGCCTGGAGTTCGGCCGACGAGAACGCTTGCGAGGGGTTCAAGGGGTCATCGACGATGATGAAGTGGGCGTGCTTACCGGTGACAGCGCCGCCGATGCCGAAGGCGTAGCGCTCGCCGCCCATCTTGGTCATGTAGTGGTTCTTGGCGTTCTGATCCTCGCGGAGTTGCACCTCCGGGAACAGAGCGCGGTACTTTTCGCTCTCGATCAAGTCGCGTGACTTGAGCGAGGAGGCGACCGCAATGTCATAGGAGTAGGAGGCGGTGATGATGCGCGCGGTGCGCATCCGCGTCCACACCCAGGCGGGGAACATGATGGAGAGGATCAGGGTCTTGGAGGAACCCGGGGAGACGTTGACGGTTAAATCATGCTCCTTGGGCAGCCCTTTGAAGACCCTTTCGGCCATTTGCTGGAGTTCGTCGCAGATGAACTTGATGTGCCAGTTCCACACGGCCTCTTCGGGGACGATCACGCTCCAGAATTCCTGTACGAAATCGTAGAACGATTCGCGGCACAGCGCCGAACACAGTTGCTCTTCGGTGAATTCGGCCGGAGGGAGCCGAGATGCCTTCATCTCGGCTTTTTCGATCTTTCTGGTGATTTTTCCCGATTTTTCGAGGATTGTCACGGCTTTTTTCCTGTTTCCGTCAGAACCTCATCGGATGCGTCCCCATCAGTATAAGCACGATGTTGACGAGGACGATGACCGCCGCGATGATCAGGATCACGTCGCCTACCTTCTTGAACGGCTCCGGAGGGTTGATCTTGGTCCAACCCCACCAGATGATCCAGAAGATCAGGCCGCAGCCGGCCAGAAGCAACAGGACTCGTAGGACCGTTTCGATACCCGGCATGACGCTACCTCCCGGGCGACTTCATTCAGTGTAGCAGGTCATCCTTCGGCCTCGTCGCGCGCCTCCTCGTCCTTGTCGCCGCTGTAATCGTGGCGGCGGAAAATCGGTAGGGGTCCGGGCGCGGCGGTCTTCCGGTAGCCCAACGCACGCACCACGGCGAGCACCTCGCTACAGGTGGGGAACGATCTATCGTTGGCCCGTTGGTAGGCGTCCATCGCCTTCAAAAACTCCGCCTCTTCGGCAGAGTAGATTCGTTCGGTTTCGGTCGCCGGGTTGCGGAACTCTTCGGGCTTGTTGGGGTCGTACGGCAGCGGCTTTCGCATGATCAGCCTCCAGGGGCCTGACCGTGCATTTTATCAGACCGGGTCACAACAAGGAGTTAACGGCGGTGCCCAGGATCGGTGCCGCCGCGTCGTTGCCGGTCGCCCCCAAATGGACGTTGTCGTTGATGTAGGTTCCCGTCAGATTCGCCCCCGCTGCGCCGATCGTCGGGGCCAGATCGAAGTCGGCAATCGCGTCGGCGTAGGTCGTCCAGTTGTTACGGATCAAGGTGTTCACGGTCTGCCGGTTGGCCTCCGTAAAAGTACCGGCGTCCGTACGCGGGAGGATGGTGCCGACCACGACCTTGCAGCCCCGGTTGCGCTGCGCCGCGCAGACGGCGGCGATGTTATTGTGAGCGGTAGCGGTGGAGACGCTCCCCAGCGCCAGGTCGTTGGTCCCCTCCCAGCAGATGTAGACGTTCTTGGGGCGGCGGATGTCATACTCGTTACGGGGGCCGGTCGTCACCATCGAAGAGGTCTGCTGCCCCGAAGCCGCCACGAGGGTGACGGTGACGTTCACCGGCAGGAGCGCCGTCAACTTGGTGATGAGCTTGTCCGGCGTCGATGGGTTGGCGCTGCCTTCCAAGAGGGAGTTGCCGTCCACGATCACCTGCCGCCCCATACCCCAGAACGATGATAGGTCCGATTGGATCGACGCCTGCAAGGTAGCTAGTTGCGTTGTGTCCAACTCGATACTGAAGAACGCGGCGTAGTAGAGCGCCACGGCGGCGGGAAACAAGGAGGTCAGGCCGTTACCGATCGTCGGCGTGGTGCGCGTGTGGGCGTAGCTTGACCCCCGATTCGAGTAGGTCATCTCCTGGGTGTGCTGATAAAGACGATCACTGGCGGCGGTGGCCGACGTGATCAGCGTGACCATCTGGATGCCTTTGACCGGCGCGGTCGTGTCGGTCGTCGCGCCGACGCCGGCCTTGAAAATGGTCGGCGCTCCGGTGGCCTGGAAGAGGAGAAGTTCCCCGCCGTCGTTGCTGCCGGCGAACGTGTGGTAGGACCCGCCCATCTGCCCGGAGACGAAGATGTGAGTCTTGGAGGTCGCCATCACGGCGTTGGGGAGCGTCACGCGCTGGGAGCCGGTGCAGGTCAGTCCGCCCGGAGTACCCCAGGCGGGCGAGCCGACCAGGGTGCCGTGGCGGGCGTTACCGCTCCAGTCCACCAGAGAAGATCCCGACCCTTCGTTGAAGCGGTACAGCGCCAGCAGACCGGGGATGGAGGGCGGGGTGTAGACGGCCGCGCCGCCGCCGGAGCGGTGGTTGATGTCCAACCGCAAACCGCCGGCTAGAGATACCCCGGAGCGGGACGGGACAAGCGCCCCTCCGGGCCGCAGCGATCGACGTATTTTCTTCCCGAAGATTCCCATGAGGAGGCTCCGCTAGAGGATCACCGGTAGAACGTGATGTTGGCGATGCCGCCGGAGGCCGCTTCAATCAGCCGCATGGCCGATAGCCCGACGCCCTCGTAGGTGATGGAGTCGCCGGCCGCGATCACCTGACCGACCGAGGCGGTCGGGGTGCCGCCGTCGTCACGCCACCGGATCGCTTGCGCTTCGGCCTGGATGACAGCGCCGCTGACCCCTTCGGGGGCGACGTTATCGGCCCAAGTCAAGGTGAGGGTCAACCCCGTGCCGCCCGAGGGCGCTACCGTGGTGGCCGCCGCGTTTGAGGGCTTGGTGGTAGCGCTGCCGGAGTTGGTGCGCACCAGGGAGGCGACCGAGCCGTTGGGGCCTACCGAGGTGACCCTGTAAGTGGCCGGGATAAGGAAGGTGCCGCCGGCCACCGTGATGACGTCGTTCTGATGGTAGCCGGATCCGGCGGCGGCTATAGTTTCGGAGGTGACGGTCGAGCACAGGTAACCCAGCGGGCGCGCCGTGCCCAGGCTGGTGATCTGTCGGTAGAGTACGGGGACCACGGGGTTCTCCTTACAAGAGTTGCCACCATCCTATCAGACCGGAGGAGGCATGCCTTTTGTAATCGCCATGTGGATCGAGGTTATCCTCTCCTCGATCCGCGTCAGGTTGCCACGCCCCTGATCCCTGACCTCCGCGAGGTCTTCGGAGAACCTCTTGTGGCTCTCGCGCAAGGTTTCAAGGAACGCCCCGGATTGCTCCCTGAAGCGTAGCTCGAACGCCTCGTAGAGCTTGGCCTCGCGGACGGCGGCGTCCAGACTCTGCCTCCTGATCTCCTCCTGAAACCACTTCTGGTCGGCGGCGAACTTCTCCATCAGAGAGGGGATCATGTACTTGGCGCACAGGTAGAAGATGAAGATCAGCACCACGAACAGGATCAGTACGACGACGCCCAAGCCGCCGTACTCCAGCATCTTGTCCGTCGCCTTACCCGCGACGGCCTCCACCTGCGCTACTATCACGGCGACCTCCGGTTCAGTCGATCGAGGCGACCTCCCCTCCGTTGGGGGTGATCAGGGCGCGCATGAGCGCCGGTGAGATCGTATCACGGATGAAGGAGGCGTGTCCATCTCCCCACACCCCCAAACACCCCCCGGTGTGGAACCCGAACGGCTCGTCGTTGGGTCCGCAGTTGTTATCGGTCCAGGGGCAGGTGGTGGGGCCGCCCTTGGGTGAAGCGTGGTTGTTGATGACCTTCAAACCGTAGTCGGGACCGCTGGGAGGGCCGGAGATCCCATTGGCGATGTCGGGTTCCGCCCAGCGCGTGTGGACCCTGCGCCCGGTCGGGGATTTATCCACCCCGAACGAGTTGGTGTCCATGTAGTTGGAGAGCATCCCTCCCGTAACCCCTTCGGGGACCTTGCCGGCGTCCTCCACGAAGGCGAGGGTGTTGCTGGTGCCGTCGCTGCATTCGGTGAGGGTCGAGCCGTTCAACCGGAGCATGCCGGCCTCGACCTTGACGGCGGTCGGCTTGCCGGTCGCGGGGTCGATGTTAGTGGAGACGATGGGCATGTAGTCGGCCCGGCCGTACCCTTGGGGGTCGATAAAGGCGTAGGGGTTACTGGGGCACAGGAAGATGTTAACCGAGTTCTTGGCGGCCGTCTGGTTGCCGGGCGCTCTTGAATCGTTGTAGGCAAAGTTCAAATTGAACCCGTTAGCTATATTACCTTGTTCGATGTACGGCAAGAGGTAGGTGTAGGTCGAGTTGGTGGCGAACACGCTTACGCCGTTGGTGACGCCCTCCCCGGAGGTGGGGAACTTCATGTTGGCGTCGTGGTAGTTGTGCAGCGCCAAACCCACCTGCCGCATGTTGTTCAAGCACCGCATCCGGCTGGCCGCTTCTCTTACCTTCTGGATGGCGGGCAAAAGTAGCCCGATCAAAATGGCGATGATGGCGATCACCACCAAGAGTTCGATCAGCGTAAAAGCCTTGCGTTTCATGGGATTCACCCCGCATTTGTTAGGCGAGGTGTCATCCTACCAGGGTGACATGTGTTGATGTCGTGAAGATCCCGTGAAGAAATATCGAATCACGATAATCTTACTCATGTACTTCATTCAGTGAAGTCGAATGAAGAATACCGTGAACAACAGTCCAGATGAACTTCACTGAATGAAGTCCCCCGCCGACTTCATTCAGTGAAGTTTCTACCCTACCGGTTCGGAGATGACCTCCGCATCTTGAACTTCATTTAGTGAAGTCCTGTCTTCCAGCCGGGGCGTCTTGCGCTCGCGTAACTTGTGGAGAAGTTCCCTCTTCTGCTCGTACGTCAGGTCGTCCGCCGAGATGGTGTTTTGTACGGTGACGTTCCCGGTGATGTTAACGTCTACCGCTTTCCCGTACCCCCTATCCCTGTTGACGGTGGAGTTCACGAACCGGACCGTCGCCGGGTCCCGCGCCTTCACGAGATCCATCAAAGCGCTCTCGAAGAAATCCTTCTTGGCTTGATGGAGTGAAGCCATCAGCTTGCGGAACTTCCTATCCCTGATGCACCACATGTTGACCGTGTGCCACTCGATCCCCGCCTTCCGGGCCGCCTCCGTCAGGACGAAGTTACTGGCGATGAAAGCGTGCAGGAACATGTACTGACGCTGCCGCGTCGTCGCATCCCGGGTCGCCTCCAGCGCCTTTATTTGCACCTGGGGGTCGTCGGAATCCATCCGCTCGAACATCTCCTTCATTTCCGCATCGAGTCTACCTACGACGAACTTCTTGAACTCCGCTACACCTCCACCGCTTTTTCTACCTCTCTCCAGCGCCTCTTTCAGCGCCGGCTTCTTTTCCACCCACTCCATGAACGAGCTAATCGCGACGTCGAAAGCGTCGGCGATAGCTTTATCTTTCATCCCCTGTTTCGCCAGTTCGTACGCACGGACGTAGAACTCGTCTTTCCACTTTCTCTCCCGCATCGCCCACTCCCCTACTTCACTGAATGAATTGCTACTACTTGCAGAAACAGCCCGAAGAATTCCAACGCCGGAATCCTCCTTACTATATACCACTACTCCCATACACGTTACCCCCCCCCCCTATACCACACGTTCCCTATGTGATCGTTTTCATTTAGTGAATCCAACCATCCCCGCCCTACTTACTACACCCTACTCACCAAATAGGTCCGCGAAGGCAGGCTGTTAAGGCCCCGCCCATCCGGCCGCATGCGCGCGTCCCTGGCTGCAATCGGAACCGCGCCCCCGTCGGCACGCGGCAACCGGGGGAGGGGGTGCCGATCCGGCCCCTGAGAGGGCGAAAAAAAAATTCGCGATTTCTCTTGCAACCGCCGCGCAATCGGGTATAATGGTAGTACCGGGAGACGGAAGGGGCCGACAGGGCAGGGGCTGACAGGGGGTGGGGCGATGGGCGACAGCAGCGTAACGGTGGTGGCAGCGAGGGCGGGGAACTGGGGGCGCGGCACCGGCTGGGCGCTCAACCATACGGCCCGAATCGGGGTGCAGGGGCGGGAGGAATGCAGGCATACGACGGACGGCAGGGCATACACCGATCCGGTCTGGGATGCCGCAAATACGGCCCTTTACGACGGTTTGCCGGACGATTTGACGGAATGCGACCGTGTGCTCAACGCTAGGCTCGCCGGATACCGCAACATGTGCATCAATGAGGGCTTCTGAATCGACTAGGGCCGTGACTGTGATAGGACAGCGGTACGACAGAGGGTAGGATCATGGCACTGTGGACACGGTCGGAGATCGAAGCAGGTTACCCCGGTGCGGTATCACTAATGGGTACGGGTAGTGCGGTAGTGTGGCAGTGTGTGCGACATGGGGTGACTGTGGTCATCATGCGTCGGGCCGATGGGTTCTATACGGTACGTCAGTAACAGGAGTAGCAGCGATGAGTGACAACAGGATCGGGCGATTGTGTGTGGAGCTAGACACGAGTGAGGTGATGTACGTCATGCGTCGGGTCGGGGTCTTTCTCTACACGGCGCGGTATTGCACCGGGCCGCATGCGGGAGAGGTGAAGGTCGTAGACGGCTGCTCTATCCTGACCCCGACAAGGGGAAACGTGATCCTGACTCACTACCTAAGTTCGGCGTGCAACGGGTTTAGTGACCCCTGCCCGGAACCGACGAACTAACAGCGTACACTTCATTCCGTGAACCAAGGAGCATGACCGATGAAGAAGACAGCGATCAGGAACAAAACGACGATGACTCGCGAGGAGTTGAGTCTGACCCCGGTCGGCAAGACCGGCGCGTGTCAGCGAGCCGTTGAAGAGATCTACACGACCGACGAACGACAGGTGATGTTCAAGGCGCTTGACTGCTGGTGGCGTATCTCGCTGGTCGTCATCGGCGGCGAGATTCTTCTCAACCTGCGGTCGATGGGGAAGTGAAAAAGTTTTTCGGATTCCGCGAAACTTTTGATCGCGAGCGGAGTCTAATACAGTGTGGCCGGAAATTCATTCAAGCAAGGGAGATTGACCGATGACGACGACAACCGTTTCCCCGACCCGCTACCTCCGGACCGACAACGCTACCTTCATCCTCGCTAGCCTACGATCGGCCCAGTTCAACGCCGAACGTGATGCGTGCGGCCACGAACACCGTCTGTCGTCCATGATTCAGGACATCATCGATTATGTGGAGGGCAACATGGTGCGGCCGGAGAAGGCGACCGACTACACTCCGACGGCGAGCATCACCCAAACGCGCACCCTCACTCCCGCAGAGCAATTGAACGTCCCGTACGTCCCGGACGTCAAGCCCGCTATCATCGAAGCGTCGTGGCAAGAGAAGGCCAACGCGGTTGAAGCGGAACTCACGCGAGAGGCGACGGTTAGCGTCCCGGTTGCGCCCATGCCGACGGAACTGGACAAGACCAACGATGCGGCGTTCGGGGAGGTCATCGACACCACCGACGAGACTTCACTCAGTGAAGTGAAGGCCCCGGTTGAGGCCCCTAGCAAATCCCGTGCCAAGCCGAAGAAATCGGTGAAGCATGACGCGCACGTTGCCCTGTTCAAGGCGCAACCAAAGGTGCGTAAGCCGCGCACCAGTCGCGTCATGCGTCAGAAGGACGCACCCGTTGTCGAACCGATCAAGCCGGTGCTCGATGCAACCCGCATTAGCCCGACGCCTAAGACTAACCCCAAACTGGCACGCTACACGAGCAACGACTTGATTGGAGAACTGGCCGCGCGTCTGGGGGTCAACCCCGCCGATTTGATCCGGCGGATTCAAGCTTGACCTTCACTCGTGACAGTGCTACCATACTGTCATGACGGATGAATCGGGCGACCAAGCCCCCGTGATGTGTAGAGCCTGACACGGCTACAACCGCTCTTTGACAACTCACTTTCCCCCGACCGTAAGGTTGCACCGTCCTCGTGATGGGTTCCGGGGTTGCATTGGCTCGCAAGGGCTAGATTGCAACCGGCCGACCGCTGGCTCACGAGGACGACAAGAGGCAAAGAAAACGGACAGTCCGAACGACTAACGGGGTTGCTGCATACGGCGAGCGAGAGCGTAGGGCAGCAAGAGGGCCGGAGACGGAATCAGGCAATGACACCTATCGGATTCGATGCCGATCGTCCCTCTGATCTTCACCGAGTGAAAGGAGCAAGGCTATGGAACGCATCGTACAGACGGCTCTGATCTCCAGCCGAAAGAACGCTTTCGGGGAATGGGTCGTGAGGGCATACGACCAACACGGGGAGCGCTGGCCGGAAGCCGATTACTTCACCCCGGACCGCGATGATGCTGAACAAACCGCCATCACGATGATACAAAACAAGGGCAAATAACTGTACGGTAGTCAACGCGAATCGCCCAAAAACACCAGAATAATTATCTTGATGGGAGTAGAAACGTGGCAGCAACGACAGTGAAACCGTCCGCTCACAAGAATCCGGCCCGGCACCAGTTCAATTGCTTCATGCAAGGCGCGGAGAAGCATGGGTATCTGGTCAAGGGGCAAGAGCGACTGTGCTACTCGCTACTGGCCGCGCTGGCATCGGGCGACGACGTCGCGGAACTGGCTCTCACCGATCTCTACCTAGAACACGGGATGGAAGCAAAGGCGCAGCGTCTGCCGCGTGTCAAGGAACACCTCCGGGAGTGTATCTCCGAATGGTCCGTTCAGCAGAAAAGCGCCTTCTACCGTCTCTGCAAGAAACACGGCGTGTTCGCGAAATAAACTAGATTCCGCGAAACTTTTGATCGCCAGCAACGTCTAACTAGTGTAAGCCCGAACGAACCGCGAACTAGATGATCAGCCACATTCATGGGAGCAAGACATGAGCAAGACGAGCAAGCCCGCCGGTTACATCCTGTACAAGGGCAAGGGGTTCAACGGTAAACCGATCGTGGTAATCGCCACGCTGCATAGCGAGAACGTGAAGACCGGCGACATGGTCCAAATCTGGATCTTGATCGAGAACATCGATCCCGTGACCGGCACGAACGAGGGGTTCGACGTCGTCATCTGCGGCACATGCCCCCACCGATCCAAGGCATCGGGTGGCGCGGGCACCTGCTACGTCAACGTGGGACAGGCTCCCGGGGCAATCTGGCGAGCGTACAAGAATGGGAATTACCCCATGTGGGATGGTACGGACGCGCAGCTCGAATGGATGTTCAGCGGTCGTGCAACCCGGTTCGGAGCGTACGGGGATCCGGTGTTGATCCCGGTTGACCTAGTGGCCCGGATCGCGAGCAAGTCAAAGAAATGGAGCGGCTACACTCACGCTTGGACGACGTCCCCCGCGTACCGTGATTACTTCATGGCATCAGTCGATAGCGTGCGGGAGAGGGAGAACGCAGCCTCGCACGGGTGGCGCACCTTCCGGATCGGACAGGATCCGATCGACGGTGAGATCGCATGCCCGGCGAGCGAGGAAGCCGGGAAGAAGACGACGTGCGAGCGCTGCGGACTGTGTGCAGGGGCCGAACGTCAGGCGAAGGATATCGTGATCCGGCCGCACGGACGTAGTGGCAAGCGTATCGCGCTGTCGATGGTTTGATCGCATCGCACCAGGGCCGGTTGCAATCAACCGGCCCTTTCATTCAAGCAAGCAAGCAAGGGAGTAGAGCAATGAACGATCAGACGTTCGATATGGTCACCGGGGACTTGATTCACCTCGTCTCCGCGATTCACGCCTATGCAACCCGGTGGATCCTTCACATGGAAGGACACGGCAAGTATCCCGGGATCACGGGGTTGACCAGCGAGCAAGCGTCGTACGTTCGCGGTATCGTAAGCGCCGCATCGGTGGCCGGTGCGGCCAGGCGCAAGGGCGACGACGCGAAAGAAGCGTATTGGCTCAACGAGGGCAACCGCTTGTGTTACTCCGTCGTCCGTTACAACGCGATGCCGAGGGCGGTCGCGCGTTCGCTCTTCGATTCGGTGTTCACGATGACGTGCGACGGTACGCTTTCGTAAGGGCAATGCAATGTGGACATACCTAATCCGGTTCGATCAAGAGCGTGTTATCGCCATCCGCGACGGGGACACGTCCGATCAGGGTTACTTCCTGCCCTTCGTCCACATGAACGACCCAGAAATCCTCAACGGCATACACGAATCACGAAGGGCGGTCTACTTGATCGCCCGTGATGAACTGATCGAGTTAGGCTTGATCCCCGACGCATGGGAATAACTTCATGAAGACGTACCGGTACGGACAACGGCTGTTCACCGCCGATGAGATCCGCGAGATCGCGATGAGACACGGACATGATGGGATAGAGTACTATCCCCCGAGCTATTGGGGGACCAACCATACCCCACGCTCGCTGCTGTTGTTCGCCACCGAGGCGGATGGAATCTACGCCGAAGCGTTCCACAGAGGCGCGAACATGAGGAAGACCACGAGGATGGGGAGCATGCGATGAGAGAGGTAATCCCCGGGCTGGATCATGTCAGCAGGATGATCCGCCTATCACTCAAAGGATTCGAGAACGACATCTATGACGGTTGGCTCGATCATCCGACCGAGACGGACCGTCTACTCGTCCTCGCCGATTACATCGAAGAGCACGGCGTCTCGACATACCACATGACAACCGAGGAGTTGTGCGAAGAACTGCGTTACGTTCACATGTTTGCGGAGTCGGGAGGGTACAAGGAGTTCCACGAGTACAGCGAGCGGATAACGTTCGTCAACCAACAGGATCACGGTGATTACCTGCAAGGCCAATGGTTCTGGGCCGATGACGTGGCGAGGGTAATCTACTACGGATCGTTCGGCAACGACAACGCCCCGGGTGCCGACGACTACACGATCAAGGAAGTGTACCCGAACGAGTTGGATTACCGCAAAGCGGTAATCAAGTGGGACGAAACGCCCGAGTTCGTCGAGGACGAATACGAGGAGGAACCATGAGCTACTATGTCGCGGTCCCATGCCATGACGCAAACCCGCAGTTCCTCGCGTGGCTCGATAGCCTCAGCCTGGAACAGCGGCGCGAACTGGGCGCGCTCGACCGCCAATGGTCGATAGAGAATCCGGACAACGACGGGCATGAGATCATGAGAGAGATAACGAAGGACTGGATCGAGGAGCATGGCGGAAGGCGCGGTTGGTGGGGTGTCGTCAGTCACGAGCAAGAGGGAACGTCATGAGCTACATAGCAGTACCGTTTCACTGCGTACCGGACGATTTCCGCGATTGGTTGGAGAGTCTCACCCTGGAGCAGCGGCGCGAACTGGGCGCGCTCGATCATGCTTGGTCGATGGCAATGGGTGATGTCGATAAATACCACATCAGAGAGATCACTCGCGACTGGATAGAAGAGAACGGCGGGCAACGCAATTGGTGGGGATCGATCACTCACGATTTCGAGGGAACGTCGTGACTCTCGATCCTTGACGAAATAATCGTTGACGAACTTCGCCCCACTGTTATAATACCGGTGTAACGCTAACTTCATGAGGTGTCCAATGGCAACCGCTACCGAAACCGTCTTCCACTGCACCGTAACCCGCAACCGCGAGACGCTGACTGTCGTCTCGCCGCAAGGCGGCAAGCGTCTGGTGATCCGCCTCGACGCACTGGACAAGGTAACGCTGACCGATCCCGAGCTATCAACCCTCGCACCGATCGAGGACGCCGGATCGCCGAACAAACCGTACCCCTGGACGTTGACCACGAGCGAGGCGAAATTGCTCGCTGGTATCAGGGATAAGATCGACGCCGCTGTCGGCACGGTACAGAAGATCGCCGAGAAGGTTCACGGT
>Ga0134122_10000128_pt1 | contig 42500 bp, 75 predicted proteins | sample KB302_FD_96461 | JGI IMG/M metagenome (GOLD analysis project Ga0134122, IMG submission 96461) | Terrestrial soil microbial communities without Nitrogen fertilizer from Kellogg Biological Station, Michigan, USA - KB3-0-2 | ecosystem: Environmental > Terrestrial > Soil > Unclassified ... | reverse complement strand
GAGGCCCTCGCTCCGCTTGAGCTGCGCATCAATGAAGGCCTGCTGCCGTGACGATTCTTTTTGAGTATCGATCATGGTGGGCAGTTGCGCCCTGACATCGTTTGCGGCAGGGGTGCGTGTCAGTGCTCCGGCAGCGCGAATCTTGGCAATTTGCTTGTCTGATTCCTCCCCGATGAATTTGATATTGGCCAATGTCTGCTTCCATGCATCTCCAGAAAAGATATTTCCAGAGAATACCGTCCCGAGTAGCTCCTGGATCTGCAAACCCATATGCAAGAGTTTCGTTGCAAAGACATCCGCCTCCACTCCGATTGCTACGAATGCTCGCGAGCCGAACGAGAGCATGGTCGTGAGGAGCCGCGTAATCATTTCAATTGAGGGCGCGAGAAAGACACCGAGCTGTTGACCAAAGCGCTTCGTTGCCGTCATGAGGTCATCAATGCTGTCATCCATTTTCGCGAGTACCGCAATCTGATTGGTCGACAGGGTTTCCCCAAGGCTTCTCGATGCGGCAGCCATGTCATCAAAGGCCTTCGCACCAGATGGAAATGTCCTAATGATTGTCTGCCAGCTTTTCCCGAGCAGATCAGACATCAGCGCGGATTTCTGTAATCCATTGGCGAAATTCGCAGAAGTCGTGACAATCTTCCGAATGAGATCATCCGTGCTGGTAACGGTGCGGATATCGATGCCAAGCTGCCTGAAGCGATCCCCTGCTGTTCCAGTCCCTTGCCGAGCTTGATCTAAGCTCTGCGAGACGCCTTTCATGACCATAGCCAGATCGTTGCCATCCAGACCAGCACGATTCAGTGCGACATCATATTCTTGGAGCTTATCGGTATTAATGCCAGTCACCTGTGAGAGCTGATCAAGCTGTTCAGCCTGTTTTCCGGCTGCAATGGTCATGGCCACGGCAGCCGTGGCCGCCCCGAGAAAGGCTGTCGCCGCAAACTTCCCGATCTGCTCGACGCCACGCTGAAACTGTTTGGCCGAGCCGCCGAGATCCGAGAAGGCCTTTTGTAGCCCGCTCGCATCGGCCCCGATTTTTATAATCAGCGATCCAATATCAGCCATGGTGTGCGCGTCCAAACATCATCGCGATGCGTTCGCGTATTTCCTTCGGGCTCATGGACTTCGGTTTTTCCGGTTCCCCGAACTTCAGCATGAAATCAGACAGTTTAAAGACGTGCCCCTTTTTCGCATTCACTTGCGCAATCCACATGGCGACGTTCGCCGCTTGCAGGTCCGACCGATAAGAGCCAAACGGATCGAGCCGGTAGTACGCCGCCCATTCCGCCAATTCATCGGAGGAAATGCTATCAAGCAGTTCCCCCACCGTGCGCCCTAGTGCAAGGGCGAGCTTGAAGACGAATTGACGCTCAGGACGGCCCCGGAGTTTTTTAGTTTCTGCTCCACGTCCTGCGGTCTCAGCGCACTGAGCCGCTGGGCCACTTCGAACAGACGATCCAAGGCGCTCGCATTCTTCTCCCCCAATGCCTGGACTTCATCATCCGTCGCATCCGGGAAGATCAAGGCCCCATGCTCATCACAGAGCGTGAGCGAGACCAACCTCGCTCGCGTATTGTCATGGACCATCTTCACCTTGTTCTGCTCGTCCAGCCGAATGCGCGACCCTTCGAAGGCGTCACGGCCCTTGCCGTTCAAATTGCGGATATAGACCGTGCCGCCCCACTCAGGGACAAAGACCGATTCAATGACCAGATCCACTGCACTGAGAATCTGTGCGCGGCTCAAAATCACTTTGCCTGACTCGCTCATGACATGCTCCTCATAGCGCGGGAGAAGCTCCGGTACGAACTTCTCCTGTTATCGAATTGATAAACACATAGGAACAGCGCGGCAGGCCTTCAATGTCCTTCGGACTGCGCGGACTGTCCTGACAGCTTTGCGGCCTGGTCTCATAGATCGAGCATCGATCTCCGTCCAACTTTGGGCACGGCATGAGGATCGGCCCGCGCACGGTGAACATGGGGATGCCGTGCTCCATGACTGGCTCCCCGAATCGAATGCGCCCATAGGCCTCATCAGATTCAGGGAACGACAGAGAGATTGGATTCGTCGCCTGTCGGCAACAATCCCCGCACTGCGTACATTCACCATGTCGGACCCATTCCTCCATGACTATCCAGGAATGCGGAAAATGGCATACTTCATCGTGGCGGCTGAACTTGTCAGGAAAAACAGACCTCCCTGATTCCAGCCGTCGACCTTGCCGACCCAGAAGGCGGAATAGAGCCCAGCCGCCACGGCATAGGTGGTAATATCCGCCGTGCGACCTTGCGGGTCTGGGGCGCTGGTGAGTGTGACAGTGAGGCCACCTCCAGAAGTATTATTAATCAGGATCAATTCTCTCCCCGTCAGCGGGAACTGATCACCCGTGGCGTTGTCTGCCGTCGTCCACACGAAATCGAGTGCGAGGGCGCCGACTGGGAGTGTCGGATATGGTCCCTTCGGAATAATCACCGGAATATCCTTACGTGCCATGATGCCTCCTTTGAATCGTCAAAGAGTTATGCTGGGAATGTTGGGGCTCCAGTGAGTGTCACCGTCATATCGGCTTCTAAGACGCCATCGACTTCCGCCTTCGCACCGAACTGCGTGGTATAGCCCGTAAAGGCCCATTCGGTTGACCCTCCATCCGGGAACACGAATTTGTAATTTGTCTTCACCCGCCCGGTGAAATCGGACAGCAGGGCCTTATGACCGGCTGACGCCGGAATGAGGTTGATCGAAAACCCGATTTCTCCTGGATCGAGCAAACTGGAAATTTTCTCGCGCCAGGCTCCGGCTGCTGCGGAGCTGTGTGTGGTCACGTCAATGATGTCGCCCTTCATCGAGGGGCCATTCATCGACTTGACTTCAGCGACCGTCACAAAGACGGTCGAGCCGAACGAGGTTTCTCTTTTGAGTAGGGTGCCGTATGCTGGAATTGCGCCACTGGACATAATCGATCCTCCTTATTGGGTAAGCTCCAAGGAGGCGATCTGGTCAGCGAAGCCTGAGCGTGGCTGACGAGCGTGCGAGAAGCGGTCAACATATGATTGAACTGTTAAATCTGCCTATAGGGATTCACCCTCTCGTGTTCATAGAGCACCTCAAAGCGCACGGCCCGCGCCAAGTGCGGCATCGTCGCATCCATCTCGACTTCCGAATAACTGGGAGGATCGGTTTGCATGGCCAAGCCGTCCCACGTGCGATTCGTCGCCACCACCTTCTCGATATCGGCCACCAAGCTATTCAATTGCTCCCCACCGCTGCGCAGATCGGTCGAGCTGGCCGATTCATCCTGTCGCGTAATCACGACGGCCAAGATCTCCATCCGTTTGCGCACGTTCGGGAAGATTGAATTACTCAGCTCCACCGACACGTCGCCTTCTTTGACCAGGATCGTGGGCACGACATTGAGATCCACGCCGGATTGATCCAGCCGCTGGACCGAGGCAATGGTATTGTCGAAGCCTTTCACGGTTGAGATCATCCCTAGTGCCTCCGCGATCTTCTTGACGATTTGCTCTTGGATGGAATCGCTCATTAGATTGAAATTCCTTTCAGCAATCCCTTGCTCAATGTCTGCTCCGTCGCTCGCGTGCCCGCCTCACCGACCTTGCGCAGCATGGCGGGCGTCTCCTGTGCCACCTGTTGCTGAAACTTGAGACGAGGCGGAATGACCACCTTTCGAGTCGCCGCAAAGATCGGCCCGCGTCCCTTTTCGTGGAGCAATAGCATGCCGCTGCCTTTCGGCGTGATCGTGAGGCCTTTCTCGTGGACATGCAGAATGCGAGAAATCCCAATCTTGGCACCGAGCTGTGAGAGCGAGCGCCCATCAACAAAGGTAAAGACGTTCTTGCCCTTGCTCAGCTTGCCTTCGGCCTTGATCCCTGGCGACCCATGCAATTGCTTCTGAATGAAACTCTTCCGCATGCGCTTCACGCCTCGTGAGAGTTCCCCGCGCATATAGCGAAGCTGGACTTTCGGCGTATCGACAATCGCCTTGAGGAACCCCGGCATGTTCACGACGGTCATGGTGATGGCTGTCGCCGCCATTACAAATTCCCCACACGCATCAGCACGTCCTCTTCCAAAATGTCGGCGTTCGAAAGCGTCATCCGAAAACGAATGCGATAGTCTTGACCATGCAGCCCCGCCAGCACCTTGATCCGCGCTTCATTGCCGACGATCGTGGCCGATGCATCGGAAATCACACCAGGCGCGTCTATACCAGCAGCATCCATGGCCGTCACAGTCCCATTCGCCAGGGTCGCCCCAGCCGGTAGTTTGCCCGCGAAGTCAATCCCGATGGTATAGGTCTCAGCCGGCTGTTTGCTAAACGTATTCATGTCTTCTCAAAGGGCATGGTGAACGGGCGATCTGTGGCGATGAAGATGACGGCATGATCGGTCGAATCCAGAATGCGATAGGGTTCGCCAACGGGATTCAAGCCATTGACCAATCGCGCACCAGTCGCCCGCATGATCCCCGCCAGCTCCAGATCACTCGTGAGCGCGGCCCCTGGCAAGATCGAGACGGCAACAATGGTGCCGTTGAAGGTGCTCGTTCCGATGAGCGTGGCCCCGAGCAACCGGGGATGCAGAGAGGTTTTCCCATTGATGCCCGTCAGCGTTTTCAGGATCAGGACTGCGCCAAGATCGCGCTCGCTCGTGCGGAGCGTCCCTGCGATCGGCACGCGCACATTGAAGCTGGCATTCTTGACCAGTTCAGATCCGCATACCGTCCCGATGAGCGACGTCTTGCCACCCAGGAATCCACTAGACAGCCGAGGCAGCTCGACAATCGTGCCAATCAGTGCGGTTTTGCCCGTGAGCAGGACGCCCGGAAGGCTAACGAGAACGCGAGAGGAGCCTTGCAATTGGGTCGCTCCGGCAAAGGTGATATTGCCGGTTTCTCGTTCAGTCGAGCGAATCGTGCCGCCTAATGCCGTTTTACTGATGAGGATGGCCCCAAGCAGCCGTTCCTCGTCTCGAACCGTCCCGCTGAGTGAGACTTTGCCAGTCAGCAATGCTCCACGCAAGCGTTCGGTCTCTCGCACGGTGCCTGAGAGCGCAGCGCCAGGGAATGAGAGCGAAGCCCCTCGCAGACGATCTGTGGATCGGACGGTCCCGGTCACAAGTCGCTTTTGAATCAGCGCAGCCCCTAATAGGCGCGGACTGTTGACGAGAGGCGAGACATCATAGACCAGGCCAAGTCTGCCGATCAGCCGATCCGAATCACGACTGGTCCCGACAATGAAGACTTTCCCGCCTACGCCGACAAATCCCAGTGTCGCTCCGCGCAGTCGCTCACTTTCCCTGGAGGGGGTTGCGGCATAGGCCAGGGACATCCCAGTGACCACGAGTCTTGAGGTCTCTCGAGTCGTTCCGGTGATTGAGGTGGTCGTGCCTTGGAATTGGAGTTGGGCGAGATCCCTTGAACTAGACCGTATCTTGCCAGTCAGGGCCACCTTCCCGATCAGGGTGGCCCCCTTGAGCCGTGCTGGCGCTCTTAGGCTGCCTTCGATGGCTGAAGGCGCATGGACGGTCCAGACGGCATAGCTCCGATTGGAGGCGCGTACTTTGCCGAACAGAGGCAGTTTACTGGTCAGGAGCCCATTATCTCGCTCATTGCTCCGAATCGTGCCTGCCAGGCTCGTCTTGCCACCCAGGAAGGCCCCGCGTAGGCGTGGATAGTCTCGGCTTGGAGTAGCGGAATAGTTCAGGGAGATGGCAGTAGACAGCAGGCGTGCGGAATCTCGAGTGGTGCCCGTAATGAGCTGATGGCCGGCGCTGAATCCAAGATTGCCGGTCAGTCTTTCGCTAGTCCTGAACTTCCCGGCGAGGCTGGTCTTACTCGTCAAGAGTCCAGACGAGAGCCGATCACTCGCTCGTAGTGTTCCGGTAAGTGAATTCTTCCAGCCGAGGGTGGCCCCAGGTAAGCGCTCACTGTCTCGACTGGTCCCTGCGAGCGCGGTTTTGCCTCCCAGGAAGCCAGAAGAGAGGCGCTCGGTCGACCGGAGAGTGCCAGCTAGGGCCACCTTTCCGGTGAGTGTGGCGCCCTTGATCCGCTCCATGGCCTTCGCTGGCGTTGCCATGAAGACTAATGAGAGACTCAGCGCCAGCAGCCGGACCACCATCCTGGCCGTACCGGAGACATTGACCGTGGTGCCCGAAGTTGGACTCCCGGTTTCCGCGAGTCCCACACCAGGTCCTGGTCCTCCGACAACGAGATCGCTCATAGTTAGATCAACTCCACCGTCGCTGATTCGACGACGACTTCATTCGCCGCATTACTGGCAAAGGTCAGCAAGACGGACAAGAGGCGATCTGCGGCATCGGAATCGACGGCGGCAGCGCCTGAAAAGGCCGTAGGCCCTTCCGTCGTTCCCGTGCCACCAAACATATCCCCAATCCCAGTCCCTGGAGCTGTGCGGGCAATCTGCCAGTCTGTATATTGAAAATGCCCATTTAACGATTGATCGCTATTCCCTTGTGCCACAAGATCAAAATCCAGCCACCAGGCCCCACGATCTGCATCCGCCACTTGCGCCGCCGAGGTATCCGAATACATCGTGGTGCCGCCATAACGGATGGCCACACTGTTCGTGCCCGTCCCTGAGTTCAGAAGCATATTGCCACCCAGGCGCACACGCAGCATGCGACCCGCCAGAAAGAGTCCACTTGGAATGGTCACGCCAGAATTGGCTTTATTCAGAAGTTCAACGGTCCCAGCGGTATTCGTTGTTTCCGCCGTCGTGGTTTTATAGAGACAGATCGGCCCCTGTGTCCGCATCATGCGCATGTCAATGCACTTGGTCGTCTCAATGCTGGTATCATTCGCGGGGACATAGACGGCAGCCAAAACCACATCATTTGCTGTCCGCGCTGGCGGTTTCGGCGCACTCGTGCCGGCCACATAGGATCCTGGCGTACCGGCCCGCACCTGCTTCGCGCCCGAGCTATCCACTACGATGAGATCGATGCGTGGATTAGTGGCATCCGCCGTCCCAATCGTGACGTCGCCAGCGGTCACCGGCTTCAGCACCCCATTGGTCAGTACCGCCCCTTTCGCGACGGCAGGGGTCATGTCGGCCCCGCCAGTCACCGCGCAGCCTGACAAGACACAATCGAGTCCATTGATGCCGGCGATGAGCACGTCCAGGTATTCCTGGAACAAGATCGACTGTAGGTTGCTATCGCCCTCGCCCTGATCAGGAACGGTCCACATATGCGAAGCCTCTTAGATTTGGACCACCAAGGCCCCGATCGCAAACTCCGGTGTCGCGTTTGTCGCCACCGTCACGGCCTTATAGGGCATGAACAACGAGGCCCCGCCTACGGTGATGTTCACGGCGGCACCGCCCGATGTCGTGGAGAGCGTAAACACGTCGGCCGTCAATCCAGCGGCCAGCACAAAGTAGGCGGTATTCTCTGCGAGCCCCGTGGGAATCACTGCACCAGGAGCTGCCAGCACAAACACGCGCTGATCGGCTTGGAGACCGTGCGCGAAGGCTTCAATATTGTCGTTGACGAGGCCGGTGCCAAAGATGGGTGGATCGGTATCGAGCAGGCCGATCGCTTGCAGTGTGCCTGCGGTGGCCGCTGAATAAATCCCCCAGCCGATTTGATCTTCGTTCGAGCCGGTATTCTGCGGGAAGGTGACGGCAGCTGAGTTAGCCTTCTGCCGTCCGCCAGTTGGTGACGTATTGGCAGCGGCCCCGTAGGTAATCGCTGGCCGTGTTCCATAGCCGGTATAGGCGGCTTCGGTGACGGTCCCGGCTCGCCAGTCGGAAATGGCTTTGATCAGGCCGACGAATCCGCCCAATTGTCCGAGGCAGGTATCGCGAAATGAAGAAGTAAACATAGCTCGTCTCCTTGTGGTGAGGCTTCAAGGAGGCGAGTCATTCAGTGAGGCGGGCGCGTGACTGAATGGCGTACTGGAAGCGGATGGGTTATTTGTTCTCTCTCGATTTGGTCTCCAATGATTTCGCGATGCCGAGTACATGTCGAAGAATCGCTTCACTCGGCTCAATCCCTTGTGATTCAAGCCACGCCAATAAGCGCGGGATGATATTGCCTTTTGGTCCCTTGTCGGCCATCTACGCCGCCTTGAACAGAATCTTCGTGAACGGATTATGTTGATCGGGATCGCCTGCTGCCACCGCAATCACATCCACGCCCGCCTCGATGTGGAGGACGGAACTCCCCAGCGTCCCGGTCATCGTGATCGTGCTGCCATTGGAGAGCGCATGCGCCCCGTGATAGTTCCCGGAGAATCTCCCGTCGCGGGCATCAGAGATAAAGCTCGCTCCCCCAGCACTAAAGGTGCCGCTGGCAGCATCATCGTCATAGGCAGCCACGCACACCGCATTCCCGCTGGTTGACGTAATGGCCACGGTAAGGGCGGTATCCGTTGCAGTATGCGAATTGAAATTCTGTACCCCTGTCGTCTGGTCGGCGTTATACCATGACCAAACGTGAAGCGTGGCGGCACTGGTACCCGTCCAACTCCCTGCCATGGTGAGATTGCCCGTTGGGGGATTGATCATTTTGAAGATGGAGATATGTCCGTTTCCTCCAGTGGAAGCCGTCCCCACCGCTGCGCCCATATCCACAGTATTCACACTAACTGCATGAGCCGTGGCACTACTGCGAACCACTAAGGCCGCCACCAGCACGCGATTGCTATTCGCCGCAACTGATCCAGGCACATTGGCTGTATTACTCACAAAGGAAATACTTGTGTCGCCAGCTATGCCGTCCTCAAAATAGGAGTCAAACGCCACAGCCATTATTGTTCCTCTCTGACTAGGCGCAAGCCTTGAGGTAATGGCGGACGAACGATATAGGGATTCTGAGGGGCCGCTGGGGGCGTCGTATCGCCCCCGCCCACCGACGCATAGCAGAGGGCAGGATTGAAGGCGGTCAGCCTCCCCGCGCCATCTTTGGCAGTGTTTTCATAGCAGAGACGTGCCGGAATCTTATGCACATGACTGCCAAGCGTGGCATCAAACCCACCAATCACGTCAGGACCGATCGGGGGGAATGGTACGGCTATGCCATTATACCCAAACCATGATGGTCTGCTAGAAAGGTAATAGGAACTTGGAAGAGTAGTGCTAGCTGGAAGCGTCACGGCAAACTGTGCTAACCCAGTTGGCACCTCACTCACAAGAAACCGACTTGTATCAGTGACGGTATCGTAATTGCCCCACCGCATCATCGTAATCGCTACACGCGGATCGTTGACGCCAGCAGGTCCAAGATTGAAAATTATCTTCTGACCACCAACACTCTCATAGGTTGTTGCATAACCATTCTTCCCAAGCACATTGCCAATGACATTGAACATACGGTTATATCCACTGACACTCACGGCATAGGAGTTATTATCCCCAGTTTTAATGGCCTCGAATCCCGCACTATAGTTTCTGAAAAAGGTATGAAATTGCGCTGACCCATGAATCCCATCTGAAAAGATACCGGGAAAATCATTGCCCTCAAGGAGATTGAGATGATTGCCAACCTCATGCGACCAATACCCGGCGCTCACCGCGTCAGTAAAGAAGTTACTTTCAAAACTGTAGTTATAACCGATCACGCATCCCGTGCACGAGCCATTGATCGACACGGACGCTGCGCTCTTATGAAAGATGTTGTTTTCGATCAACAGATTGGTCGAGACGATTGATCCAATCCCATAGTTTTCTTGATAGCTTGCAGGAGCCTGGAGTGTCATGTTCCTCTCGAAATAGCTATCACGGATAGTGCCGTTCACACAGAAGCGGCAACTCAAGTGATAATAACCAGCTCCATAGGATTCGACGCGCAAAAGCCAGAAATTTTTTGACCCATAGTAGGCAATGTTCGATGAGCCATTGGAGTCGTTTCCGATTGACCCATCAATAGCAAGATCCTCTATTCCAATGCCATCGGCTTCAGCGCCACCCCAAAATGCCTTCGGATTTTTGCTCGAAGTCCAATGTGGGCCTTTTAATGCCGGACTGAACGTGACAGTAGTACCAACTATATTTGTGACCACAACTGCCTGCTGGGTTCCTCCAGAACCAGGAAAGGCGTGCTGCCCTCCACCTTCAGAATAGGAACATCCGGCTGGAGGATTCGCAGTGCCCTGGCAGACAAATACGTAGCCGTTGTCTGATGTATCATTATCCTGTGAAATCACCATGATGCGACCAACCGCCAATGCGCCCGCTGGCGTAGCGGTTGTGGTCAACGTAAGGGAGTTGGACCCTGCTGCAAAATTTCCGCTCAGTGTGCCCTGGCTTGGATTGGGTGCCCAGTTTGACGAGGTACGGATGCAAATTCGATTCGAGAGGTCTTTCGTGAAACCATTGCATCCCTGGTAGTTGTAGAAAATGATGCGAGTAAGATGTGGGCCATCTCCGCGCAGGGTGATATTGTTTTTATCAGCAAAGGTGATGCCGTTCGACAGATGAAACGTCCCTGTTCCGAGCTTCACGACTCCATTGGTGCAGGCATTGATCGCGTTCGTGATAGTCGAAGGATTGCCAGGAGAACCACTCGTCCCATAGGCCGCAATCGTCGCGCAGATGGTGGTGCGATTCACAATCGTCGCACCTGGAGATGACCAATCAGTCGCCCGATTGGCTGGAAGTTGCCCAGACCAGAGCTGGGCCTGGACGGAACTCGACCAGAATACCAACGCCAAGAGTGCAATCATGAGACCTGTTTGCTTCATCGCTCGCCCTACGGCTTAATTGTAATTGTAATTGTCGGCTGTCCAGGCGCACCGGGTACTCCTGCTGTACTGCTACATCCTGGAGGGCTGGGCTGCCCATCACCCGCAGCACTGGTCGCGATTTCTCGATAACAGAAGACGGTTCCTTGTGCGAGATTCGCGTCCAGATAGGTCAGCGTTGTTGCATTCACGGTAGCCAGCGGCAGAAAGGCCGTGCAGCCTGCCCCTTGACATCGTTCAATCTTATAGCCCGTGACACTCGACGGATTCAGAGTCGGCGCGGTCCAGGCGACCGTCGCATCCTGTGTCACCGCCATGGATGGCCCTACGGTGAACATCGTCAACGCGATCACGAGGATGAGGCTCCAGATCGTTTTCATCATCAGATTCCTTTCACGGAACAGTTTTGCTGAGTTCTGTTGAAAATGGGCTTTCATTGTTCGACGAATCGAAGGCCGTCACGGCAAAAAAGTATGTCTTGCCTGGCTGTAAATTATTCGCCGTCGCCGTGATGCGATCTTTCGGCAAGACTGAGATCGAGTTATAGGTGCGTGGTGCGGTCCCCATGTAGACGCGATATCCCGCAAGATCCATTTCCTTATTCGCATCCCATCCCAACAACGCACTCCCAAGGATCGGCGAGGGTTTCATGGTCACAATCGGAGTCCCCGGTGGACCTGGGATCGCCGCTGCACCTTGCATAATCGACACGGGAATGGTGATGGAGATGCCCGATCCAGCTAGAAACGCGTTGCCAGACTGGACGCATATGCCACGAATCGTCCAGGTCGTCGAGGCCCCTGCGGAGAGGGTGCGCATCAACGGCGTCAAGTCCCGCAAGCAGTCGATGGAATCTGCCCAGGTCAACGTCACACTCGTAGTGCCCGTGTTCGTTGAGATAATGGAACCCCAAGCAGAAGTCTGCCCAGTAGGGATAGCAATGTTCAATGTCGTCGGGGCAATGGTCACGCTCGCGGCAAACGCGACACCGAGAAACATTAACCAACTACACAATGTTGAGAGGATGATCTTCATTTCAGGATCAATCCTCCGCTCGGCACATGGCTGAATTCCGGCGTGTCTGCAAAGAGCGTTTCATTGTTACTGTCATCGAAGGCGGTGATGCGAAAATAGTTCGTGACGTTTTTGACCAAGGGCGGACAGGACCAACGAAAGAACGGGCGACAAGGCACGAGCACCTCGATGAAGGTGGTATAGGTGCTAGGGGCTAATCCATAGTAATATCGATAGCCGGCCAGATCGGATTCGGTGCTTGGATCAAATTTGGAGGTCGGTGTTAGCGACATGGCTCGACTTTTCCACCAGGCAGGCTGGTCATGGTCGCGTCTTCTTTGGTAAAGAGCGTACCGTTCTTCTTACCGGGAAAGGCTCTCCCGCAATCCATGCAGGCCTCGTCAACAATGCGATGCGAGTGCCAGTTCGAAATGCGGTGCTCGGGAAACGGCATGATCAGTCTCGCTGGTCCAATGCCCATTTAGAGAACCGGAATGATTGGCGATGGCTTATAATCTTTAATTGCATCCCGCGCTGACTCCAGCAGTCCATAACAGAGAAACCGATTCGTGACTGGGCCTTCCACGGTCACCGATCCATCGGGACGCGCTCGAATAATCAACACCGGCAACTCTTGTGCGGGCGGCAATGGAGGCGGCTGACTCCCATTGCGTTTCAAGAACTCCATCTAGGCCACCGCTTCTAAGTGCCACATACCGACCCCATCACCAGGAATGCCTTGATCGCGATCGGGATAGATCTTCGTAATCCGCAAGACGGTCGGCGCCGAGTCTTCTGGATTCAGTTTCAATGAGAAGGTGTCAAACTGTTCCTTTACGCTCGTGATGCCTTCGGTCGCTGACTTCACAATCCAGAGTTCGTAGGTCTTCGTCAGAAATGATTGATTCCCTAACGCATCCGTCCGTCGAATCGGATCAACGAGAGCCAGTACCGTGCGCCCAGTCTTGCCTGACGGCGTATAGGTGCCATACTCGCCCCCTAACGCCGTCAGTTGCTCCAACGCCTGCGACATGACACCCTAGACGTACTTTTTCTTCCCGCCCGCCGTCACGCTGATGATCACGGGGGTTGCGACCGAGATCGTCCCCACATAGCCCAAAAATCCCCCCACGACTTTCTTGGGATCGACCACCAGGGTTTTCGTGCTATTCGCCGCCGTCACCGTGGCAAATACAGCCCCGGTAATGTCTGCGGCTCCGGCCCCATCAACATCAGTCGCCGACTGAAGTTTCCCGATGAGGGTTGCGCCATTAATGGCGCCGTTCTGCTGCACCACCAAAATTTCTCCATCATACGCTCGCACATCCAGCCATTTGCCTGATCCGCTGGTGGCCGCCGCCGTATTAGCACAGGAGGCGGCATCGAGGAGGGAGGTCATGGTCGTGGAACTGGCTTGATTCAGTAACATCGTTATTTCTCCTTCTTGCCCGGCTTCTCCGGCGTGGGTTTCGTTGGTTCTTTCTCAGTGTCCTTCGCTAGGATTTCTGCCTTGGGTTCTGCGACCAGTTCCACCGCACCGATCCCGAGGAGAAAGGTTGACGTGGCTGCATCCACGTCTTCAGTGTCACCCGGCTTCAGATGCCGATTGACCCCGATACAGACTCCGCGCAGGGCTTTCACCTTCATAACGCTTAGGCTCCTAAATTGACGGAGACGACAAACGCCTGCGGATAGCGGATCATGACATCGACCATCCACATGGCGCGGATGCCAACCGTGGCGGTATTGAAGCGTGTCCCTCCGGTATCAGTAGACAGTTCCAGCACGCCCCATTCCCCGATCACGACTTCATCCCATGAGCCGAAGATCAGATTCGCGGAGGCCAGTTGCTCACTCGACATCGCGTTGAATCCGACCAGAGAGCCGTTCATCAGATTGCCTTCCCAAAGCGGCGTATCCGTATTGGCGACCCGGAACTTTTGCATGAGCACGGCAGCCCCCGCGATGTTGGTGACCCATCCAGGATTGCCCCTGATGGCGTTGGACCCTCCTGCGGTTGCTGGGAAGGCCAGAATTTTGGCATAGGTCGCGGCGGCGGCATCCTGTCCCGTAGTCACACCCGTCGAATTCTTGATGCCCAAAGGTTGCGCCCCACCCGTGCCATTGATCACGGCGGCATCCACCCCATCAATGGCCACGTCTGCGGCTAAATCCGCCATGACGAAGGCTTCCGCCGAGAGAGAGGATTGGGCGAGCAATTGTTCCGAGATGTCGGTAATGGCAATACAGGTCTTGGGGGTCATGGACAGCTGCCCCAGTGCCTGATCGGCAGCGGTTACGCTGGTGGCTTCTCCTGCCTGCCAGGTAATGGAGACTTTTCCCGTTTGACGGGCAAAGGTCACGTTGCCTTGCAGCCCTGAAAGCACCCGCGATCCCATGGCCATCGCGACAGAGCGGTTTCGCAGAATGTCGATGAAGCCCATATTCTGGACATTGACGAGATACCCGCCCTTCGAACCAGGAATCGTCGTCATGGTGCGCTTGACCGCTTCTTCTGGCAGCGGACGTTCCAGCACCTCTGACGGGACGAGCAGGTTTGATGTCATCCCGCGATCAATCCGCTTTGCCACTGCTTGCGAGCATTCCAGTTCGAAGGCCGCTTTCTCCCGCAATTCCGGTGTGCGGAATTTGAGGTAGCGGATCGCATTGAACAGGCTATAGCGTTTGGATTCGCTATTGGAGAGCCCGAGCCGTGCGGCTTCCAGCGGCTTTTGCTTGCCGCGCTCTTCCATCACGTCAAGGATTTCGCTCGCCACTTGCGTGAGCGGTGTGCCTTCCGCAATCCATCGATCAACCACTCTGGGGTCAATGCGATTGGACGTGCCGAGGTTCAGACAGGCTTGACGCCGTTCCTTCTCGGCTTCCACGCCGCTGACTTTCACTTCTTTCGCTACTGGCTCGACCTCTTTAATTTCAGGCATCGTAGACTCCCTGGTTATGGCGGGTTTATCCGCCGTGAGGCTCGCTCGAATCATTCGCACGTCGTATTCACTTTCATTCCGACCAATGCCGACCGTAGGATCAGCGGGCACCGTGACAATCGATACTTCATAGGGTTCCCAATCGGTGACCGTGAAGCTGCCGGTTTTCACGTCTTCTTCGATTGTATGCACGCGATAGCCGATTGAGACATTTCGCAAGCCGCCATCGATCCACTTTTGCACCTCTGCGGCTCGATCTGTCTGGAACTGATCAGACTCGACCATCAAGCGCCCGGACTTTAGGCTCGCTCCGGTAATCATGCCGATGGGATCATGCACGTCATGGTTCACCAGGAGCGGCATGGCCCCGCCATTGGCCCGCTCCATCCTGACTGCGCCCTTCTCATGCGAGAGCACTTCCGTGCCATACCATCGATCGACTGGTTGCTCTGACGACGCGGAAAAGCTGAGTGTGCGTTTGCCGTTTTCGCTCTTCCTCACTTCGAATATGCCGTCACTAATGAATCGACGAAACAGCCCTTTTTGCTTGACCACTTCTTCAGGCATGGTTCCTCCCTGCGATGCGTAGCATTTTTTCTGCCGCATTGACGGTCGGATCATTTAAGGGATCAGCCGGTGCGTTCGGATCAGTCTGTGCGACGGGCAGTGGGGCAAGCTGGACCGCACTGGGGTCCGTGCTAAAGACCAGGCCTGCATCTTTCATGAGTTCCAATTCGCGCTTGCGCTCTTTCAAAATGTCTTCGAGGTCGGAGCCGTCGCCCGTCAAATCAATGACGCGGCCGACCGTCGTGAAGCCGGCGAGGATCGCTTCTTTGTAGGCTTCGACTTCCTTCGTGGGATCAATCCAGCTCCAGCCACGCGGCTTAAACCGCACAGCTTCGAACTTCGACGGATTGGCGCCATACTCCTGGATATTGATGCTGGGAATGGCCCCTGACAGCACCGCTTGCTGGAGCCATTGGCGATGGATGGGCATGCGATAGTCGCGGATAAACCAGCGCTGCAAGGTACGCCAGAGATCACGATCGTCGATGAGCGCAAGGCGCGACGAGGAGTAATTGCTCTGTGAATAATCCCGTGAAAGGCTTTCATATGAACTGCCCGTGCCGGCCGCCACTTCACGCAGCATCATCCGCATGAACGGGTCCAGCTGGCTGTTTGGGCGATTGGGCGCGGCGTAGGTGAACTTCTCCCCTGGATCGAGCCGCTCGACCACGGCGGGTTCCAGTTCTAACTGCTTCGAGCCGTCCTCCTGCGTCGTCGCAAACTCCGACTCGCCTTCCGGTGATTCGATGAAGCCCATGTAGCAGGCGGCGGCACGCGCTGCCGTGATCTCCGCTTCCGTGAGCCCGTCCATATCGTTCAGTTTGCGAGCGGCGGCGTGCATCCAGGGAATGCCCCTGGTTTGTGGCCAGCGATCAATAATCCGGTTATGCACAATCAGGTCAGCGGGAATGCGTTCGATCTTGTCGGTTTGCTCCGGCATCAACCGCAGCTCGCCCGGATGGAGCGTGCGAATCAGATAGGCAATCGGGGCTCCAAAGGAGTTTACTTCTATTCCAAGCCTTACCCCATTGTTTGCATCAGCCGGTCCAGGCTTCGCATCATCCGCAATCCGCTCAGCCTCGATCAATTCCAGGGCCAATGGAATCTGTGAGTCGCCAAATTTCCTGAAATGTTTCCGCGTGAAGACTTCGCCCGCTTCAAAGACTTGCCCTATGACGGCGCGTTCATAGTCCGCGAAATGCAGCGATGCGCCGGTATGACAGGATTGTTTCTCACACCACTTCTCCCACGCTGCTTCGATATCGTCATTGATCCGGTTATTGAGTTCTCCGCGTGAGTTCATCACCTGCGCTTGCATGCCGATGCCCTGGCCGACGACGTTGTTTTGGACGATCACCTTGGCGCGTTTGGCATAGGCGGCATCGCGCACCAGTTGACGCGATCGCGCCCGAGCGGTGCGGAGGCTGGACGAGAGTTCAGTATCTTCACTGCTGACCGACGTGCCCCAGCCCACGGTCAACCGTGAGGCTTTGGCCATGGCATACATGCGCTGCTGCCGGCGTGGAGCCTGGAGGCTGGTGGTCGACAGCCTGACGGCCTGCCAGGCGTTCTTCACCACGCGAAGGACTTTGTTGAATCCGAAATCAAACACGCGAGAGCCTCACGCCGATACGCCGGGTATTCACGCCGGTCGTTTCGAATTGCTCCGTTTGCACTTCTTTGGCATAGTCGGCCTTGCACTGATTCACGAAGGCGATCAGGTCTTTCAAATTGTGCTGCGTGTAGGTGCGCCCGTTGAGCATGACGGTCTGCCCGAGCTTGACGGCCTCCCACATGGCCAGCGCATTATCGAGGGCCTTCTTCGCGGAGCTGCGGAAGTCGATGGAATAATCAATCGCGGCAAGATTCGGCGAGAGGGTGAGCGAGCCTTTGCCGACCTGGTAGCGTTCGCCGGCCTTCGTCACATAGGCCGACCAGATCCAGAGCCCTGCGGGCATGACGGCGGATTCAGCGGCGGTGATGGTGATGGAGAAATCAGATCCAGAAGCCGTGGCGTTTTTATTGAGCAGCCCCGCGCCTTGCTGCAAGCGAAGGGCATAGCTGAGAATCCAGCCGTCACTAGCCGGATAGTCTGGAATCGATTTAATCCAGGCAATGGTATCGCCTGCGGTTGCGGTGATGGGTTCAGAAGAAGGGATTGCCGCCGACATACGGGCAGCAATACGACAAATCAGAAAGCATGCGCCAGAGGCAAATCAGGGATACATACCTGTAAATTCGGTATGGTTTTTGGGGTTACCAGCGATTTACGAAACCGGCGCGAGAGGGCTTGGATTGCGGATTGGAAGAGGAATTGTTCTCGCTAGAATGGGACTTTTCAGTTTTACAATATATTTTTCTTACATCCTTACTGGGCACATACCAACGATCCTTAAGTTGAAACGCATTGGGGAATATGCTCCCTTCCGACAACCAGGTGTAAATCGTTTCGGTGCTTCGATGAAATATTTTCGCCAATTCTTTGACGGTGTAGAGCCGTGCCAGGATTAGCCCTCCTGCAATCGTTGAACCGATAGGCCTTCATATATCGGCGGAATTGACCCTTCGGGAATCTCTTCAAACTGCTGGCTTTCTATGAACAACTGAATGAGTCCGCTCATTGGATCAATCGACGTGAATTTCAGAACGGCATCGTCGGGCACTGGAGACCTGATGATGCGAAATGTCCCGGAGCCAAGCCGCATGATTAACTCTGGAGCCACAAGCAATCGACGGACTTTCACACCTCCTCCCCCGGTGCCTGCAAGGGACCGGACCATTTGCCAATCAATTCATGCAATCCAAAAATCAGATGATCGGTTTCATGAAGCGCAAGTTCCCCTTTGCCCCAGAACTCATTCGTCTTGACCTCATAGACTTGCACACGCAGTTTTCTCGTATCTGTAGCGCAATCCACTCGCCCATCGAACCAGTACCACCCTTCCCGCGTGGGCTTGGCAGTCGTCCAATGCAGAACCGGCATATAGGCTACATCTGGTTCGAACTGTGGATTATTATGCTGTGTGCTCATCGCTTGTCCCTTTCCATCGCGATCCGCTCAGCCTCGCGCAAGTCGTCAAGAATGAGCTGCGCAAAAGCCTCATTGTCTGCACGATTCCAGAGTTCGACCGACGCTTCCGTTTTGGCCCATAGCAATTTCCCATTGACCATGCGTGCCGAGAGAATCAGGACGCTGCCATCGGTCGGAATCAGGTCGTCGATATTCATTTTCCATTCCTCTCCATCGCCGTCGCGTCCCAGGTGATCGTCGAGTCATCGGACTTCACGCAGCCCATCGCAAACCCGCACGGCCTAGGTTTCGTATAGGTCACGATCATGCCTTTGTCTCTGTCGTAAATTACGTCTACCGAGTAAGATATGACGAGGCCGTTAGGAAGAGACACCACATAGTTATCCGGGCCTTTCATCGCCATCCTTTCACAAACCCTCGCGGCCTGCGTAGATGCTGCCGTGGGGTGCTGGGAGGCGCGGGGAGGCGGTCGGATTCCTCTTCTTTGTCGACCCGCTCTGCGCCAGATTGCTGATGCGCGATCGACGCTGCTTGCCGCTCTAATCCGCCAGCGAGTGACGCCATGTTCGGGTTCAGAATCGCGAACGCGGCCAGATTGTAGACCTTGAGATCCAGCGCTTCATTCCGAGCCCTCGTCTTTTTGTAATACGTCCCCTGCAGAATTCCCTTGTCATATTTCTTGCGCTTCTCTTCACTCGTGATCTGCGCGAAATATTCCTCGTCGTAGGTCTCGCCGACCGGATGATGGCAATAACCTGGCCCAAACGTCTCGAGTTTGAGCCGCGCAAAGATCGTGTCTTTCGCCGTATCGGTGCCGACCGAGAAGAGATTGACCTTGCCGAGATTATTCTTTGAAGGCCTCCCGACTAGGGGATGTCCCGGTTGATTACTCCCCTTGATGGCACACACGCGCTCGCGCTGCCGCGCCTTCACAAAGGCATAGGCCTCCTTGGCATGATGCCCCCCCGTGTCGACCCCGAGCTGGATCAACTTCATGGCTACGCCACATTCATGCGTCCAGGTCTGCTTCCGCCATTCGTCCAACCGCCTCCAGACATCCGGCTGACTCGGGGAGCCGTAGAACCGCTGATAATCAATCGACCAGGATTCCTCTCCGAGCCCCCAGCCGATGCATTCCACTTCCAGGCGATCATCCTGCACGTCGACGGCTCCGGTGAGCACAATGACCCCCTCCGGGCAGGGCGCGGGATAGACCTCGCGTCGACCGGCCAGGCCCACCACGTCCAACTTTTCACCGCTGTCTTCCCACGTCTCAGCCAGGTTCGTATTCGTGAAGGTCTGTTGCTGCCGCAAATCCCGCTTATGAATGATCTTCGTCCATTCCGTCGCCAGATAAGCCCAGGAATTGACCCAGCCATAGGGAGCATAGAGCGCGTTCAGATGAAAGCCTGCGGTCGATCGTTCAGGATAGGTCGCGATCCACCGGCCAGACGCCAGCATGGCGGTTTTGTGATGCTCCGGGATGGCTTCCAGGCATGCCTCGCACTCATACTGGGCCAATTCTGGCTGCTCCTTCGGCCATTTCAGATTCCCCCATTTCAGGTATTGCTCGGCTCCGCAGTGCGGACAGGGTACGAAGAAATGCCGCTGATCGCTGGCTTCATATTCCGGCTCAATGACGCTGGTTTCCTTGAGCACTGGCGTTGAGCAGATATAAATCTTATGCCGAGCATAGGTCAGTGCCCGCTTTTCTGCGACGGATATGGGCGGGCCTTCGCCGTCGACGTCATAGGGGTAGGCGTCCACTTCGTCCAGAAACAAGTTCTGTGCGGACATGAACCGGAGTCCGACGCCGCTATTCGCCCCGGTCAACACCAGCATGCCGCCGGTATATTCCTTGGCCAGAATCGTATTCCCGGAGTCGCGGGATCGCGCCTCTTTGACTTGTCCGTGCAGGACCGGCACCGTATCGAACATCGGCTGAATCTTCTGCTTGCTGAGTTTCTTCGCCACATCGACAGTCGGTTCCACGATGAGCATGGCCGCGGGAGCCCGATGGACTGTGTACCCGATCCAGTTCGCCCCGCAGGAGGTCCCGCCGATTTGCGCGCATTTCATAAAGACCACGCGCCGAACCGGCGAAGACGGTGACAAGCATTCCATGATCTCGCGCAAGTAGGGCGTGCGATCGGTGCGCCAGCGGCCTGGTTCTGCGGACCAGCTCGGCAGCAACATATGCTCGTCGGCCCATTGCGCGATGGTCTGCAGCGGATCGGGCCGGAGCCCGGCCAGGAAGGACGCTTCAACAAAGGCGGCTTCATCAACGGCTACCGGCATGCGTCAATCCTTCCAAGCAATTATGGATTTCCTTCGTGAACAAGGCGAAGATTTTCTGCTGATCCCGCTCGGCGGCAAAAATCCCACTGAGCCGCGCCGGCAGATTTTCCAGATTGTCTCGCACGCGCCTGCCCGCCTCAAATGTCGCCTTCTTGACCTTGTCAATGTCGACCACCAGTCCGATCGCCCGTTCATATTGCAGCTTCGCCATTTTCGCATCATAGTGATCTCGGATCTGCCGAGATGGGCTGGCTTGCTGCACCGCCAACCGCTCCTGATGCATACGCGCCGTCGCGTCTTCATCGATCTCCCGGCTTCGCGGTTTGAACAGCACTTTGCCTGCCTTCTTCATCTGACTGACGCGCTGACGTGAGACCTGCAGACGCTTAGCCAGTGCATTGCCGTTCCCGGCTCGCGCTGGTCGTGCCATCGTTAGGCAGACCTCCTTGCCGCTCCCTCTCCTGCTGTTTGCATCCACCGCTCGACGATCACATCGCAGTACCGTGGCGAGAGTTCCATCAGCACGGCCCTCCGTCCGGTTTCCTGTGCCGCGATCAGCGTCGACCCACTCCCGGCGAACCCATCGAAAACCATGCCGTCAGGCAAGGACGAGTTCCTGATCGCCTTCGCGATTAAGGCGATGGGTTTGATGGTCGGATGTAGCAGACTCGCAGAAGGCCGGTTCTCGCGCCAGACGCTGGTCTGATCCTGTCGTCGATACTCGTCGATGATGTCGATGAGCTGCTCTTGATTCAACTCTCGGAGATTGCGCTCCTCGTCGAAGACTGTATTCCTCGTGCGATCATGAATGAAATAATGCGGAGCCCCATCGGCCCAACCATACAGCAAGGTTTCATGCCGCCAGTGATAATCCTGGCGCCCCATGACGAAATGATGCTTGACCCAGACCAGACATTGACGCAGCGTGAATCCTGCCGCCCGCAGCGCCAACCGAAACGCCGTCTCGGTATCGCCTGCTGGACCACAGAGGTAAAACACGCCGCCTGGCTTGAGTGGCCAGGCTTTCACTGCATCTGTGACTAGCGCCATCGTGCCTCGATCGCCCAGATCATCGTTCGTGATCGTGAGCGCCTCTTTCGTTTTGCCGACATAGTCCACGCCATACGGCGGATCGGTAAACACCATGTCTGCCTGGCCCCCCCCATGGCCAGCGCCACTTGCAGAGGATCGGTACTGTCGCCACACAACAGCCGATGCGGCCCCAATTCATAGACCTCGCCTGGCTTGCAGATCGATTCATTCGGCATAGCCGGAATGTCATCCGAGGCCGTCCTCTCGAGTTCGTCCGATTCCCACGTCACGATCTGATTGATTTCATCGTCACTGAACCCCATCAGCGAGAGATCATAATCCTGACGTTTCAGATCATCGATGGCGCCTTTGAGTGCCAGATTATCCCACGACGAGAGTTCCGCGAGTTTGTTATCCGCGAGGGTATAGGCCGTCGCGTCTCGCATAGACATATTCAGAAAGATCACTGGCACATTGAGCAATCCTGCACGTTTCGCCGCCTCCAATCGCCCATGGCCCGCGATCACTCGGTTCGTGCGTTCCTGCACTAAGATTGGATTCGTCCAGCCGAAATGCTCGATTGAGCGAATCAGCGCGTCAACATCCTGCCCATGCTGGCGCGGATTCTTGGCCCATGGTTTCAACTGCGCGATGTTGACGGCCTTTTCAAAGCGCATTCAGTCAACCCCTTCTAGCGATCTATCCCTAGCAATTAACTGCGCAGCAGGCTACCCGCTTGTAAATATAGCCAGGAAGGACCCGCGAACGTGTTCATGATCGCAATAACCTTTCCATTGACGCGAGCAGCTCTGGCTTTTCGGCTAACGCCTTACGCATGTCGAGTGATCTCGTCAGTTGTTCGACTTGTCCCTTCGCATCATGCCGCTCTTGCCGTACCGCAGTGCGCCTTCGTTCCTCTGCGCGTTTCTCAATGCAGGCAAGAATCGCTTCGAGATTCATCGGAAATCGTGATGCGCACAGGAGATCGGTCACCGCCTCATGCCAATCCGATCGCTGATAGTGCTTGAGCCTTTCATAAAAAGCCTCCATTTGCATCTGCCGTGGCTTATAGTCATAGCCATCACAGAGACGCTTGAACTCGATTTTGAATTCCTCTTGCGTCATGTCCACACGTTCGATTTCAGTTGATTATGATCTTTCAAATATCGCAGGCGGTTTCTAAAAGCGGCGGTCCAGTCCTTGATGGGCTGTCCGTTCTTTCGTTTTCCCCCGCTACTGCGCCAGTAATCTTTGAACTCTTCCAAATACTGGCTTGGATTGTCGATGCCTTCCTTCACGCTCCAGGCTTCGAGTTCAGCTGTCAGCACGAAGCTGTCCATACTGCCTAGCGCCTGTGCCTGGGTCTGCGCGCATCCGTGCGCAGACTCTGCCCCCCCCGAGACTCGAAGTTCGGGATTCGAAGTTCGGGACTCGGGACTCGGGATTCGGGACTCGGGATACGAGGGAATCTGCGTGCATCTGCGTGCATCTGCGCACATCTGCGGGCATGATTTGGTAAGTTGTTGAATTGATTGGCCTTCGTGAGGTGCTGGATATTTTGATGTCTTCGCACGCTGATAAATGTGCTGTTTGGCTGTGACGACTTCGAGAAAGACCCGAACCCCGACTTGATAGAGTGAGACGAGAGGTTGATCACCGGGAAGGGATTTCATGGCCAATTCTTCGAGGCATCCTTTGACTTTTTGCACGGTCCATCCCTTCGGGACGCGCTGAAAGCAAGTGGTGAAGACGACTGCAGGATCAGCCTCCATGCGTCCATAATCATCGACGGCGGTAATAATCCTATACCAGAGGCGTTCCGCGGCATCAGAGAGCAGTTGCAAGCTCGGACTCCTGCGATTCGATTCTTTCAGGTCACGATTGGGCATACTCCCTCTTCTATGCGAGCGGTTTTCCAAAATTATCAGTGAGCAGATTGCCCGCTGGCCCATAATCAGCGCTGCAGACGCTCTCCAATTCTTTGATTCTCCCCTGCGCCTCGGCCAGTTGGCGCTGGAGGTCTTTGACAAATTTCATCAATTCCTCCTCTGGATCCAAAGCCCCATAATCATCGGTCAACTTAATCCCTAACGCCTCAATGCCTCGCTCCAGTTCGCAATAATCGTGGGGCAGGCCGTCGAGCATCTTTTCTTTTAGCGCCAGCTTCGCCTGGAGGTCGGCACACTGCTGTTGCAACTGCGCCACAGAACATGAGGAATGAACGCGCAGGGCTTCCCTGGCCTCGGCAAGCTCTAGGCGCAAGGCGGCAACATAGGCGTCAGCTTCAGTTCTTTTATAATACCCACCTTGTTCATGAGGTGTTAAGGAGGGAATGCCGTCCGAACAATCCAACCAATAGGGTGTCATCATGGTTCCAACGCCTTAGCCCGCTGCGAGAGCCAGTCAACAAATGTTCGAGGATTCATTTTTCTAATAGCTTTTTCAGTATAGGCCTGTTGGATCGCCTCCACTTCCTTCCGGCGCTGGGCCTTGGCGAAGGCTTCGATACTAGCCTCCAACCCCTTCCATTCATCTTCGCTAATCCCAATATACGCTTCATCATTTCCAGCCCGCGTAGAATTAAACCATTCTTTTAATAACGCTTCCGCCTCGCGCCGTAGGGAGGTCATTGAGGCCATTCGTTCGGGAAGTTCTTTATGTTCTCCCATATCGTGCCATCCTTGTAGGGTACGCCATCTTCATCACCTAGTTGACATTCAATAGAACCATCATCGGCATAACGCAGAGCTGTGACGTTAATTAAACAAGTCCCTAATCCGCTCATCCATGGTGCCTCACAGGGGAGTTCGTGGATAATATCACCTGTCGGGAGCGTCCGTAGTTGCTCTGGAATAGCCTCCAGCGGTTCAGGCTCACTCATCCCCTCACCCCTTCCTGCCCTTGGGTCGATCCTTGCGTGCCAAGGCCCCACGGAGCGCACGCCAGGGAATCATGACCGAGCTAGTGCCCTGATATTCCTCCTTTATATTCCAGTATTCCTGCACGATACAGACACCGGCAGACTCTTCATACCACCACGCCCGCTTAGTCCCGCGAATCTTATGCGAGGCTGTCAGAAGATGCGTATCGCTCATCGCGTCCCCTTCCTGCCGCTGAGCGCGGCGAGCAGATCTTGACAGGCTTGCAAATAGCCATAATTATCCTGCCAGTGCTCATTATCTGACAGGGCATTGACGATCCTCCGCACCCGCGCCCGCTCCGTGGCCAGCTCGCGGCGGAGAAGGTTGACGCATTGCCCTTGCAGCCAGGACAGATCCTCTGGCTCCAGCTCAGACGTTTTGAGCACGTCGCCCACTGCCAGCTCAATCCGCTCCCGCTCCACGCGCTTCATGGCTGGGCCTTGAAAGGCGACATAGTTATTCTCCCGTCGTTCTTGAATGTGGTCCATAACGAATAGGCTGTAGCAGCCGACGATGTATCCCACAATAAATACATCGATTCGTAGTTGCACTGAAGACGTGTAGATGTCCAGGTTCAAACTTCATGGCTCCTCCTTGGGCGGCTCGATGGCGGTCGAGGACCAGGAACAACTCAAATCAGTGATTTCGCCAATGCCTTTAGCCCATAGATTGTGACCGACCTGAAGCACGTCAAGCACTCGAATGATATGCTCGCCAGATTTATAGGGGTGACTGCGCCACCAATACCACCCCGGCGTGGTCGGCTTGTCAGTCGTCCAGGTCATCGCCCCTCCTCGTGCCGCACTTCACGACCAAGGCGTTACGTGTTCTTGAAATACACGTCCGGGTCTGGCAGCTCGAAAATGTAATGTCCACCGCGCCGATGTTCCTGCCAACAGACCATCCAAAAGGTCATGTTGTCTTGCATAGCCCCTAGGATCTCCTCGTTCCCAGACCAGCCGCCAGTCGAGACATGATAGATGCGTCCCTCCTGGGTCCAGCCGAACGTCTCTTTAGGCCAGTAGTGACCAATAGATTTGACGAACTCCATGAACTCAGCGAACGAGTTACGGGAGTCGAACTCCCACGTTCTCACTCGCTCGACTTCTTCATCTTCTGGATAGTCACCCATTGCTGTACTCCACGACAAGGCGTTACGTCTCTTTCGCCCACTTCCACACTGATCCGCGCCAGTCTGCCTTTACGAGCGTAATGATATTGGCTTGCTTCAACTTATTGACTGTACGCTCCGTTGGTCGAGGCTTCACGCGCCCGATAAAGTAGTAGGCATTTATGCCGGACAGATAATATAACCGTTCACCGTCCTTTAACGCCTCAATTACACGCAACTGATAGGGGGTCCATTTCATTGCTGCCCTCACGATGAATGCGGTAAGTCCTAGACTAACGCTCCTTCCACGGCCTTGTAGTAATGGATCGCATCTCTCAAGGTTGTACAGATAAAGAAATCGTCATCGGTATGCTGAACAGGAATACTCATTTTCGGCGGTCTACCCTCTGAGCACATCTTGCCAATACGACGTTCACAGTCCTCAAGCCTAGTCAATAGATCCTTCTCGCGGACCAATGCCTCTAGTTTATCCCTCGTATTGCTCATTTCCCCCTCCGGTTACTGTACCTGCGACGAGTGCGGTAACTAGTATCCCTTGACTGGGCATGGTGCCGGTCCACCGCGAGCCCGATAGACAGCATAGATGAGATCGCTAACGCTTCCTTCGCCGTGACACGTCCAACAGGTTGTCCAGTGCGGCGAGTGCCTCTCGCATTCCACCTCAAACACACAGGTTTGATCGTGCTGGATCGTATGCCAGCCCTTCGCCCCGGAACATTGAGGACAAATCATCATCATGTACCCACTTACCGCATCTACGACAATGCGATAAGTTATGGCGCTATTCCTTCATCCCATTCATAGGTATTTGGCCCATCTTCTCCATCCTTCATGTCCTCAACCCATTGCCCATACTGGTCGCCTTTAATGATTCTCACAATCTGATCGATAACCCACTGCTTGTGGTGTCCCCCGTCGGTTCCACCATACTTCTCGATGAGTCCAATGACATTCTCTAGTTTCATCTGATCGCTATCCATCTCTCAGCCCCCCTCTTACCGCACCTACGACCCAACTGCGGTAACTATTTCGGTGACTTCTTTTTAGGATTTGATTCATCAAGTCTTAAAGGTCCAAGGTGTTGGTTGAGCACCTCCAGCACCTTTACGGCTTCTGCCAATGTTCTAGGAAGTACTGTAATACGCAGCTTCATTGGCTTTTCCTCTCTGTTATCGTATTTACGACCAAATGTATTAAGTTCACCGCTGCATCCTTTTCCATTGTCCATATCGTAGGTTCAAATTAGCGATAAACTCAGGCTGGACATTCAGCGATCCAGCAATCCGTTGTACCTCGCTCAAGAGCATGCTTTTCTGCCCATTCACGAGATCCATCCACCGCTTCTCGTCCATTCCAATGAGTCTCAAATAAGCGGTGATTGACACCCCTCGCGCCTCTAGTTCCTCGGCTACAAAATGCGCAGCGGGCCAATTCTCAACAGGATACACTTTCTCAGTCATAACCCTCCAATTAGCGCATTAACGACTGATGCGGTAACTCGCTCATGGTCGTATCCATGCACAAAACTTCAGAAAAGTCACTGCATCGATCATGCGCCCCTGAAGGAAACGACAAATGGCGGCTGGTGATACCTCACACAACAGCGACATTTGCCGATACGACAACTTCTCTACATCCATTTTCCCTTTCACCAATCTTCTCGTGAACTCAATAACACTGCTCGCTTCTTTATCTGTCACGTTCATCCCCCCTAGTTAATGCGTTAAGTTTGCTTGGCAAACGTGATGCTCAATTCAACCTTACATAGACAACCATAAACATTAGCTAGCGCGACCATGGTGTTCGTTCCTGGTATAGGTGTCGGCTCACCAATTATGAACACACCGGGTGTCACTTCGGTGCCGTCAAGTTTACTTAAATGAATAACGTTCATTACCGCCCCTCAGTAAAATGCGTTAAGTCGGCTCGCTGGCGCGGGCGCGACACTTATTTGCCAGCCAACATTCTCCGGGCTGCTCCCACTCATCCTCAATAAGTTTCGCCGCCTCCAGCCACACCCGCCGCTCACAGTCGGCGAGGGATTTCGCAAGGAACATATCAATGTCGTTCATCATTACGTTCTTCTGTCGAAGCATTTGGTCAATCGTGTTGACCAGCGCCCGCGCCGCCTCGATCTGCTGGGGGGTGGGGGTCATAGAAATAATTCCTCGCTGGCCCGAATCTCTCGGCTCCCTTCGATGAGTTGGAGCGCCCGCAGTTTGCTGAGATAGGTGGAAAACGTGCCGGTCGTCGGCGAGAGATTCGCCTCTACGCCGAGGCGTTCTTTTGTCATGGTACTGGGGTAGACCTTTGACAGGACGTGCAGCATGCGGCCGGCGCCACTCTCCCCCAATTCTGAGAGCCAATACAATAAGAGGTCTTTACCTGCCGGTAGTGGCGCATAGTCGCCGAGCGCGGCAAGGCCCTTCTCCGTAATGACCAGGACGCCAGCCTGCTCCGCCATCCAGCCATTACTCTTGGCCTTGGAGAGATAGGTCGAAAACGTCCCCGTTTGTGAGGAGAGTCCAGCCCGGACGCCGAGTTGCCGTTTCGTCAGTCCGACAGATCTCTGCGCGAGCGCAACGAGCATGCGTCGAAGACCGCTCTTGCCGATCTCGGCGTCTGAGATAGACTCCTGCCTATGAATATGCATCGGTGCCTGGATCATCCTGGTATCCCGGTGAGACGTCACGGCCACAACCGACCGCTCTTGCGAGACTGACTTGATCGCCTTCAGTAGCGACTCCGCCACCTGATTCAGATTGCTCCAAAAGATGGACATCGCGCTGCCATGCCGTTCCGCTTCGCGCATCAGTTTGGTGCAAAAGGTCTCCAATTGTGCGAGCTGCTTGCCTTTGAGTACCGGGACTTCCTTGACCTTGGATGGTGGAATCGCAGCAACGGGCGTCCGTTGCAGTTCCGCTTTTAGCTTCGCAATCTCCTGCTTGAGCAGGCGCGGATCGTCGGCTTTGGCCTTCTCGATGGTCGACACCATGCGAGCTTCGATATCTTTCACATCGAGTGGTGCCGGATCTCTGCGAATGGTTTTCGCGCCCATCTTCGGTGTCGCGCTCGCATCGAAGGTTGTCTTTTTGGCGATGGTGATTTTCTCGAACTTATGTAGCCATTGCGGAGACCAGAGATAGCAAGTGCCTACCGCGAGGCCTGGCAGCTCATTGACCAGATTGACATCCCCGCCTTCATAGGTGAGCCAATCCTTCAGGGCCTTGCGTTCAGGGACCCCGTTCAATTGAAAGGCCATGATGCATTCGGCTTGTGTCAAGACTTCCTTATTCACCGACTGGGGACGCTGGGTGAGCATGGAGATACCGATACCGTAATTTCTCCCGAGCCGAATGATCTCCTCATAGACATGCACCATGCGCGTATCGTCTTTGCCGACGAACTGTGGCACGATCAACTGGCATTCCTCAATGATGAGATGGAGGGGAGACGGTTGCGATTCGCCTTTTTTCCGCTGCCAGAGGCGCGTCCCGAAGTCGGCGGCAAAGCGTTTCCGTTCAGAAAAATTGAATTGGCTCACGTCGAGAATGACGCTCCGTTGGCTGTCAATGACCACATCGGCCACGACCTCACCGGCCGTCGCGAGTAATGGCAGATCCTGCCTGAGTCCCCCAAAGACCGGGATTTCATAGCCCGTGGGTTTGCCATCAGAAGAGAGACGCAAGCCGTACCAATTTCCTACCGTATCTAGAATCACAACCTGGACATCGTGGTCCATTAGCTCCTCAACGAGTTTGCCTGCACCATAGGTCTTCCCAGAACCCTTGCGCCCGATCCAGGCGAAGGTCTGCGTACAGGCATCGATGGGGACAGAGAGATCAGTAGACAGATGCAGTTTGCTCATGGCTCCCATTTCCAGACGGCGATGAGTCGTGCATGATTGCTCGGCAGTGCCGACTTCTGATAGCGGATGATCGTCCAGCCCTTGCCTTTCATTACTGACCCCCAACTATTCGGATGCTTCGGCTGCCAGCCCATACGATCGGCATGCACACGCAGATTGTCGATCGAGACGAATCCCGATTCTTGGCTGATCCGTTTCGCAATCCCGCGCATCGTGACGATGAAGGCGCGATCAGTCTGCTCAATGGCATCCCGGCCTTCTCGTTTCAAGGCATCGGCGGTGCAGGCGTCGGTTAAGGTGAGTTGCGTCATAGTGGAATATATCGAGGCTCAACCTTCGGCTGTCTCTCTTGCCGCTCGCGTGGCGGCTCCTCTCGTTGACTAGCGACAATCCCAGCATCCTTGTCATCGGCCCGATAGACGCGCACATTATGGAATATCCATTCGGATTTCTTCTTGAGATCGAACCGCACACAGAGCTTGCAACCGAACTCCTGCCGCGCCCTCATCGAATCCGGCGTGTTAATTACTTGCTTGAGATGGTCGCAGACGACGAGATAAGTCATGACTCCTCCTTAATCGTCTCTGTATGGCATCGGAGCCGGTTGCTTACGACTCGGTGCCGCTTCACGTTCATGCTTCATCAGTAACCCATCGACGGCGGTGATCGCCCGACGAATCGCCTTCGAATGCGCCGGCCCATTGCGATGGCGCTTCACGAGTTGATAGATCTCCGATTGAATCGGGCGCGGGACATGCTTCCAATGCCCATGGCAGAGGCCGAGTCCCGTGGCAGGCCAGGGACAGCCGAGAATGGGGCATGTCACGGCTTCCCATTCTTTGAGGCGTAATGCTTCATCTCATCCACCGTCAGCGCCCGCTTCTCGAACAGCTCGCCGGTATCTGATCGCCGAGTTTCCATTTCATTCGTTATGAGATTCACCATCTGCTCGCAGGCCACTGGCCGCATGACGAAGCCGTTGCCGAGATCGTGCGACAGTTCTCGAATCGCCACCTGGCGGGACTTCACATTGGCCTTATGCTGGTCCTTCAGCATGGTGAAGTTGTCCTCCAGGCGTTCGAGGTCATTGATGGTCCGAACGAGTGAATCGTTCTTCTCATTCTTTTCCTGGTTCGTCAGTTTGACCGGCAAGTGGCGCGTGACGGTGAGAGATTTCGAGTCGCTCATGCAGTTTCTCCCATTGCCCATTCCCCGGTGATCGTCATCGCCATCACGCGAGGCGGCTTCTTTGATTTCGGCGTGAACCCCCAGACTTCGAAGCGATTGCCCGTACTGACCCATTGGAGCGCCACCGCATGCGATTTATTCATGCGACTTGACACATTGGTAATCCCAGTCACTTGCAGGGCAATCAGCGGGTAGCCGTGCTGCATGCAAATCGCGTCAATGCAGCCGAAGAGATCGACCCGGCGATTCACAAAGCCGTTCCAATATTCCACTTTGCCTACGGTATAGCCGCGCTCCACGAAGGCCTTCTTCGCTTTCTCGTAGGGGCTGCTCATGATTTAATCCGCAATTTTCCTACTCGGCCATTCTTCCATCGCGCCAGCGATCCGACAGGCCTCTGAGAGCTTGGTATCTTCAAGGTGGACGTCTGGCTCAAGGAAATAGTAGGAGCGTACCGCCTTGACGGCCTGCTCCGCGGTGAGGCCCGCCTTCACATGCTCGCGGACCTTCTGCTGGACGCGGACCCAGAAGTCGATCACGAGCGGCGCGGTAATGTCCTGCGAGCGAAGGCTGAAAGTTTGCTCGCCGCTCGCCCGCGCTTTCTCGAAACAGGAAAGGTCGGTGTCAACTGACATGGAAGCCTCCTTCATTGTTGGTTAGACGGTTGCCGGTTTGTAATCGAGCGAGCGCAATTGCTTCTGATATTCCTGGAAGCAATCTTGCCGAATATAATCAGGGATAGCATTATAGGTGTCGGTGATAGCCTGCTTGGTGCGCTCGCAGGTATAGAGTTTGGCCTTGTATGGTTCTGAGGGATCTTGAGCGATGTTCAATTGTTCTTGAGAGGCCGTCTCGCCTTCGCTCATTTTCTGCTGGCCATTCGTGGTTTGTGCTGGCGCGGTGAAATGTTTCGATCGTCCACCTGCCGACCACTCAGCCAAGAGCTTGCCAAGCGCTTCATCAATCGGCTTGCCTTTAGGAACTAGCGTATCGAACGGCTCGCGCATATCGGACAATTCCAGTTCCGGGACGCCCTTCGAATGCGGGACGAACATGAGAGTAAAGATCGTTTCAAAGGCAATGCGCTCGCCGACGATGGGCTGCCAACCCAGATCAATGATCGGCTTCCCTGTCACAATCTTGATCTTCTCTTTCGCTCTCATACAGAGGATCACTGGGCATTTCATCTCCAGCATGGTATAGATCAATTGATTCTCTGAGGCCTTCGGTTTAACCCAGGCAACGAACGTCGATTTTTCCCGTTGTTTGTAATCATTGCCTGCGATCTTATCGAGGATTTCCTCATGCCATTCGAGGATGCCGCCTGGCCCGTCATGGCAATGCGAGATGCTATCGATGATGATCACCGCAGGATTCGCGGCCTTCGCTGCTTCGAGTGCTTCAGTATATTTGTCCGGTCGATAAGGGGCGGTTAGTTCACAAGCGACATATTCGAACTTATCCGCATATTGGTGTCCGCGTGGCCCCTCGGCATTGATCATCGCAATAATGCCGCCGTTCGCCATGCCGGTGGCCAATCGCAAAGCGCTCATGGTCTTGCCTGACTTCGTGGGACCCGCGAGGCCAATGATCAGCGGGGTATTGGTTCGAACGGCGGGACGAAATTGATAACTCATGCTTTCATCTCCTCTTCGGTATAGGCCCATGCTGGCGGTTCTACCCAAGCCACACGCGATGAATAGCTCGGCCAGGTATTTGTTAAGGTGCAATCGCCCCAGAGCCGCATGGCTCTTGCTAGCTTATGTTCGGCCATTTCGAGGAATGCGGGCGAGAGTCCGACGAACGACATCGCATATGGCGGCTCCTGCTCCTGCACCATAAAGACGAATTGCGGATCTCTCGCGTTGAATAGTTTCCTGAGTCCTCGCAATCCAATGACAGCTTGAAGGTCGCAACCATTCGACAGCAGTGGCCCTCGCATCCAGGCATTGGGCTCCGCACTCCCCGCCGTGGTTTTATAGTCGCAGATCAAGCGCCGGTCGTTGGTGAGCCAGTCCGGGCGCGATCGCATCCAGATCTCGCCTTCTTTCCAGACCATCGTTTGCTCAGCCTGGCCCGCGTCTTTCGTAAAGGCTGAACCCAGTTCGCTGTTCGCGATCGCCGACTTCGCCGCATTCACAATTTCATGAATCTGTCCCATCTTGCCCGCGAGCACAGGCACCAGCCCTGCCGCTCGCGCACTGTCCCGCGTCTCCTGTGCTACTTTGGTTCGATAGTCGTCGGCTTCGATGATCACCAAACGGCTCTCGTCCCCCTCAAGCAGAATCCCGTGACAGATCGTGCCCAGATCCATCTTGTTCGATTCCTCACGCGCTCCACCAGGATTGAGGCGCGGGTGATAGATAAACGAATGGATCGGCGATTCGGTAATGAGTTTGTGCGCCACGCTCGCCGACAGCGACGGCTCTGGACATGGGTCCGCGATGTAGTCAGTAAGGGGCATGGAATAGAGGCCCGGATTCTCAACCATGAACCTTCGGCTCCTTTCGGAAGAACACAATGTTTTCTATTTCCGATTCGATCTCATCTTGGATGTGCTGTGAGAGTTTCGCGATTTCCTCATCGGTCAAGTCATGCTCCAGCGCGAAAAGTTTGGCCAATCGCCAGACATTCACGTCATAGGGCATCGTCAACCTTCTGACCCAAGTCGAACACCAGCACATTCCCTTCCCGATGAATCGCCGCCAGTTCCCTGTCACCGTCCTCGCAGCGAATCACTACCTTCTCCGGCGCCGGCTTGCCCATTGACAGGTCGAGCAGCCCGATACCGTTCTGCCAAAATTGCCTGTGAAGCTCGGCATAGGTGAGATATTTGACGGCGAGTGAATTCATGAAGTCCTCCTGATAAACTCTTCATCATCCTCACCGGACTCACCGACGCTTGGATCAATTAGGGAATACGGAATTATTGCTGATATGACATCACCTAGCACCGCATCTCCCATAAACAAAAGGCGCTGCACAATAAAGTTCTGCGCGACCTGACGAGAAATGCGGAGTGTGGTTTCTGCGCTCACGGCATCCTCCCCGCCAGCGCCTTCGGCACCGGCACGATGCGCGGATCTTTATCGCCGATCTCTTGCGCCGTGCGATCGATGAGAAGGCCCTTATTGAGGCGCTTGAGAAACTGACCGGCTAGCCGGCCTGATGATGCCTTATAGCGAGCCTTGCGGCTGATTTTCGGGAATCCCATACTTAAAATCCGCCCATAATGAGGATGACGATCCAGAAAATGATCAGGAGCAATGTGGCTCCAAAACAGATGTCTAAAATATCGCGCCCTGGTCGAGGCTTTACATAAACATTCTGGCGATAGAGTTGGACGGTCATCGGCTCTCGCGTCACGACAGCACCCACCAGGCCAAGCCGGTCCACATGGCACTGCCTACAGCAATCCAAAACAGGAGCCAGCCCAGCGGCAATTCAGAGGCCGACTTCTCGCCCATTTCCATTTCATAGGACTTGATCGGACGCACGAGCAATAAGGGCTGCTTGGTGTGGCTGGTCATGAGGCCCTCCCGGTTCGGTCGTGAGTTAGGCGGCTTGCGTTTTCCCGTTTTGCTTTTCTTCTTGCATCGCACGGTCAATAAGTAATCGCAGGACAATGGCCTTGTTGCCGTGTCCATCTCGATTGGCTCGGCGCTGCAACCAGGCTTCCTGTCTGCATTTGAAGCGGTAGGTTTTCGGGTTCGACAGATTCATTGTAACCCTCCATAGTCTTAACGTGGGCACACTGTAGCCCTAAGTAGCCTACTTGTCAAGTAGGCCGCAAAATATATTTTTAGCGAGGTGTTCTACGTAATACTTAAGAGGCATGGAAGAGGCTTGACGTGGTAGGCCGGAGTAGTTAGACTGTAGCCTAATGTAGCCTACTTCTAGGAAAGGAGGTGAGATATGATGCCATCGACGCGATTAGTACCCGTGCGCAGCTATATGGAGCCGACGCTCTATGAACGTATGGAGCAGGCGCGAGCCAGCCTGCGCCGCACGAGCCGAAGCCGATTCGTGGAGGATGCCGTGCTAGAGAAGGTGGAACGCATGGAAGGAATGACAAGCCCTATTCAGCTTGGCCCAAGCAAGCGACGACGCACCGCTGGATAGGGGAGATTTTGGGGGCCTGACGGTTCGGTCGGTAAACAGTCTGAGTCAGAACAAACAGGACGCAGGTAGTTTACGTAGGCGCAACGATGACAGGCATACAGATTACGCATGACTCTGTAACCCTCGCGAGGGGTAGCCAAGCCACAGCCGAATCACTTAGCCTCCTTCCTGATTCGGAGGCTGACATGGAGGCGTTCATTCCGCTCTATCTCAGGAATCATGTGGCGCAATTGTCCATTGGCCGCGAAATGGCCGGGACGATCCGCCGATATTTCGGCCCCTTGATGGCCAGCCGACTCGATCAGCTCACCCCGATTCAAATCGAAGAATGGTTCCATCAGATCGGTCAGACCTCACCAAGCATGGGGAATAAGTGCCTCTCCATCCTGCGGACGATGTTTGGCAAAGCTCACGACTGGCGCATCTATATTGGCGAGAACCCGGCAGCGCGCATCAAGAAATATCGGGAGCACTCCCGGAAACGCTTCGTCCAGCCGCATGAAATGCCGAAGTTGATGGACGCGATTCGTGAACAGGATGAGCCGACTCAATGCTATTTCCTCCTCTGCCTGTTAGTGGGCTGTCGGCGGACTGAAGGTTTGACGATGCGCTGGTGCGATCTCGACATTGACGGGGGACTCTGGCATAAACCCCATACCAAGACGGATCGCGCTCAAACGGTGCCCATTCCATTCATCCTCATGCAACGGCTTAATGGCTTACCACGCACGAATGCCTTTGTCTTTGCGACCGAACGCGGGCATTGGTCCACCTCATTAGCCTTTGAGCGATGGGATCTGATCCGTTCGCTAGCAGGGATGCCCGATCTCACAATTCACGATTTGCGACGGACGTGCGCGAGCTGGCTGGCTTGTCATGGGGAAAATCTGGCGATCATCGGGAACGTGCTCAACCATAGTGGGCTCCAGCATACGGCGATCTATGCGCGATTAAATGTGTCGCCCGTCAGTCGAGCCTTGGAACTGAACAGTAGGCGAATGTTAGGATTGCCGCCCAATAAGGATTAACCGAGGAGGGCATCATGAAATGGAGTCTCGCCGTGGCCATGCTGCTACTGAGCGCCTGTGCCACCATCCCCACACCTGAACAGATATCCCATGCTGAGTATGGGCAGCTCAGTCCAGCCTATAAAGAGCACATTCAGGCGCATATGTTCCCGCTTTTCTATGATCCTGAATCAGCACGCTACCGTTATCTCGGTGAACCCACCAGGGGCTACGCTTATATCAACGGTGACTTCCAGGCTCCTCAATTCGGCTATCTCGTCAATGTGAGGATCAATGCGAAGAATCGCATGGGCGGCTATGCCGGCGAAAAACCCTTTACATTCCTTGTCAGAAATGAGTCGGTCTGGCGGCTGGGGGATTGGACGACGCGAGAGATTGTGAAGCGACCCCCTCTTCCGTAGGGTTGCAAATTGATTGACAGACTCCGACGATGGCAGTCCATGCATGGAGGGAGGTGGAACGATGAAAGCGCTTGGAGTCTTCGTGCTCTTCGTCTGGCTGAGTCTACCGGCATTTGCGCTCGCTACGCCGGTCAGTCTAGAGTTTATCGGCAGCTTTGGCGGCAGTGGGATTGCGTCAGGGTCCTTTACTTATGACAATGCGGAAGGCCCCACCGCCTTGAATGTGCGCGGGCTGGCCAATAATGCCATCTATGCCTTGACTGCATGGGATTTCACCGTGACGGCAACCGAGTTCGTCCTGCCCTCCACGACCTTTGCGAGTGGGCTGGCTGGCAATACCGCTGAGTTCTGCTTGGGGAATTGCGTGTTTTCTGCTGGTGATACTACGAATCTCATTTTCAAGAACGATCAGAATTTGCTGATGCAGATCACGTTTCAGATGACTGATCCGACACCACTTGTCACCCCGCCCGCTGATATCAGTGAATGGGGCACCCTGCGAGAGGCCGTCTATCGCGTGCCCTGCCCGATCTGTGTGCCAGTGACGATCTTTACCAGTGGAGCATTGAGTGGATCGGTGAGCCAGCCGAGCGCGAATGTGCCGGAGACCAGTTCACTCGCCTTAGTGGCTGTCGGTCTTGGAGTGATGATCGCGGTACGACGACGGCTAGCTCGCTAGGCAGGCACCCTCGCAAACCAGTTCGCCCATTCCTTCAGATCCTGATCCTGATCAATGCGTCTGGCCGCTGCCTCGGCTTCCTGTTCAGCTCGGTGCCTCAGAATCACGGCATCGACGCGGTCGCCACAGTTGACGCAGCGCCAACACCACTTCCCATATTTATTCAAGCGCTCGGAGCAGATGAAGCCGTCACAACGCAGGCAGACCATTTATTTCTTTTCCTGACAGGCCTTGAGCTGTTGGCGGAGATTCCCGACATCTTCAATCGCGTCGAAATACTGGCCCATATAACTCCGCATTTCCTTCTCGGCCCGATCGCAATTGCACGGTTCAGGCTTCGCTTGAAAGACGCCGCAGCTCGTCAGTAAGACGCTTGAGATCATCCCAGCGATTATCCAATAGCGCACGGCGACACTCCTCCTTTTTGGCGGCCAAGGCTCGCCGCTTCTTGATCTCCAAATAGCCCGCTTCATCGGTGAACCAACTGAAGACCGTATCGACGAGCTTGGCGACTAGGCCGACGTCGCCCGGCATTATTGCACCGTCGTCGGTGTCGCCGGAATCAACACGGGTTCAGGCGGAATCGCATTCGGGTCCACTTTGCTTTTAATCAACAGATAATCGACCGCCTTCACTACATTGTTCACGCGGTTCGCATCGGCCGCTGAGACAATGCCGCCAGCGACGGCGAGTGTTTCAAGTGTTCCGCAGATCGCTTGCACGGTCGGCACGAAATAGCCTACGATCGAACAGATCACATAGCCTGCCGCAAACGCGCTGGTTTTCCAATTCACCGTGGATGCAAAGGCTGACCAATCCATCATATCCTCCTTGGTTAACGACTACCGATCTTCCTGAATTTCAAGCCGCCCTTTGAGATGGGCGATATCCTCGGCGTGGCAAACTGCAAGACGCTCCATCTCTTCGATGCGTTTGAAAATAGACCGCAGCACGAAATAGACCGCCGCCAGCAGAACCGAATTAACCGGGCTAAGATTAAGATGGTCAAGCAGAGTGATAAGATCCCCCACATAGAACCCCCTTCCCTACGGCTTCCCGATCCGTTCGAGAATCTGCACGAGAGCCAGCACGAGCCCCACGATACCGAGCACCGTGCCCCAGAGCGTCGATTTCGTCACGAAGTTCCGATCCTTATCCGTCATCGCCTGCCGCCATTCGTTCGCGCTGGCCTGCCATTTATCGGTCTGATGTTTATTCTCGTCCCGTGCTTCCTTCACAGCGCTCAGCGCCGCTTGTAAGGCCTTCTCACTGTCGACTGAGCGTTGTTCATAGCGCCGATCTCGCTCGTCCATGAGCGCCTTGAGCGTAGCTGGCGTCCAAATACTTAGAGGCGTCTCCTCCATCACACCTCAACCGGCAAGAGGCTGGCCCTCACGGCCCAATGCCACCGCCGCAGATAGCCCTCACGAGTCCGAAAATCCACCGTGTCAGAGCATTCTCGAATCCATCGAATCACGCGCAGGCCATCGGCAGTCGGATTCCCTTCCGCATCTTCCATCCATTGCGGATCAACGGCATTGCCATCTAAATGCGGCGAGCGCACCAGGCCAGGCTGTCGGACCATGCACTCGTAGAACACCGCCGTGACGCCATCGACGGTATGGATCGACGGAGCCATGGAGAGGGCCTGTAAGAGCGTCGACGCCCCCAGATAATTCTTCGTGAGATACCGCAGCGGATCATCGAGGTGATTCGTCGCCATGGCCCGCGCTTGCTCCAGCACCGTGCGCCGGCCGCTGTTCCAGTGGATCAATCCCGGAAAGGCGAGTTCCAATTCTCGCGCCCGCATTTCCATAATAGGAGCCAGGCGCATCTGGGCAATGGTGAGGCTCACCAACGCACCTCCACCAGACCAGCCGGGCCATTCGGTTGCACGTGCAAGGTAAAGAAGTTCCCATCTTGCCCGCCCCCCGTCGAGCCTCCTCCCACGACAACGGCATCACCACTGCCGCCACCATTACTGCCTGCCGCGCCGTTGCCAGTATCCTTGTTAGCATGAATTCCACCGTTGCCTGAATCGCCTTGGCATTTAATGACGCCTGTTAAAGAGACCACACTATTGGTCCCCGCTGCGCCATCTGTCGGCACGTCAAAATAAAACGCTGAGCCATTTGATCGCCCATTTGTGCCTCCCGTCCCGCCAGCCCCCACCGTAATATCGAAGACCTGCGCGGGCGTCACGGCTAAAATCGTGACCGCTTTCCCGCCATTCCCACCAGTCCCGCCACTAAAATGAAACCCGCTTCCAATATCAAGATTCCCGCCCGGACCACCACCGGGACCATAGGCCGTGAATTGCACGGCCGTGATGCCGCCTGGCACCGTGAAGGTAAATCCTGTGCCTGCCGTGCTATAGACTTGCACGTTCGGAAACACTTCCGCCGAAATTGAGACCGTCGACTTTCCGGCTCCCACAATCTTCAGGAGCGATTGCAAGGCCTGCTGTTGAAAACTGGACGCCCAGAATTCGATATCGAAGAGGAATTGCCCCGCCACATCGCGCCAGGTCTTGCGCATGGCCACAAAGGTGCCGGAGAGCGTGAAGCCAGGCAGGCTCAGTGTCGCGAGCTGCCCAATGCGAGGCGCCGGATCACGCATCGTCACCGTGACGCGCCGGGCATTCCTCGCATAGGTCCGCAGGTCCACATAGCCCACCGCCTGGCCGAGAATAGACAATTCACCGGACACGCTCGACGTGGGATGCTTCACCTCTTCATAGGCCTCATAGATCCCGCTCCCACCTTCATCCGCAATCCGCAAGGCCTGCTGCGCCAGATCATCACGAGTCTCCGTCACGGTCGTCGTCCCATCCAAGCCAGTGACTTTGACGATCTGCCGGTTGCGGTAGTTATCGAGATCGCCCATGTGGCTGATCTTCTCGCAGCGCGCATTCGTCACCTGGACATCCGACACGTCTAGCGTCGTCGGCCTGAACTGAATCCGTTTATACGGATCGATATACGCCAGCCCGCCTCCCGCCGAACCTACATCGCGAATGAAATCACCGACGCGCACATGGTCGGCCTCCACGAGAATGAGATTGGGCCCCTCATCAATCATGCCCGCCGTGACACCATCGAGATCGAGCCCACTCGCCGTGATCGCATCGCGCAGAATGAATCCAGCCGTTTGATTGTTATAGGTCGCCGTGATGAGATGCCTGGCTAACAAGGCGTCCCAGCCATCGGCTTCAATCGCGTAGATAAAGACCGTTTCCGATTGATCCGTGTCAATCGTCATTGTTCGAATAATGCCCGCAAAGATTACCTCCCCGCGCCAGATCACCGAGAAGGTTTTCCCCTCGCGAACACTCGTGTCTGGATTGACGATGGAACATCTCGCTCGCGTAATCCCATCGCCGCCCTCCTCAATGCTCAAGGAATCGAAGAGCACTTCGCCCTCGGTCGAGGCGCCGATCTGCACCCAGTAGTCCAGGGCGGGATATGGGAGGACGAGTGCGCCGCCAATGGGCTCATCGCCGATCGCTGGTGTACCAACCATCTATGCCTTTTAGTCAAGCGTAACGTTCAACGCTGGACATAATGTTGACGTACTCAACCCAAATAAGGCCCCTGCCGTGGTTGTGAGGCTCGTAAGTGCGCCCTGCCCACTCGTCGTCAGGATATAGCCTTCTAAAAGGTCATAGGCCACACCCGCAAACGTCGGTTGCGTGGACGCCATAGCCGTCCGAATGGCTGCCCAGAGAAATGTCCCCGCTGGCACCGCCAATGCGAAGGTTGTCGTATTCCGCCGCATGTTCGCCGCCGCCGTGAGACTATCTACGGTTCCTGTCGCTATGAGTTTTGTTAGGGTCTGCCCGGACTTATTCGGCGCAAGCGGAGTGGAAAACAAGCCCACCTCTGCGGTCTGCGCCCCTGTCCCTGATGTCGTCATATAGCATTCTACAAACGCGACAGTGAGTGGTCGCGAAGTCTTCCCGACATAGACGAAATAGGCTACGCCGCTCCCTGTCTGTTGCACTCCGGTAAAGGTCAATCGTGATCTCAGGACGCGATCCTCTGGGTCGAAATAGCCTACTGCCGGCGCAGCGCAATACACGGTCTTGATGCCCGCGCTCAATGTTAAGACCGATCCTCCTGCGCTCGACTCTAGAATAATGTCTCGTGAGAGCACATCTGGCGTCCCGCTCGTTATGGTGCCTTGCCCCATTTCCCAAGCGGTTCCGTCGATGATTGTGTAGTAGCACTTCCCGCCCGTGCCAAATGCACTCACGAAGGTCCGAAATCCTGACACGGCTCCATCAAGACTGAGCGAGCCGGTGCCGGTCGTCGTTGAGGTTTCTTCGACTCGTGCTCGTAGCAATAAACTCATTATGCAGGAACTCCTGCAGATCGCCACGCCTCGCCCGTATGCCTGGCCGTCGCCTTCGCGATCTGTCGGCCATCGAGATAGACATGGGTATGAATGATCTGACCGTCGCCGCCGCCGAACGCCTCACGCATGAAGCCCGCGCCGCGTCCATTCAGCGGGATGATCGCTTCCGGTCCATGCAACATCGCGGGCGTGCCGCTGCCAAAGTCTCCAATGCCGCCCTCCTTAAAGCCGAGGTTGCCGGTTGCGGCAAGGGCCACTGCAATCAATGCCACTCCAGCCAAGACCGCGCCAGCGAGCGGTGCGCCAAAACCTGTAAAGCCGAGGGCCTCACCAATGGCCGTCAGCACACCCATGATGAATTCACCCACCGCCGTCACCACTACCACCATATTCGCCATCATGGCGGTAAAGGCGGCGCTTGTGGCGGCGAAGAATCCAGAGATCGCAGTGGTTGCGCCAGCCCACACAGCCGTGGTCGTAGCAGCGGCAGCTTCCGATGACGCGACTTTCAAGGCGTCCTGTGCCAGTGATTGAACAACGAGATTCAGCCCCCCCTGGATGATCGCCACTTGCGTCTGCTTCCATGCGGCTTGCATGAAATCTCCCCCGTTCACGATGGCATTCGCCAGGCCACTGGTCCATGTCGTAATAATCGTGGAGACGGAGAAGGCATTGCTGGCTACAATATCTTGTAACTGCTTCGTCCAGAAAGTTTTGACTTGGAGACCCGATTGAATCCTCGTCGTATCGGCCTGAATCGTCTGTGCGCTAATATCGGCAATCATCTTCGATTCTTTCGTCGCCGCTTCTTCTCGAAATTTCGCCAATTCGGCCTGTCCCTTGTCGTCTTCGGTGAATAAGGCTTCTTTCGCCTTAATGAATCGCCGATAGTTTTCGAGTTGCCTCTTGAGGCTGGTATCTGTGAAGACATCCATTTGTGCCAGTGCGGCTTGACGAGCCAGCCCTGCCTCCTGCTCCGTCTTAATCCCGAAGGCTTGCTCTTGATCAATGATCGCCATGCGATGGGCAAGTCCTGTCCGCGCCATCATCTCTTGCTCTTGAAAGAGGCCCTCGCTCCGCTTGAGCTGCGCATCAATGAAGGCCTGCTGCCGTGACGATTCTTTTTGAGTATCGATCATGGTGGGCAGTTGCGCCCTGACATCGTTTGCGGCAGGGGTGCGTGTCAG
>Ga0134122_10000125_pt1 | contig 43140 bp, 43 predicted proteins | sample KB302_FD_96461 | JGI IMG/M metagenome (GOLD analysis project Ga0134122, IMG submission 96461) | Terrestrial soil microbial communities without Nitrogen fertilizer from Kellogg Biological Station, Michigan, USA - KB3-0-2 | ecosystem: Environmental > Terrestrial > Soil > Unclassified ... | reverse complement strand
TATGGCGGCAATATGGTAAAGATGACATTCACATTCGACGCAGAGACCACGCAGACGCTACGCCGAGCGGCGTCTCGTTTGAAGAAGACTCAGAGCGCCGTTGTGCGGGAAGCCATTCAGGACTATGCAAGCCGGACCGATCGTCTGAGCGAAGACGAACGTCGACACATGCTCCGAGTTCTCGATCGTATGATGGCCCGCCCCCCGACACGGACTCAGGCCGCGGTTGACGCCGAGATCAGGGGAGTTCGTGCGGTGCGGAAGACCGGCGGACGGCGGACCAGGACGGAGTGATCCATCTCGACACGTCGGTTTTGATTGATGCCTTGACCGGGCCGAAGCGTTCGGGGCCGCGCCTGCGCCAATTGATAGAGGATGGCGAGAGAGTCAACCTGAGTTCGATCGTGGCTTTTGAGTGGCGGCGTGGCCCGCGCACCCCTGAAGAAATCGCCGATCAGGAGGCGTTGTTTCCAACTTCCGACAGCATTCCATTCGGAGCCGACGAAGCGATTGTTGCCTCCGAGGCTTACCGAAAAGTGAATCGCCCGCGGGGCCGCGAGTTCGACATCGCCATTGCAGCCGCCGCAATTGTTCATAATGCGATGCTCTGGACTTTGGACCCTGCCGACTTTAGAGACATTCCGAATCTGAAACTTCTCCCGCCCAAGCGCTGAGGGAGAACGTCAATGACAAGTCGCCGGGCAGTGTTTTCGACAGTGCTTTTGACGGTATCGAGCTCAAGCTTGCTTCCGGCCTGTCGGCCCCACCAGGCAACGTGAAAAACCAGAATGATGTGTTCGGACTTTCACGATAGAGATTCTGATATTCTCACGGCTGGATGGAACATCACTCTAAACTCGCCATTCTCGCCAGCGGAGGACCTGCCCCCGGTATCAACAGCGTCATCGGTGCGGCCACAATCCGCGCTTGTCTGGAAGGCGCCGAAGTCATAGGCATCCGCGACGGTTTCGAGTGGATCATGCAAGGCGACATCGATCACGTGACGCCATTGACGATCGAAGGCGTCAGCCGGATCCACTTCCGCGGTGGGTCGCACATCGGCATCGCACGGGCCAACCCCTCCAAAAACCCCCAGCATCTCGAGAACGTAGTGCTCTCACTGCTGCGGCTGAACGTGTCCCAATTGATCACTATCGGCGGCGATGACACGGCATATTCGGCCATGAAACTCGAAGAACACGCCGCCGGCCGCATTCGCGTGGTTCACGTGCCGAAGACAATTGACAACGACCTCGATCTGCCCGCGCACATTGACACGTTCGGTTTCCAGACCGCCCGGCACTACGGCGTCGAGATCGTCAAGAATCTGATGGTGGATGCGAAGACCACGGCACGCTGGTACTTCGTGATCGCAATGGGACGCACGGCCGGCCATTTGACCCTGGGGATTTCCAAGGCCGCCGGGGCCACGCTCGCGCTCATTCCGGAAGAGTTCACTCTTCCGCTTCACTTGAAAACAATTGTCGACACGCTGACCGGCGCCATTATCAAGCGACTGAGTTCCGGGCGTCGCGATGGTGTTGCCGTGATCGGCGAGGGTGTTGTGCTTCGTATTCGCGAAGCCGATCTTGAAGGGTTGCCGGACGTGGAGCGCGACGATCATGGACACCTGCGAATCGCAGAAGTGAACATCGGTGAGATCCTCAAAGCGCAGGTTGCCATCCGGCTCAAGGACTTCGGCATCAAGGCGACCATCGTCGCAAAGAACATTGGCTACGAACTTCGATGCGCGGACCCGATTCCCTTCGATATGGAATACACGCGCGATCTCGGATACTGCGCTGCGAAATACCTGCTCCTCGGTGGAACAGGCGCCATGGTCTCCATGCAGGCCGGGCGATTCGTGCCGATTCCGTTCAAGGATATGCATGATTCAAAGACAGGCCGCACGAAAACCCGTCTGGTGGATATCGACTCGACCCGCTACCATATTGCGCACCGCTACATGATCCGGCTGCGCAAAGACGACTTCGACGATCCACATGAGCTCGCCAGATTCGCATCCATTTCCGGCCTGACTCTGGATCAGTTCCGAAAGGAATTTGAATACCTCGTCGAACACGAGCCCGCACCGTTTCACCTGGGCTAGCTTGATTGGCCTCATGCATTTCCAATTTAACGTTTAGAGGGACATCCATGGCAGGATCGGGGAATGTTCCGGGGAATCGCGCAAATTCCGCGATTCCCCGCTTCCAACCGACTGTCCGCCGGCTGATTGTTTATGCGGCTTGCTTCGAATGATCCACCAGGTCCGTCATCGTCGGATTTGCCAGACGCCTGAAGTCGTTGAAGGGCATCCTGATGGTATCGCGATGCGTTCCCGCATTAAATTCGATGAACTCGTTGTGTTCGAGCTGCACATCGCAATAGACGGGCAATCCGAAGAGGCTTCCAACCGGGGGCATCGCGCCGACTTCACATGTTGGAAACTCGTTTTTGAATTCGTTTTCGTTCGCAATCCGGATGTTTTCGGACCTCGTAATGAATTTGAGGTGTCTGAGATCGATCATCCGGTTTGCGGGAAGTACTGCCATCCGCAGTAAGCCATCCGCATTCACAATCACGGTCTTGGCCATTACATTGCCGGGAATATGGATCGCCTCGGCGGTTTCCGCGGCGGTATAGGCAGCAGGGTGAACGTGGTGATCGTAGACAAATCCTCCTGCATCGAGAAGTTCCTGAAGTCTTGTTGATATAGACATACTAACCTCCCAGGAGGAATTCTCTCTCTGTTAGCTGCTCATTTCAACCTGGGACGTCAAGCGAGTGACCACCAGCGGGAGTGGGCTCTAAAGTCGCCGAACTCCGGACCGCACGCTCTGATCGACGACAAAGAGGGCAACACCTGGTCATTGCCTTTGTCGGCGAGTCAATCTCGAGGCTTCAGGCCTCAAGTTTCATCTGCTTCCAAATAACTGCCCCAGGTGTTAACAAATCCTGCACTCTTCGCGTTTCTTCGGCGAGGTACGTATGCTGGCGACCAGGGTCTTTGATGTGACCAACGAGTCTTTAGAGCAGGATTTCGAGAAACTCTTTCACGAGCACTATCCGTTGATTTACCGGACGGCTTTCAGCGTCACGGGCATTGCGCAGGATGCAGAGGATGTTGTTCAGACGATATTCCTCCGCCTGTATCGGCGGAGAGAGTTGTCGATCTTAAGAAAGAATCCAAAAGCATACCTGTATCGCGCAGCGGTCAACGAAGCCGTGAGTGTGGTTCGCTTGCGCCGCCGCCACATTCTGACCGACGACATGGCACAACTGGACCGGCCGGTCGCGGCGAATCCATTGCCGGAAGCATCTCTACGAGAAGAATTTCTCAAGGCTGTCTCAGGGCTTAGCGCAAGCGCTGTCGAGATCCTGATCCTCCGTTACGAACACCACTACAGCGACGCAGAGATCGCAAAGTTGTTGGGCACGTCGCGCAGCGCCATCGCCGTTCGGCTATTCCGCGCACGGGCCCGTTTGAAGAGATTCATGGAGAAGAAATCATGATGCACGATCGCAAGATGGATGAAGTTTTTGGCCGGTTCCTGCCTTCCGCGCCGCCGGAACAAGTGGAAGCCGCTCGTTGGCGGGTCCTCAACCGCGTGCGTGACGGCATTGCCGCGAGCAGGGAGACTGCGGAAGGAGCCTTTGCCCTGAACCACGGGGACTACCACATCCTGCTGGCTCTTGAAAATGGCGAACGTCATGCGTACGCCATCATGTCGGCAGTTGCGGAACTCACGGAAGGCGCGACGAGGTTTGGTCCGGGCACCGTGTTCACATCGATCCGCAGACTGCTGACCGCAGGACTGATCGAGGAGACCGAACAGCGTCCGGACTCCCGGATTAACGATGAAATGCGTCAGCACTACCGGCTGACTGGAGTCGGACAGAGAGTTCTTGCCGCGGAATCCGAGCGGTTGGCATCGCGGTTATTCCACGTGCGCGACCAGCATGTGATGAGGCCCCTATGAACTCCAGACTGTCCGTCCATATCTACCGTTTCCTGATGTATGCCTACCCTGTCGAGTTTCGGAGGCGTTTCGGCACATCTGTCGAACAGGCCTTCCGCGACATGATGCGGGATGCTTTCCACAGCCGCGGCTATCTGGGTATTGCGCTTCTTTGGTTTCACGTCATACCGGACTTTCTGTTTTCCGTCGCCGAGGTTGTGACGAAGAAAGCCGGAGACTTCCTCAAATGGAGATTGCGCCTTCAATGGGTCCTCGCATGTAGTCTTGGGTTTGGAATCGCCCGGTGCGCTGCCCTGATTATCGGTCAGGAGTTCTATAGAGAACTGGCGGCTCGTGGGATTGCAGGAAACATCCTGGGGATGGTTATCAAGATTGCGATAATCATGACCAGCATTGGCGCCATGCAGTCCTGGGTTCTTGCCGGAAGATGTTTTCGCAAAAAAGAATGGATGCTTTATGGCCTCGCAGGCGGTGTCGTGGCAGCGCTCGTCTTGCAGCCCCTGCTTCTGGTGGTGGCTCCTGTTCAAACAGGCCTCGTCCGCTGGGTTGAGGCGGCGTTTCGCGGGGATGTGCGCGTCCTGGCAGAAAGACTCGTAGCCAGTGCGCCGATATGGCTGATCTACGGCGCTTTCACCGGATTTCTGCAAGCCTCCGCCATAAGGAGTGACGCGATCTCACGCTATCAATGGATGCGGGCTTGCGCCGCCGGCTACTTCCTCAGTGCACTGGCGGGTGGGTTTTCCATTCCGTATTCCGCTGGAGCTCCCGTGGACTCGGTGCTGCGTATGGTGCTTACTATGGTTGTATCCGGGGCACTCCTCGGACTCGTGACGTCCGGTCCGCTCGAGCGAGTCCTGCTCAATCTGCAATCGGATTCAAAGGGGCGATCATGAAGTTACCGTATGCCAGCGTCCGATGGATGTTGCTCGCTTTTCTCATGATGATTTCTACACGGGCGTTGCCACAGCAGTTGCCGCAGGGAGCCATCAGCGGAACCGTTGTCCGCGCGGACACTGGCGAACCCGTTTCGGGCGTTCAGGTAGCGTTGAGGTCTCCTGACACGAACCTTCAGCCCACCACAACAACTCCCGACGGCAAGTTCTCTTTCAACGGTCTCAACGCGGGGACTTATCGTCTTATCGCGACCGCGACTGGATTCGTGCGGCAGGAATACGGTCAACGGGTTGTCAATGGACCGGGACGTCCTGTCTTCCTGATGTCCGGTCAGAGTTTCAAAGATGCCGTCATCCGGTTAACTGCGACCGGAGCGATCAGTGGGCGAATCTACGACGAGAATGGACAACCCGCCACTGGCGCACCGGTTCAATTGCTGCGTGTGATCTTCAATGCACAAGGCAAAAGCTTGCAGTCTGCAGGCGCCGACAACGCCGATGACCGCGGAGAATACCGCATCCACGGCGTTCCGCCTGGGCGGTATTTCCTGGTCGCCGGAACGCCTTCGGGACCTTTGAGTCCTGGCAGAACTGCGGATGCGTCGCGCTTCAGCCTTGTGTATTACCCGAATGTGAGGGAACTCGATCAAGCTTCGACGATCGAGATCAGGCCCGGCACCGAGATCCCGCTTAACATGGGAGTCCGCAGACAGCCTCAGACCTACCGCGTGCGGGGGCATGTCATCAATTCCACAGGGGCTGCACTTCCGCCGGACCTGGCGGTAACACTCGGATTTCGAAATTTCGCGGGTGGAGGAGGCGCATGGAGCCAAGGGAGAAGTTTCGACTCCGTGACGCGTAGTTTCGAGTTGAAGAATGTTCCGCCTGGCGATTACACCGTGCAGGCCGAGATTTCGCCGGATTCTGAAACCGTCAAGCAAGCTTCGAGATCTCCTCTTCCCTTTGCGTCAATCCCGATTCGCGTCGTGGACGCAGATGTCGACGATGTCGTGCTCAATCTGACAACTGGAGTAACCGTTCCCGGGCGATTTGTGGCCGAAGAGCTGTTGTCCGTATTGCCGAATTTCCAGCAGTTCAGGCTCGTTTTTTCGGCTGGAAATCCACAGGCCACCGGTGTCCAGCTTCCCACGGTTCTTCCGGGAGCTGCCGATGGAACTTTCCAGGTTCAAGGACTTCGGGAAGGTGAATACAGGGTGGTCATGGTTTCAACGGATCGGGGCAATCCAGTTCGGAACACGTCCGGTTTCTACGCAAAAAGCATCCGCTACGGTGGAGAAGACATCCTGACGAAGCCTTTCAAGTTTGATGGCTCGGGCACGGGAACTTTCGATGTGGAGTTGCGCGCAGGAACCGCGCAGCTTTCCGGCACCGTAACTGAGGGGCTCTCGCAGCCGGTGCCCGGAATCCAGGTGGCCCTGATTCCGGCGCAGCGGTATCGCACCGATCTCTACCGGCCTGCACTCACCGATCAAAATGGAAAGTTTTCCTTTGCCGACGTGGTGCCCGGAGAGTACCAGCTTTTCAGCTGGGAGGCCCTGGACGCGAGTGAGGTCTTCAATCCCGATTTCCTGACTCGATACGAAGCGCAAGGGTTGAACGTGCATGTCGCCGAATTCTCCGCGCAGAGCGTCAGCGTGAAACTGATTCCGGCGCCGTAGCTACATTCTGCAAGATCACTGCTGACTTGAGAATTTCTGTTGCGCCACGGAGGAAACGTTCTGGACGAGCTGCTCACGCGACTCCGCAAAGTAGATCGTGTTGGCGCGCACCGAACCGCCGTCCGCGCACTGAAACACGATCACGCTCGCGGTCGGGATCCCATTCATGGTCACGACGAACGGATACCAACGCGTGATCTGGTCCCACCGCATGGCGCCTTCGATCACGCCTTGACCGAAGAGGAGCGATTTCCAACGTGATCGACCGGGAAGCCGGTAAGCGACGCCGCCCGGGCCGGCGCGCAGGTACCAGGACCCGCCCATCGCTCTAAACCGGCGTACAGCCGTCGCGAAGAAAGGCCAGGCGATCAGCAACATCGGCACACCGACGAACAGCGGAATCCACACGTCACTTCCATCGGAGGTGCGGATCCCGTTCGACCGGTCGATGGCAATCGTCACGAAGACCGCGATGGCTGGAATTCCGGCCAGGGACGATAAGAAGAGGTAGCCGATCCCGCTCCAACGCAACTTCGAGACGGACGCAGCGCCCGCGTCCATCACGGGACCGACAGCCGACGCATGCTGAAGTGGTTCTGAACTCATGTCACGGCAGCATCGTCGTTGAACCAGCCGATGGCGAGTGGGTTGATGAGCACGTTGGTTGGAGGATAGTGAAATCAAGCAGGGGGGGCAAGAGAATCTACCGAAAAAATTTGCCGAAAAATCGGACCAGTTCGGTCAGCTTCCCCTGGCTTCCATTCGAACACGCCACAGGTGTAAGGCTGAGGCGATGCCGAGTACCAGGACTCCGACGACATCGATCGCGGAACTCGGATAGATCAGAAGCAGGCCGGCGACAACGGCCAGCGAGCGCTCCAACACGTTTGCACGCTGCTTCAACCAACCGCCCGCACCGAACGCGAGCGCCGCTACCCCTAAGGCCGCCGTCAACGAAGTCCACACAATCGTTCCGGCCGGACCGCGCATCAGCAAGCCCATCCCTTCCGGCGCCAGCGTGAATGCAAAAGGCACCAGGAATGCTGGAATCGTGTATTTCCAGGTCAGCATCATGGTGCGAAACGGATTCGCCCCGGTTATCGCCGCGGCGGCAAATGGCGAGAGGGCGGTCGGCGGGCTGACTTCAGAAAGCACGGCGTAATAAAAGATGAACATGTGAGCGGCAGCGGGGTTGACACCGACCTGTGTCAAAGCGGGCGCCACCATGACGGCCGCGATGATGTATGAGGCGGTCACGGGTACTGCGAGGCCCAGCAACCATACGGCAATCGCAGAGTACAAGACTGTCAGGAACAACGAGGAACCTGCGAGCGTCACAAGTATGCCTGCGATCTTCAGACCGAGACCCGTCAATGTGACGACGCCGACAATGATTCCCGCAGTCGCAGTGGTTGCGACGACGGGAAGGATGCTCAGCCCTCCATCCTGGAGCGCCTGGCCCAGTTTTCGTGGCCGCAGGGACGTCTCTTTTCGGACGAAGCTCAGTGCAACTGCCAGGACCGTGGCCCAGAAGACCGCGCGGAATGCCGTCATTCCGAGAACCATGAACCCACCGATAGCCACCAGCGACGTGAAGTGATAGCCGTAGCGCCACGTCAGCTGAGCCAGAGAAAGCGTTCCGGTGCGCACGGACTTCGTTCCCAGGCGGCGGGAATCCGCTTCGATCATCAGCAGAATTGAAAGGTAGTACAGCAACGTGGGAATGGTTGCCATGATCAACACTTGCAGGTAGGAGATCTGAAGGAACTCGGCAATCAGGAATGCGGCGGCTCCCAAAGTCGGGGGCGAAAGGATTGCACCGATTCCTCCGGCAGAAAGAATCGCGCCACCCACTTCCGGCGGATAGCCCGCACCTTTCAGCATGGGCCACGCGACGGAGCCCAGCGTTACTGTTGTTGCAACGCCGCTGCCGGAGACCGTGCCCAGCAGAAATCCGGCAATCGTCACGGTTCGGCCAGGACCGGCTCCGCTGCCGGAGCGGCCCATTGCGGCCATCGCCCAATCCAGAAAGAAACTTCCCGCCCCGGAAAACTGCAGGACCGCACCATAGACGGCGAACAGCACAATGTAAGTTGCCGCCACATCCAGAGGAACACCGAAGATTCCCTCCAGTGTCATGTAGAGTGAACCGACGAGCCGGTCGATTGGATAGCCGCGATGCGCGAAAAGGCCGAGCCCGATTCGATCCAGCAGGGCGCCATAGTAGCCATAAAGGATGAACACGATCGCTGAGATCGGAAGTATCCATCCCACCGTACGCCGCGTTGCTTCCAGTACGATGACGACAGCCAGGGTTCCTGCAATCAGATCCATCGAACCGGGCTCCGCAGCGCGATAAATAAAGTTGCGAAAGTCGACGAGCGGCCAGGCAAATGCAACCAGAGTGAGTCCGATCATCAACCAATCGATGAATTGGAGTTTTTGCCCCTGACGCACGGGGTAGAGCAGGAACGTCAGCACCAGTGCGATCAGCAGAAAGCTGACGCGGTAGACCTGCGGCTGGACTATGGCTACGACCCACACCAGGGCGTAAACAGACAGCCCGACAGCCAGCGTCCACGCAACGCCACGTGGAATCCCCGTGAGTTTTCGAACTGGAGTTTCGGTCTCGCCGTTCATTCCGGCCAGACGTGTTGTTCTTTGTAGTAACGGATCGCGCCGGGATGGAATGGGGCAGGCGATTCCTTCACTGCAGATTCAAGCGACAGGTTCGCGGCTTCCGGATGAATGGCGACCAGCTCCGCGCGACGTTCGAATAGTGCCTTGGTAATTTTATAAGCGAGATCGTCATCCATGCCGGCGTGTACCACGAGGAGATTGGGAATGCTGACGACACCGACGTCGCCGTCGAGCCCCGGATACATGGATCGAGGCACGATCCCCTGCACATAGAGTCCATTCCCGTATTTGTTCTTCAGTGCATCAAGCACGCTGTCGTTCGAGAGCATCCGAATGGTGATGCCGGAAGTATGCGCCAGGTCGAGAATCGCCGCCGTCGGGAGCCCTCCGCTCCAGAAAAAGGCGTCCACCTTGCCGTCCTTGAGCGCGTCGGTGGCCTCTGTAGCACCCAGGCCTTGGCGCGTGATGTCCTTTTCCGGATCGATTCCATACGCTTGCAGAATGCGAAACGCCGTGACTTCAGCCCCGCTGCCAGGAGAACCCGTACCCACGACTTTGCCTTTAAGATCCGTCATGGTCTTGATCGGACGCGAAGCGAGGGTGACCACATGCGTGTAATTTTTATAGAGCCCGGCGAGCGCGCGGATCGGTATTTTGGTGTCCTTGAATGTTCCAGTTCCGTTCACGGCGTCGGCGAGCGTATCGGCAGTTGTAAAGGCAAGGTCTGCCTTTCGATCCCGCAGGAACTTGAGATTGTCTACAGAAGCTGCGGTCACTTCCGCGGTCGCTTCAACGTTGGGAATGCTCTCGCCGATGACCTTGGCAATGGCGCCGCCATACGGATAGAACACGCCGCCGGTCCCGCCCGTTGCGATCGACAGCCGGACAATCGAACCCGTTTTGCCATCGCCTCCCTGGGGATTGCAGGCAGTCAGCACAATCGCCAGCAGGGTGGGGATGAGAATTCGCAGCCGGCTCCTCAGGTCTTGCATCGGCCCCGAACTGTATCGCGTTTGAGGTTTCCCGGTCTACTACGGTCCAAGCGTGATGCGAAGTTCCGACGTATCTGAGGTCGCGACGATTGCGGATTCCCTCATCAGTTCGACGTTCCCATAGCGGGTGAAGTTCTGCTCCGGCGCCACACCAATGTAAACACCGCCCGGTTTCACGATCTGCTTCAGCGCGGGAATCACGCTTTGCACGGTGTCTTCGTTCGAGATCCAGTTGTCGTACGGGTAATCGCCATTAGGCACCGAGAATTCCGTTGCCATGCGCCAGAATTCCGCGTCAGTGATTTGCGCAGATAAAGTATCCGCGACAGGCCGGCTGTATGCGTTCGAGACACACGTTGCACAAATCATGGCAAGAACGGGCCACCAGAACAGTCGTCGTGCAATGCGGTAGGTTCGCATGGGGGCATCTCCTCAGTAGAAAAAGGGCGCCGCGAGTTCGATCAATCCAGTTCCACCATCAATGACGGACGAAGAATAATCGCGATTTCTCTGGGAATCCAGCATTGCGTACACCATTCGTAATGATAGGAATGTTGGCCGCCGCCGACTCAGTAGCTTACCGCTAATGACGGCGCTACGAGACATGGAATCCGACATCCCAGGTCCCGGTAGAGCATCCTTTTGAATTCTTCGCCACTTGCATCGCCCCGGGGTTTCTGAAACGATGCCCTTATGATCATGAAGATAAGGGCGCGGACACCGGTCGGGTGTGGCGCAGTCAAGTGCATGAACATCTGAAAATGCCGCGAAAAGTAGCTGGAACCAATAGGCGTCGTGCTACCTTGTCCCCGTCGCGATTCTGGATTTGGAGGCGAAATGTCCGATCTGCCCAAAGACACTTTGTCGGAAGTTTCCATACAGTTTCAATCCGCGCACGATTATCGCGTTTATCCTGCAAACGGTGCATGGGGAGGAATGACTCCACAAGGAGATTTTGCATTGGACTTTTATGTTGAGCGCAATGTAAGCCCCACGCTGGTTGTGCATAAAATGAAGAACGGAACGGAGCTTGGAGAAGAAATCAGGCGGGAGCCAGCGGATATTCATATCTCTCGATTAGTGCAGGTAGGGGTTGTTATGTCTCCAGTTCAAGCTTTTGCGGTGGCAACATTTATAATGACAAAACTAAAGGATGCAAAATTAGTTGAATCCATCAACGGGCCTGAAAAATGACGCAATACTACCAGCTTGATAGCGGTACAAATCCTCCAATATTTTTGCGTCTGGCGAAGTCTGAAGTGGTCGGGACGAAGGATGCCGCTATGCTTAGATTCTTTAGCAGTACAAGTAGCAGTCTCACCATCAACTTGGTGCCAGATTTGATTGACGACCCATTTGAACTACAGAAGACTGCATTCGAAGCGATTCCACCGTTATTGCTTTGCCAATACTTCGGCAAATGGGTTGTATCAAAAGATGGACAAATTGTTGATAGCGACAAGGATCTTCAGAAGCTATCAGGACGGTTCTTTGGGGTGAATGGTAGGGTTGATGTGTACATTTGCCGAGTGGGAATTGAAGAGCCTACACTAATTCGCACTCCATTCCTTCGATAATGCCTATTGATACCGATTATCAATTCGATCCCGAAGAGCGAGACGCGCCAAGCGCACCTATGACGCGAGTTACTCTCATCTACGAAAACCGCAAGATAACATGCCTAGCTCTTCTGGATTCAGGAGCGGCAATAACGACGATTACCGAAGAGGCACGAAGGGCACTCGCGCCGATGCGCAATGGCGAAAGATTAGTTGGGGGAGCTACTAAGAGTGCTGAGTTCTATCCCCTATATCTCGTAGAGAAGCTCTATTTTTCCAATCATGAATATTCCAATTTGAGTCTAGTAAGGCTTCCAACCGATAGCAAAATTATGCTCATCGGTCGCGATATTCTCAATAAACACGAGATTCTCCTGGATGGACCTCAGGAACACATGACTGTCAGCTAGTCTGTTGGGAAGCCCGGACCACGAGGTCCATACAAGAATCGGGCTGTCTAAAATTTAAAAGGACGCACTACCCAGGTCCCGGCTGACTATGCTTCCTATGCTTAGTTGAGGTATCTTCTAGACTCCGTGAAGAACAAACGACAATTCGTAGTTCTGCTTTTGGTGGCCCTGCTTCTGGCAGCCGCAGAACCTTTGATGTCGAAGCCGATCCAGGGATCCGACACTCTCGCCGTACCGTCGATTGCTCTTCAGCACAATACAGGCCCCAGACAATCGATGCAGTCTTCGCTTACGCCCCGAATCTTGCGCGTCGATCACCAATCGCTCGATGGAATCGCTGTCCCGCGTCGAACTTCAACGGCACTTCTGGAAACCAGTTCGGTTACACAGGCGATCATCGCCTTACATTCGCGATCGATCGGGCTCTACCGCTTTTGGCGCGGACCGCCTTCCAATCCCACGCTTTGATTCTGTAAATCCGAAACCAAAACAAACCAGGTCCTCGTTTGTTCACGATGAGTAGATCCATCGCCACGCTACTCGCGTTGCTGTTGCTGATCGCCGCCGTCGCCGACGTCTCCATCATCGAGTCGTTGGACGTGCCAAAAGGCGGTGACGACAATGGTTTCAGCCGCGCCAATGCGGGTAACTCTCTATACATAGCCGATTCAACTGCCACCGGTCCTGGGGGATCGCACCGGGATACGCATCGGTGTGTCGCCGCGCTTAATCATGCCTGTACCGCCACCATCGGCATGGTCCTTGTGGGCCGCATTGTTTACTCAGCCGAGGCCCGGCCAAATCCGTCGCTGGCCCTGCTGATCGCTGGTCGATCTCCCCCGTCCTCTCTTTTCGTCACCTTCGAATAACAAATAAGGAGAGGAACATGCCGAAGAACTTACGTTGGAAATGGATCGTGATTGTCTGTGTTTTGTTGGGTTGTCTGGCAGGAATTGTTGGATTGCCCACGTCCGGGGAAGCGTTGCTGGCGAACTGGAAGAAGAACGTTCGCCTTGGTTTGGATCTGAAAGGCGGCAGTCACATCGTCATGCAGATTCAAATTCAGGACGCTTTCAAAGTCGAAGCCGACGGCGCCATCGAACGGCTCAGGACGGCGCTCGATACTGGCCACGTTTCGTATAGTTCGATGGAGAGAAACGAACCATCGTCCGTAGAGACCGCCGATTCGATTCGGATTACGGTGAAAGGCGTCCCGCCGGATCGCATCAGCGAATTTCGCCGTCTTGCGAGTGAAGTTCTCGGAACCGACTGGAGCCTTCTGCCCGGCGATTCCATGATGCAGGAATTGGCAATCCGGGAAGAAGCCGCGCAGAAGCTGCGTCAGGATACCGTGTCTCAAAGCATCAACACGATCGATCGACGAGTGAATGGGCTTGGCATCTCGGAAACCAATATTCAACGGCGCGGCGGCAGCGATAGTGTCGAGATTCTCATTCAGCTTCCGGGCCTGGATGATCCGGTGCGCGTCAGGTCGATGCTGCAAACTGCCGCAATGCTGGAACTCTCCGGTGTGTTGGACGGGCCTTTCCCGTCCCGGACCGCGGCGCTGGACTCTCGCGGTGGTGTTTTGCCTGCCAGCGCAAAGATCGTTCAGGGAACGTTGCGCTCCGCAGACGGGGAATCCTGGTGGCTGTTATCGCGTTCGCCGGTGGTCACGGGCCGTGACTTGCGAGATGCACGTGCCGAACCAGGTGAGACGCCGGGACGATGGGACACCGAATTCGTGCTGACACCCCCTGCTGCGGAGCGCTTCGGCCGCTTCACAGAGACGAACATCAACAATCGACTGGCTGTTGTTCTCGATAACGTTGTTCTGAGTGCGCCGCGAATCGACACGAAGATTTCGGATCGCGGCCGGATTACGGGCGCGGCAACGCGGAATGAGGCCGCCGACCTCGCATTGAACCTCCGGGCTGGATCGCTTCCTGCAGGTATCAAGATGATCGAAGAGCGAACCGTTGGGCCGTCGCTCGGAGCGGATTCGATTCGACGCGGCATCACGGCAGGGGCGGTCGGTTTGGTGCTGGTTATCACGTCCATGATCGCGTACTACCGGGGGACGGGCATGAATGCCGTCCTGGCGCTGCTGCTGAACGCGATCATCACGGTCGCCGCGTTGGGCTACTTTGGAGCAACCTGGACGCTGCCCGGCATCGCGGGACTCGTGCTTTCGATCGGGATGGCCGTGGATTCCAACGTTCTAATCTTCGAACGAATCAAGGAGGAGCTGCAATCCGGCAAGCGAATCGCTTCCGCAATCTCTTCAGGATTCGATCGCGCCCTCGTGACAATAATCGACACTCATGTCACGACGGTTTTGGCGAGCGCGTTCCTTTTCATCTTCGGCACGACTCTGGTCCGGGGATTCGCCGTAACCCTGGTGATCGGACTCCTCGCGAATCTCTTCACCGCAGTGTTCGTATCGAGGGCTCTTTTCGATCTGCAGCTCTGGCGGAATCCCAGACTGGAGAAACTGAGTATCGGAAGTGCCGGATCGGATCCTCTGAATAAGTTTGACGTCGATTTCATGCGCAGAAGAAAACTGACTTTAGGACTTTCCATCGCGATGATTGCCGTCAGTTTCGCCGCGATGGCTGGTTACGGCTTGCGGCCTGGACTCGATTTCCGGGGTGGCGCATTGATTCAGGTGAGATTCACACAGCCTCCATCCATCGACGGTCTTCGCCAGGCGTTATCGAACAAGCTGCAAAGTGCAATCACGGTTCAGGCAGCGGAAGGTCCAAACGAGTTCATGGTTGGAACAGCACTGGCCAATGAAGAAAGCCTGACAGCGGTTCGTGAACAAGTGCAGGAAGCGTTGCGGGAGAAATACGGCGCGGACCACTTCGAGCTTCGATCCGTTGAAATCGTCGGCCCGCGTGCAGGTCAACAGCTGAAGTCCCAGGCATTGCTGGCGACACTGGGTGCTCTCGGCGGCATGCTGATATACATCGCATTCCGTTTCAAATGGATTTCGGGAATGGCGGCGGTCCTCGCGACAATACACGATGTCATCATCACGCTGGGTTTGTTTGCTTTGACGAACCGGGAGATCGATCTGAATATCGTTGCTGCCCTGCTGACGCTCATCGGCTATTCGATGAACGACAAGATCGTCGTTTTCGACCGTGTCCGCGAGAATCAGCGGACCATGCGGGGAGGAGTTTCGTTTCTACAACTGGTGAATCAGTCCATCAACCAGACTTTGAGCCGCACCATTTTGACGGCAGGGCCAACGTTGCTGGCTTGTCTGGCGCTGTACTTTCTGGGAGGAGAAGTTCTTAACGGGATCGCTTTCGCGTTGTTCACAGGCATTGTCGTCGGCACCTACTCGTCGATCTTTGTCGCAAGTTCATTGATCGTGATGTGGAACCCACGTCGTCGAGTTGGCATAGTTCAGAAAGGTGAAGCTGTCGGTTAACGACTCTGGCCCGATCACCTCGCCCTCGTGCGGGTGGTCGGGCAGCGGGTGGTCGGGCAGGATCATCCCAGGTTTACTCGCATGCTGCTTACAGATTGCTCTTTATTGCCTGGTGTCTATGGGAATGACCGTAACCGCCTGAGAGATTGCCGCACCGGCGGGAACAAGGACGGCAGCGCCCTTCTCCTCGTGGCTCTTCACGAAAGCAGCATTCTGATGCGCGCCGGCGGGAATACTCTCCCACGCGAATAACTTGTAAGGGCCCGGAGGTACTCCCGTCATCGTGAACGCTCCCTGCGCATTCGTTAAAGCCGTCCGGTAAAGCGCGAGGTTCTGACGCCGCTCCTCCGGGGGAATCAACACGACCATCGTGCCCTGCGGCACTGATTGCTGGCCCACGCGAGCAACAGTTCCGCTGACAGTTCCGCCGTTTGTATTGATGACGACTTCGATAGGATCGCTTGAGCCGGGATTGATTACGATGCCGTTGTCATAAACGCTGGTTCCGGCTTGTCGAATATCTGCCACGTATGCGGATGGCGGCAGCAACGGAAGCGCCGTCATTACCGAATCGCTGTGAAGAATCACCGGCTGCAGGCGATATGTGGCTTCTGGAACAACGGGAATCAGAAACGATCCGTCGGGCTCGATAGCGGGCTCGAATCGACCGACCTTGTCGAAGCCCGCAAGCCCATTCGAACTGTCGGCGGGCTGAAGGGAAACTCGAACGGCCGCCGCTGCCGGCTTCCCGTCGATAACGAGTCTGCCTCTGACGTCGGTGCCTTGACGGATGACAATAGTGACACCCGCTGCGTCTCCTCCGCGGACATCGACCGTGGCACGCCCGATAGAGACGGGTTGAGCCGCCAGCTCGGCTGCTGTGCTGGGCCGGTAGCCCGGGGCATCCGGGAGAATGGCATAGAGGTCGTACAATCCCGGCGGGACATTCCCCAGTTGAAAGGCGCCGTTGTCCGGAGCCTCCATCGATACCGCCACCGTTGAACTGAAGCGCGGATCGAAGAACTCGTTTCTGTTGTGCGGCACGATCGTGAGCAACGATCGATTCGGTTGCCGCTCGATGCCGGCCGGCGCGACCGTCGCGGGAGTCGGCAGTTGGCTGATGATTCGTCCCGCGATCCTCAATCCGGTGGCCGTCCGAAGGTGAATATCGATTCCCTTGAGGTCGTCAAGCCGGATCGCGACCGGAGCGGCGTTCGATGATTCAAAGACATTTGGATAAAACGTCCGAACCACAATCTCGCGGCGCTGCGCTCCATTTACGATTCCGAGCGGACCGGAGGCGGAACGCGGCATCGAAGCGATGAGGTAATTGCCGGGAGGAAGATTGAAGAGGCGATACTCGCCGTGATCGTCAGCCTGCCTTTGACTGATGGTTTGAAGCGCGCGTCCCGTACCCTGGTAGACGACGCGCATGATTTCGACGATGGCGTCCGGGAGAGGTCTGCCGTCGGGCCCCACGATTCGCCCGCTGACTGCGCCCGCGGGAACCAGCGTCAATTTCACTTCCGTAGTCTGTTGCGCAGCAATAGTGGCCGTTGTCCGCGAGAGTACCGAACCGGGGGTGCTTGAATCCGGCGCGAAGTATCCCTCGTGCTGCGCTGTGATGGAATATTGGCCCGTCGGTAGAGCTTCAATGGTGAAGCGTCCATCTCTGTCGCTAGTGGCTTTGAATTGCGTTCCTACCGAAATCGAAGCGTCGCGAATCGGCTCGGAGATGCCTTCCCGCACGACGACTCCATGAAGGATGCCCGTCGGCCCCTGCTGCGCTCGCACAATCAACAGTGGCGATACCAGCGCGAGAATTGCGAGTTGTAGCAGGTTTTTCCTATTCATGATTGCGCCGCTTCTTTCGAGTTCGACGCCTTATCCTACGGGACGTTGGACGCGGCTCCAATGGTCTAAAAGATACCTTGCGGTGGACGGCGGACAACCGCTTGCAGGCGATCTCCGAAGACTCACTTGCTGCACCCCTTCCTGGTTTCTTCAAACCCATCGAACAAGCGTCCGGCGTTGGTGCCCGCGAGTGTCTCCAGCCGGTGCGGCTGGCCCTTTTCGACAGTGTAACGAGCGACTGCGCCTTTGGAACGAAGGAATTCCGCTTCCTGCTTCATCTCGTCGTGCCACATGTATTCGTCCATTTCGCCGACGTACATAAAAACGCACATCTTTGAAATGGCCTGAAGCTTGGCCGCGCTGGGCTGCCACATGTACCCCGGGAAGGCGGTGACGGACAAAAAGTACTGCGGATTGGCGGCCGCAACGTGAAATGCCGCGATCCCTCCATTCGATGGTCCTGCGATGTGGAATTTGTTGTCCTGAATTTTGTAGTCCGCCAGTATTGTTTTCAGAAATGCAGGGAAGATGCGTGCCCCATCCTCGAAGAACAATCGATCGTCCGGCGCCGCGGGAGCGACCACGATATACCCGCGCTTTTCCGCTTCGGCACGAAAGTTGCGATTCAGGATACTGTCCACCGTGCTCATATTTTGCGGGCCGCCACCGAAAGCCAGGATGGCCGGGTACGCTTTAGCCCGATCGTAGCCGGTCGGAAGGACGACCTTATAATGAACCGTAATCCCGGCAACCTGGGTCGTCTTCTCCAGCAGTTCGGCCTGGACAGGGAATACCGCAATCATTGCGATGACTGCCGCCACAAAAACCTGCAACTTACCCATGGAGTCCGATGTCTTCATCCGAAAGTCTCCTTTATTTGCGATCCGTTCGACTCTATACAACTTTTGCAGAAGTGGCGAAAGCGATTACCAATATCCTTGACGGATTCTGGCCCTTCGGGCAGAGTGGCCTGCATACTCCAACCACGCTTGATTGGTTCCCCAAAAAAAGAAAGAAGGCTACTCGAATGATACTGAGAACGATTTTTTGTCTACTGCTGTCGGCGGGTTGGGTTGTTGCTGCGGATAACGCCTATGATTATCGCGTTCTGGCAACCAGTAAGACGTCGACAATGGAAAAGGAATTGAATGAAGCGGCCGACGCCGGTTTTCATTTTGAGCAGACAATGGGTGGCAAGAGTACGTTCGGTGGCTCGGAAGTTGTCACGGTCATGGCCAAGGAGAAAGGCTCCAGTGCAAAAGCACGATATGCCTACAAGCTGCTCGCAACTTCAAAGACTTCGACCATGCAGAAGGAACTCCAGGCGGCCGGAGACGAAGGTTTTGCGTACAAGGATCAGACTGTGTTCGGGTCCAGCTTTGGCGGCGACGAAGTGGTCGTGATTCTCGAGTTGGATCGGGAGTCCGCCTCGAAAATCCGCTACGAATACAAGCTTCTCGCAACATCAAAAACCTCCACGATGCAGAAGGAATTGCAGGAAGCGGGCGACGCAGGGTTCATGTTTGTCGGTGTGACGGTTTCAAAAACCGCACTTGGCGGTAAGGAAGTCGTTTCAATTCTTCGAAAAGCGGTCGCGAAATAGTGAGGATTCAGTATCCGCGTTTTCTCCTCTCCGGAATTGCTCAACGGGATTATGCCTATGACATGTTTTGGGTCGTATTCCCGTTGCATGACGAGAAGGGTGTGGCGTTGCTGTCACAGTCCATATCCGAAATGGAATTGACTGTCGGAATAAACGGCAAACAGGGAAAGGTGACCTGGCCGATACCCGATTCAATCCGTAGAAAGTAAAACCGGGAGAGATCGATCAGTTCCTGGAGATCTTGAAAGTGCCGGCGCCATTTTTGCGGGTCCAGGTTCCGGACATATTTTTTCCGTCAACTTTTCCCTGGATGGAGTAATGGTCCATCTCTCCGTTCAGATCGATCGCATCCAGTTCCATCTTGACGGCGCTGGTATTGGCATTGAACGACGCTGTGGAGATATCCATAGCGCGACTATCTGGGTTGACGACTCCCGTCAATTTGGCGCCGTCCCACTTGAGTTCTAGAACGACATGGGTCTGGCGCTCCTCACTTGGGCCCCATGTTCCATCCCACCTGCCGCTGAGAGGATCGCTGCCGGTTGAAGTCGCCTGAGAGCGGCAACCGGACAATGCGGCGAATGCCAGGAGAAGGGAAAGTGTCACGACTTTCATGGCCAACATTATAGGAAGTTGTAGGGCCGGGCGGAAGGTGTGAATAATATGGGGGCGAGTTCCTCTCCCGAAGGGAGAGGATGGTCCGAAGGACCAGGTGAGGGGTAAATTGATTGAACCCAACTGGTCATGAATTCTCTTTTTTACTGTACCCCCCTAAAAATTGCTCTGCGCGTCGATCATGCCGCGATCGCGCGCGATCCTGTCGAATAACCGAAACGCGAAAAACGCAAGGCCCCCGAAACTCAGCGTCAACACCGCGAGAATCCCAAACAATTTCCCATTCGAGTACGACGCCAGAGTCGGGAATGCCGCCATGTCCGCGCCAAGCAGCGCGCGCCGCATCAATTCCAGCCAGTACGTCATGGGTGTCAGGTATCCAATTGGCTGAAGAGCACTGGGCAAAAGCGTAATTGGGAAGATCGCGCCGCTGAATAAGTACAATGCGGCCGCCACCGATTCGCCCAGGAAGTGCGGTTCGCTGCGGAGTGTGAGCGTCCATGATCCGAGGATGATTCCCATCGCTGCCAGACAAAGCACGCCCATAAAAAGCGCTGCCAGGAGCATGGGCCAGTTCACGTCCAGAGGATGGATCGGAACCTTGAAGAACAGTAAACCTGCAGCGAGCGTGATGGCCACTGCGATCGTTCCCGTCAGGAAGCGGGCCATTGCGCGTCCGAAAAGGTAGACCGGCACGCTGATCGGCGCGATGTAGAGGTACTTCAGCGCACGATACCGTTCTCGATCGTCGAGAATCGAATACGACGTCCCCGCCACAATGGCACCCACGTAGATGTACAGCGCGTTACCGACGTAGATGTATGCGTAAATCGGGGACGATGCTGCAACATGCGATACCGCGCGGAACATGAACACGAGAATCATCACGCCGGAGATTGGCTTCAACGCGGAAAACAGAAAGAAGACGAACGGATTTGTCCAGCTGGACTCCACCTGCCAGCCCAGCCAGGCGGCCGGGAAAAATGTGCGGCGAAACGTTTTCAGCATTACCTGCGCCGGTCCGTGAGCGTGCCTTCCGCGACGGCCAGCCGTTCCATTTTGTCGAGCCAGTATTTCGCGGCGGTAACGAATAATACGGAAAGAAACAGCAGGCTGACGATTTCCACCGGAACGGAGAGCAGTCCGATGACCGGCCCGCTGGAAAACATCAGTTGACGCATGGCATCCATGCCGAGTGTCATCGGAATGATCGATGCCATCAGCGAAATGGCAGCGCCGAAATTCTTAATGGGAAAGTAGAAACCGGAAACAAAATAAATCGGCTCCTGCATCGCGATGTTGATCTGCCAGACATTTCTTCCGTAAAGCAGGAACAAAGACGCAAACAGCATTCCCATTCCATACAAGGCGGACATCGTGATCAGGAACACCGCAAACAACTGCACGAAGCTGGAAACCGCAAAGGAAACATGGAATGCCCACGTACCCAGAATGATGATGACGGCCGCGCGAAGCGCCGTGGAGAGCATGCCGCCAAGGGCCATTCCGAGCAGGATGGCCATCATGGAATTCGGCGCCATGATGTAGAGGGCCAGATTCCCATTGTCTTTCTCCCAGTACAACTGGGCGCTCATGGCCCAGGTGACGTTCATCCAGAACGCCGTCATCGCACCGCCCATCACTGCAAAGCCAATGTAGTCGGCTGGCGCCTGCATTGCGCGATAAACGTAAACATATCCGGCGACCGCGATGAAAGGCAGAAACGTTTCAAAAAACAGCCAGGACGTCTGACGCATCTGCCCGATCAGGCGCGGATAGGCGCGCGCGACGATGGTGCGAAGAAACAGCCGCCAGCCGCTATCCATTTTTCTCCGCTTCGGCGAGGCTCATTCCCACGAGGTCGACAAACACATCCTCGAGCGTGGGCTCGCGTTTTTGAAGGTTTATGATGCGGGTCTGGTGGGTGGTCAGCGTCGAGATGATTCCGCTGATCGCTTCGTCCGATTCGAGAATGACTTCGAGCTCCGACTTGCCGTCTCCGGGAGTATGAACCACCTTGCGTACGCCCGGAAGCTTGCGAAAACTCGCGAGGTCACCATTCAGCGGGCTGACTTCGAGATGAAATATCGTTTCATTGCGCAGACGTCTCTTGAGTGTTCCAGGCGAATCGCACTCCAGCACGCTGCCTCCGTTGATGATCGCGACGCGGTCGCAAAGGTCGTCGGCCTCGGCCATGTAGTGCGTGGTCAGCAGCACGGTTCGATCCGGCTTTGCCGCAATCCAGCTGCGGACGAAGTTGCGCACGTCGCGGCTGGCGCCCACATCCAGCCCCAGGGTCGGCTCATCGAGGAAAATCACTTCGGGATTCGTAAGAAAGCCACGCACGATGTTCATCTTCTGCCGCAGACCGGTCGAAAGGTCGGAAGTTTTCGTGTTGGCGCGGTCCATCAATCCGACGATCTCCAGCAGTTCGTCGGTCCGGCGTCGAGTGGACTTGTTGTCCAAACCGTAGAACTGCCCGAACAGCCACAGGTTTTCGCGCACGGTCAGGAGACCATAACCGGACGACTCGCCGCCGCTGACCATGTTGATCCGAGGCCGTACCGATTTGGGTTCCCGCGCCACATCGAATCCGGCCACCATGGCCCGTCCCGTTGTCGGCGCGAGAAGCGTCACGAGAATCTTGATCAACGATGTTTTGCCTGCACCGTTTGGACCGAGCAGCCCAAACAATTCTCCGCGTCTCACCTGCAGATTCACATCGCGAAGCGCCACACGCTCCTTGATTTGTTTCTTTTCTTTCCTGTTGCCGCGGATTTTGTAGACGCGGCCGAGGCCTTCGGTCTCGATAGCGAGGGAATTCATGGTGCACGGATATTACAGGTTCTTGCAGATCCAGCCGAAGCGATTCACGATTCCCGGGGTCTACAGCCCAACCGGAGGCCACCTTATGAGATCCAGTCTTGCGATTGCTTTGCTCGTCATCGGAACGATCGGGGCTGCGGCGCCCTTAGTTGCACACCACAGCTCCAGATTAGCCTGGAGCGCGTGGTCAAGGATGCTGTCCAATGGGGCCGAGCATCGCGGGCTTGAGTTGCGGTAGCGTGAGAGAGGCGAGGAGAATATGAAACCACATGGTGTTACGGCTGTATTGTTAATATTGACGTTCGCAATGTCAGGACTCTGCCAAAGTTCTGTATTGGAAGGCAAAGTCCGGGCTCTTTTTCTACTGGAGGAAGGGCCAACGTTCGCGGACGTCCCGAACATGTTGCGACAGCTTGGAGACGACAAAGAGACTGCAGCGGTCCTTACGAACTTGGCAAGCAGGTATAGGGATGCCAAGGAGCAGACACTGGAATTCAAGATACTCAACGGCGTGGTAGCGGTTCTTGGTGAGCTTCGAGCAAGTTCCGCGAATGAGTTGCTATCTTCCCTGCTGACAGACCGGAAGGTGCATGAAAACGTACGAGCACTAGCGGCGAGATCACTCGGACAGATCGATCCGGAAGCAAACAAGCAAAGCCTGTTAAAAGCTATGGATCCCTCAGAACATTATCTGACACGAGTCTATGCTGCCGAAGGATTAGCCAGGACAAAAGACCCCGAGGCTCTCAAATCACTGGAGCGATATGGCCGCGAGGAGAGCGATTCTCATGTCCGCCAGCAGTTCGAGAAAGCGGCACAGGCAATGCGAGCGAACGGAGTAAAACCACCAAACTGAAGGCGATGGAAGATTATGGTTAGGAGGATAAGCCATTCAAGTATAGAGAACTCTGGGATTCGGCACTCCTTGTACATGTTCCCGCCCCGCCGTTGCTCTTGACGGAGCTGATATCCTATTGACCAGAATTCTGGTCGTTCTCTGGAGGAGTAAGATGGCTAAAATATTGCCACTATCGGAAGTCAAGACGCACTTGCCTGAGTTGATCGCAGGGGTCGAGGAACGCGAGGAAGAGATCGTGGTCACGAAGAACGGTCGTCCTGCCGCCATCCTCGTCAATGTCCAGGAGTACACGCGCCTGAAAGAGACGCTGGATGTCCTGGGCGATCCCACGATGATGAAACAAATTGGCCAGAGCGAGACCTTCTATCGGAACGGCAAGAAAGGCCTCACTTTTGAAGAAGTGTTCGGAGAACCTCTGACCTCGACTCGGAAAAGACGGCGTGAGTAATCCGTTCCGGCCCGATATCCCACCGCACGTCGCAGATATTATCCGGTCCCTTCATCCCGATCTGAAACGGTCGATTAAGTCCGCAGTTCAGGCGATTGCAGCCGATCCCGAGTGCGGAGAGCCTTTGCGACGGGAATTGGAGGGATTATGGAAGTATCGCGTCCGCCGCTTCCGGATTGTTTATGCTACCGATCGCAAGACGCGCACAGTACGGCTGATGGCGATCGGTCATCGCCAGAATGTCTATGAGGAGCTCGCTGCCAGGATGAAAGCGGAAAAACAGGAAAGCAAAAAAGTGATGGAACGAAAAGGTGTCTCCCACAGAAAGTAATAGTCTGCGGCTTTTTCCGGGCGCAGCGGAATTCTGAGACTGACAGCGGTGCAGCTCGCGCTTATACTCGTGCAAACATCACGATGTGAGCGTGTAGCAGTGAAACGACGAATAGGTATTGCCGTTGTCTTTCTTAGCATTTGGTTTCCGCTTGCCGCTCAACAACCAAAGTCGGCGGGTGGCGAAATCTCAGGCACCGTTCTGGAATCTTCCTCGGACAGGCCGATCGACAATGTCGAGGTATCTCTCTACAACCCTGTGGGAGAGACATTGGGAGCAATCACGGATCGCCAGGGAGCGTTCAAATTGAACGCTGTTCCGCCAGGCCGATATGACGTCTCTCTCAAAAAACAGGGATTGTCGATGGCTCGTCCATCGAATTTGAAAATTCCTATGGCCTTTTCAGTCTGGGTTTCTGTTAAAGATAACGACAGTCAGAGACTCGAGCTGAGGATGGTCCCAACCGGAGTCATTACTGGGAGAGTCCTGGACTCTCATGCGCAACCAATTAAATCGGTGGTCTTTCTGGGGATACATGGCTACGACGAAAATGGTGCGGACACTGTAAGAATTGTTGGGGATTCGACTCATAACTTTTGGAGCGCTACAAATGATCGCGGTGAGTATCGGCGCTTTGGTATTGAACCCGGTAAGTATGTACTCATTGTCTCGCCTGCACTAACCGGCGGTCCCTTTGGGGGGAATGCCGCGAAATTCCCATTAACTTATTTTCCTGGTTCGATAGAGCCATCCAGGGCAGTCGCCATCAATGTTGCTCCCGATCAGGAAATTCATCTTGGTGACGTTGCGATCCAGCCATACGAGGGCTCAAAAGTAACCCTTCATTTCATAGATAACGAAAATCCCGATTTTCGTTCGATCTTTTACAGACCGATGTTGGGTTTTCCACTAGGGTATTCCGTAAGGGGTGCGTCAGAACTGGTGATTCCTTCCATGCCTCCTGGACACTTCAACTTCTTTGTTCAAAATGATGGCGGAGAAGTAGACACGCAGTTGTCGGTTGGAAGATCCTTTGCTCGCGTCGAACTGACACTAAATGGATCCGATGTCGAAAAAACGGTTTATATGTCCAAGGGGTTTCATGTCAGTGGAACGGTACAAGTTGAGGATTCAAACGGACGGCGAGCACCCGCGGCTGGTGTATCGGTTAGCTTGAAGCCAGTAAACGAGGGGCCACGGTACATCCTGACTGTGCAAGAGAGCGGAACCTGGGTGTTGGATCACGCCGCACCCGGAAGGTATAAAGTGGATATCGGTAACCTGCCTTCCGGGAGTTATCTTGCGAGTGCCGTCTCTGGGAATAAAGACGTTCTCGACGGAATTGAAATTACCGGCGATACCAGCTTGGACATGGTTGCCAGGGCTGGTGCCGGAAATATTGAAGGAGTCGTTTTCGACGGCGGACAACACCCAATTGGTTCAGCTGTTGTCGTACTCCTTCCCGATCCGCCCTCGCCTCGACGACCGCATCTAATTCGGCAGGTCGTCTCTGATGTTCGCGGGACCTTTCGCCTTGAAGGCCTGTCGCCTGGCTCATATCGCGCTTATGCCTGGCGCGAATTGGAATCAAATGCCTATCTCAACTCGGAATTCATGAAACCCTATATCGGAAAGGGAGTCCCTGTTCGCATCGTTCGGGGCGGCAGCGCCGAAGTGCATGTGACAGCGCTTGAGTAATAGACGATTTGGATTTCGGCCGCGCGCGGCTCGGTGGCCACAATGTGGCCCGGCAGTGAGGGCAAGTGACGGTGCGTCGCAGCAGGATGGTCCTGCTTGCCACAATTCTTCTAAGAACTTTCTTTCTCCAGTGTTGTCCTTAACAGAGGAAACATGAAGATATCCGTATCAATAGTTGCTGCCTTGTTTCTCTGCACTGCCGCATTCGCCCAATCCCAAAGTCCCGAAGCGGGCGCGTGGGGCGACGCTGTCGAAGGCGTCCAGTTGCGCCTCGCGATTACAGCCCAACTGGCGACACCACAAGTGCCGGAGTTCGAGATCCAACTACGCAACCGCGGAGCCGAGGCGCTGACGTATGTCGCCGAGGCTGTGAATAGCAGGGCAGACATCGAAATTGACGGCGTTTGGTATGGGACTGCGGGCGGGGGGAGTTGTTGCACGAATCCGCAGACCGTTGCGTCCGGTTCTCAGAGCAATGCTTTGCAACTCCGGCTTCAGAACCGAATCCTGTTCGAACTGGACGCGAAGGGCGCGCCTGGCAACAAGCGCTTCTGGGCTCTCACGCCGGGCAGGCACTCCATTCGACTGAGAACCCGCTCCGCGGATCGTGTGAGCATTACCGTTCGGAGTACGCCGCCGCACTCCATCGTGTTGCTGAGCAATGTTGTAACGTTCGAGGTCCTCAGCGTTCAGGCCGTGGCCGGGCTCCCGGTTTCAGCGGACGTCGCGAAGCTCGCGCTCGATATCGCAAAGGGGTGCGTTGGAAAGTCTCCTGCGACTTTTCGCAGCGTATGGGGATCTCCCCTGAACTTCGACAAGGCAGGGATGAGCACCGGCAACGGAACCAATCGCGTGAATGTCTTCATTCCCGAAAACGCCCCCAGAGGGAAGCCGCAAGGCATCGCCGTCGATGTCGATACCGGGACCGGCGCATGCATCAACTTCACAGACAGGCTGGAGTAGGAGCGCAGGCCAACTCCTATTTGCTTCCGGTGGGCGGCAGCCAGAATGATGTTCCTTCTTCCCATTTGTTGTGAGTGACGCGTATCGTTTTTCCGTCGCTGAGCCGCTGGATAAAGATCTCTCCGTACATCTGCGGCGCGAAAACGACTTCCTGCACCAGGGGTTCTTCGTCGTTGATCCCCGCGCGCTCGCTGGAAAAGCTGACCCATTTTCCGTCCGGCGAAAAGTAAGGATGTGAATCCTGGCCGGCGTCGGTGGTAATGCGCCGCAGTGCGCCGGACGTGCCGTTCGGATTCAACTGAAGGATGTAGTTGTCGAAGGTCTTGTTGCCGCGAATATCCTTCGGTCCATCGCGATCCGACGAAAAGGCGATGGATTTCCCGTCCGGCGAGAATACTGGAAAATTGTCGCGCCAGGGACCATCCGTCAATTGACGGACGTTCTTTCCATCGGCGTCCATCAAATACAGATTCATACTTCCGTTACGAGAACTTCGGAAAACGATTCGTGTGCCGTCCGGTGAGTACGTCGACATTCCCTCGTTCACTTTCGCTCCGGCTCCTGACGCGTCGCTCAGATTGACGCGCTCGCCGGCATCGGACCGCATTCTCCAGACGCCGGCTTGATCGGTCAGCCCTCCGGCAAAGACACCCTGAGTGTAGGTGACGAGATTGCCGTCGTTGGAAAACTTGATATCGAACAGGCGCGTCCGGCCATCCACCGCGGCGACGATACCGATACCGGGCACAAAGAAGAGGTCCGATTCTGCCGAACCATCGAAGTTCGCGCGGACCAGGCGGCTGCCCTTTTCATTTTCAACAGTCACGACAACTTCGTTTTTGAGCGGGTGTGGAGCAAGCCCAGTGGTGTGGCGCATCGGATAGAGAGCCAGGGGACCGCTGGGCAGGTCCACGGCAGTGAATTCGACGGGAAAGCCGGGCGACAGCAAAGGACCGGGACCCAGGATCGCTTCCACCGCCTGTGTCTGAACCTCCGTTGGTCCGGGACCGTGGCACAGCATGGCACCTGTTTTCGGATGGGTCGCGGGGTTCCAGTAACTTGTCTTCCCATCCGTTTCGGGCCGCATATCCGATCCATCGAAGTTCACCGACGCCAGGTGCCAGTCCTTATATGTGTCGCGTGTCGCAAACAGAATCCGGCCCCCTGCCGCCACGGTGGGCGACAAGGCTTCTACACCTTTCGGCGTAATCCGGCGTTGTTGAGCACCATTGGCATCCATGGCCCAGATCTCGAATCCTCCCTCTTGCCCGAGAATCGGGCTGGTGGGAGGACCGATCGTGTGATTGCGTCCGGAATAGAAGAAGATGGTTTTCCCGTCTGGCGACCAGGTGGGCGAACCGTCCCAATTCGCCGCATGTGTCAATCGGCGGAGATTGCCTCCGCCTCGATCCATGACGTAGATCTCCCCTTCACGTTGACGCGTGAAGGCAAAAATCGGATGGCCCGCCGCCGGAGTGTCGCGATCGGATGAGAATGCGATCTGTTTTCCGTCCGGCGAGAACGCCGGCCTGAAATCGCCGCCGCCGTGCCGTGTCAGATTCGTAGCCTTGTCGAGCGACTGCGTGGAGCCAGGATCGAAGGCAAGCGTGTAGATGTCCGCATCGCCGCTGTGACTGCTCACGAAGGCGATGGTTGTGCCGTCGGGCGAGATGGCCGCTTGATCTTCCATGGCCGGACTGTCGATCAGCAGCCTTGGAACTCCGTTCGACTGAAGATCGATCGCGTAGAGGTCCGGATTTCCGCGACGCTCGGAGGTGAATACGACCCAACGGCCATCGGGAGAGAACACCGCGTCGTAATCCGGTCCAGGGTCGTCGGTCAGCCGGCGAGGCGCCGCCTGAGGTCCGGAAAAGTAATACACATCCCAGTTCGTGGGTTTCAGCGCCTGCCATACCAGGCGCTCTCGTCCACCGGAGTCCTGTGCTGAGGGCGGACGGGCGTTCGGAGCTTCGCTTGAGCAAGCGGCGATCAAAACACTTATCGTGATGATTGCCAGGGCTCGTCGCCGTTTCATCGTTGTCTCCAATCCGTTGCGGGAGTTTACGGCGTCGAAGCGGCGCATGCAATACGAAGAGAGATTCGTTTGTACTATTCTTGCCGTCCGAAACCAGCGCATCTTACCCGTGACGCCAAACTGGACAGCGCGACGCGAGGGTGACTTCTATGGTTTCAGCGGGGCGACGGCGCTATGAAATTGATGACTTGCCTGTCGTTGCGCCGGTAGATACTGAAATCCGTTCGATCCACGGTCAGTACCTGAGACTTCGCGTGGAGTTCGCTCATGACGACAATGGACGCATCGGCCACATCCATTCGCGTCCATCGCTTCATCAATGCGCGTACGCGCGGCCAGTGCATGGACAGATCGAAATCAAGAGACAAGGCTTTTCGTTCCATCAGCTGGAATAACGGGTCGACGTCTGCCCGATCCTCCCGCAGAAAATACGCTGCTTCCGTGAGAACGGATTCACACGTCAGGGCCGGCGGCTGAACCTGTTTCATGACTGCCTGGGCCCAGGCGTGATAGGGATCGTTGCGGTTCAGGAATGCGACAATGGGCCCCGTATCGCAGATCGTGATCATGCTTTGCGGAATCTGCGACGAACGTTCGTTGCAGCCCGTCGAGCGCCTGCAACGCTGCCTGCGAGATCAGAGGCCAGTCCGAAAAACGAGTCATCGCTACGAACTGGTGTCATTGTTATACGGTCGCGAATCAATGCCGCCACGCTGCGGCCAGTCGCCCGCGCTTCCTGCTGTAGCTGCCTGAGTACTTCTTCAGGAAGTTTAATGGTGATTCCCGTCATGCCCGCAAGGTAACCCATTTCTGACAGAAGCACAATACCGCCTTCGGAACCGTCCCGATCTGCACGGATATTCCAGGTACTTGCAAATCCAGCCGAAGCGATTCACGATTCCCGGAGTGCATAGCCCAAGCAGAGTCTGGAGGACTCCCGATGAGCCCACTGTGCCCGTTCGAGACCGCCGAGGACAATGAGGAGAAGAACGTCGCCCACATCATTGAGGTAATGCGCCACAAGCTGGAGAAGGACTACGCGCCGGGCGCGACCAGGCGTGATGCGCACCCGAAGCACACCGCGCTGCTGCAGGCCTCGTTCACGGTCGATGCCGGACTGCCGGCGGCGCTGCGGGTGGGCCTGTTCGCGCAGCCGCGCCGTTTCGACGCCTGGGTGCGTTTTTCGAATGCCAGCGGCAAGCCTCAGTCCGACGCCGTGAAAGACGTGCGCGGTTGCGCGATCAAGCTGCGCGACGTGCCGGGCCTGCGCATTGCCGAGAGCGACGAGCCGACGACGCAGGATTTCCTGATGATCAACATCCCGACGATGCCGCTCGGAACGGTCAAACTGTTTCATGACGCGGTCTATCTCACTACCGAGTGGTCGCCGCTGCTCTTCGCGGCCAAACTGCTCGTGACCGGAAAGGCGAAGATCCTGAAGACGCTGCAGGGCGCGAAGATCAACCCGGCGTCGCCCGCCGACATCCGCTACTGGAGCACCACGCCCTACCTGTTCGGCGCCGGCCAGTCGGCAAAGTACTCGCTGGTGCCGACGTCGGCATACAAGAGCAGCCTGCCGTCGAGCCTGGGCGAACACTATCTCAGCGAGAACCTGCAGCGGCACTTGGCGCAGGGAGAAGCGAGCTTCGACTTTAAGTTGCAGGTGCGCGGTACCGGCTCGGCCGCCATGCCGATCGAAGACGCAGGTGTCGAGTGGCGCGAAGACCAGGCGCCATTTGTCAAAGTCGCGACCCTGCGCATCGCGCAGCAGGAGTTCCGCACCCCCGAGCGCGACGCGCTGTCAGAGGCATTGACCTTCTCTCCGGCGCATGCGCTGATCGAACATCGACCGATAGGCGGCGTCAATCGGGCACGCATGCAGATCTACAAGGAGCAGTCGGCATTCCGCCATCAACGCGACAAACGCAGCAAGGCTTGACAGCAAAGGAGACTGCATCGGCTTATCGAATCGATCTCGGTGGGCAGCTCTTCGCCCGCTCGAGCACCGGGTCGAATCCTCGCCGCATATCCGCCGCGGTCGTGCGGACGACGATATCCGGCTTCACGGGGCTGAAATCGGCGAGGTCGCCGTTAGCGCGCACGCTGCGAGCCGTTGCAATGGTCAACGACAGGCCCGAGCGCGGCAACGAGAACGGGAACTGGTTCCCGAACGAGTTCGGCTGCCCTCCGGTCTCCTCGCCGACGATTGTTGCCAGGCCGAAGGTCTTGACGGCTTCGGCAAACTCGACCGCCGCAGAGCCCGTGTGCGGTCCAGTCAGCACACACACCGGGCCATCAAAGAACGGCTCGGCGCGCGGGCGCTCCGGGAGCGGCCGTTCGAGGGGCCGCGACAGCGTGCCCACCGGACCGTTGTAGTACTGGCGCACCTCCGTCGAGAGATACTGCAGCCGCAGCCAGCGAAACGGAATCCGGAGCATCGAACTGACGAAGTCTCTCGCCTCCTTGCTGCGTTTCAGCTGGACGGAGGTGAACAAACGGAATTGCTTCTCGGTGAGATGACGCAGCAACGCTTGCGCGACGCTGTCCTCTCCGCCACCGTTCTCGCGAATATCGATGATCAATACGCGAGGCCGATCCGACGCGACCAGCTTGAACATCTGATTGACGGCCTTCTGAAATGAGGACGCAGTGTCCAGACCACCGAATAGCGAGAAGAAGTTCATGTAGGCGATATCCGGCTCGATGATCCGGTACTCAAAGAACCCGTTCTGCAGCTGGATCGGCTTGAAGACGGTCGGCGGGACAGGGGGGAGGTTGATCTCCGTCACGGGGGGCCGTGCCGGCGCCGTAGGTCTGTCTTGAAACTGATAATTGACGGGTTCCCCCTGGATCGTGACGTCGCGGCTCGGGCCACCCGGCGGCGCAACCGTTAATCGATACGGCGCGTCAATGCCATGCAATGCCAGATACACCCGGAATCCTCTTGCAACCTCCGCGCGACGGCCGGCATCGGTGTCGTCGCTGATCTCTGACGCCCACGACGCGAGCAGCGCGTCGGCGTCCTGGCCATTGACGCGAAGGATCCGATCCCCGGGATCGATCCCAGGCGCCCCGTTGTGCCAGCCCACTGTGAGGTGCTGCTGATCGTCCAGGCGAACGTAAGGAGGAAACCTCAGGAGGCGCTGCGTTTGCGGTGGAGATTCGAGTGATGCGCGCTTCCATTCGTTCACTATGAGATTCTCGCAGGATAGCCCGGTGTGGGCGTCATTGAGGAAGGCCAGCAAGCGGCTGAGGCGAAGGCATAGCTCGCTCTTCGTCAGCGACGCAGGCATCGTCTCGGCGACACGCCGGTGCTCGGCCTCAACCGCTTCGCGCGGGTGAATCCGGTACGGATCCGGGTGCACTCGATCGACAAGGCGAACCAGAAACTCGAGGTCCTCAAGTGCGGCCTCACGCGAAATGCTGTCCCCGGGCCCGGCCACGACATTCCTAAAAGCGGCGAACGGATCCTTGACGATCACGCTGCATGCGGCAAATATGCCGACACCGAGCAGAGCGGCAACCTTGGTGACGATGATCCGCGCGCGTTTCACGCGCAACAGGATAACCCGCCTGAGCTTGCGCGCAGCGAAGCGTTCGCTAAAGTGGTTGCAGATTCTCTAGGATCAGCTCCGCGAGTCTCGAGGCGTCTCCCTGGAAGGAGTCAATTGCGGCTTGCTGCACATCTATCTGTTTCATGTGTTCCCAAGCCAGGTAATAGCCGTTTGCGTAAGCGAGATGACTCAAAAATTCGCGGAGCGCCCGACCGTTCCCTTCGCGGAACGGATGCAATGCATTCAGTTCGCCGAAAAAATACGCCGCTCGTTTGCCGAACGCCGCTGGGTCGAGTCCGGTAAGGTTCTTTTCTTCTGCAAGCTGCTTGAAAGTGGTCACGGCGGCGCTGGCAATGTGGCCGTGATGGGCGAAGTGGCTGCTCCCCTTGCTGATATCAACAGTTCGCAACTGCCCCGCCCATTCGTATAGATCACCAAACAGATAGTGGTGAATCGCTTGAAAGTGGGCAAGATCGAACCCACCTTTTAAGGGCGTCTGCGCAAGTTCGTAGGAACGTGTCGCAACAAGGGCCGCTTCGGCTTGTTCGAGCGTGGCTGCATCCGTGATGCGTAGTCGATTTATTAGGACGCCGGTTGCGGCATCAAGGTAAGGATCATCGCTGGAATAGCGGGACATTCTCGAACCGGCGGAAAATATTTCGGATCACTTCATTCGTTTCGAGCTTGCCCTGTGCGACGAGCTTCAAATCCGCAACAGTGGTCTCAGGTACCCTTAGTCCCTCCAGCGCCTGCTGCGCAATTGCGTGGGCAACATCGCGCATGTTGCGTTGAATATCCTGCTCGGTAAGTGCGGCCATCACTGCCTCCGGTCTCTTGTTTCATAAGCATACTTTACCGGCAAGGGTCCGTAAACAGAAGGCTGAGCTCGCGGTAGCGTCCCCAAATGACGCACTGCTGAATTCGGTAAAGGCGGGGGGCATTTAGCCCGAAGTTGAATTTCAAGGTTGGCAGTTCCGTAAGCAAGTCAAACGGAAAGGCAATAGGCGGACCGAGTGGCTGGCCAGGCGGAAAGGAGTCGCCTATCTATTCCGCGCGGGAGGTCTCCATGCCGGCCAACGCGCGCTACCTCAATGCTGGACGACTGTTCGGAATAACCAGGAGAACACGATGCGCGGCAGTCCAACTCTTGTCGCGCTTACTCTCACCCTTATCGGGAGTTGCCTACACCGGAAAGTCGTCTTGCTTGAACCCGGGTACGCGCTGAGCCGACCCCGGTCTTGTCATCGCAACGGCCGGCGTTGCGGCGCCCCTGATCGCGCATCACTCCGTCTCATCGGAATTCGATGTGAACAAACCCACGATCATGGACGGAAAGGTCACCATTGGTCAATGGGGATTCGTCACGTCGAGGTTGTCATGTCATGGATGTAGCGGACAAACAATGGCATCGAGGTCAAGCTCAATTCCTGGGGTGTAGCTCGTGACATCACGATCGTCAATACCAAAGGTCCGCCAATCATGGCTTAGGGATCGAATCGAGGCGATCCGGCGTCGATTATCGAAGGAAACTATGTCGAGGGCTCCCGCAACGAAGGCGGTATCGTCATTGGCGGCGGGCCGGCGATTGTACGCAACAACATCGCGGTTAACAATGCCGGCGGCGGCATCTCCGCGCAAAACTATAACCAGCGCAATCTCCAGCGAGGGGTCTGGATCGTTCACAACACTCTGATCGACAATGGCGATTCGGAGATAAGCACACAGGGCTGGAGCAACGGTGCGGAAAATGTTATTGCGTACAACGCCATTCTATCGAGAGCGCCGGTCCCCGCTCTTCGACCTTCCACGCCTGCAGGCACAGTCACAGGTAATGTCGGTTGTACTGCGGCCTGCTTCGTCAATGCGCTCATCGCTCCATTCGACCTGTGGCCCGCCGTTCAAAGCCCCCTCGTCGATGCAGCATTAATCAATAGCGCCGCTTGGAATCCCGCTGGATGACTTCATGGGCGTAGCACGCGGTCAGCATCCGGAGGTCGGCGCCATGGAACGTACGCCGTCTGCCATCGGCCATCACGTGAGCGGAATGGTTCTGAGGCCGACGCGCGGTACAGGCAGGTGAAGCTTCGCTGTTTGATGTGCTAGCTTAAGTCGTCCTCGCTCCGCCTTGCCGTAAGATCGCTGCGACCTCCGCGTGTCCCCGGCGCTCGGCCCACGCGAGCGGCGTTGAGCGGAACTCATCCTCCGGGATACGCGTTGACCCTCCGCCCGTCCTGCTATATTCTCGCGGTCATTGAAATCCCCTAAAGTTCAAGGGTGATCGGATGCTTCAATGAGTAAGCGCGGTTTTGGTCTCGCCATATTGATGTTGATGCTGATGTGGGTTGGGGCGGCGAATTCCCAGAGGTCCGCCTCGTCCCCCACACCCGTCAGCCAATACCGCGCGGTGCTCGACCAATACTGCGTCAATTGTCACAACACGGACGATAAAGTCGCCGGCCTGGCTCTGGACACGATCGACGTCATCAACATTGGCGCCAATGCCGAAACGTGGGAGAAAGTCGTCGTCAAGCTGAGATCCGGAATGATGCCGCCGCAGTCTGCGCCACATCCCACGCAGGCCTCGCGTGATGGCATGGTTTCCTGGCTGGAAACCTCGCTCGACCGTGCGGGCGCCGCAAGCCCCAATCCCGGCCGGCCGCTGCTTCGCCGGCTCAATCGGGCGGAATACGCCAATGCGATTCGCGACTTGCTGGCGCTCGATGTGGATGCATCCAACCTTCTTCCACCCGACGATTCGGGATATGGCTTTGACAACAACGCCGATGTTCTCGGCGTGTCGCCGGTCCTGCTGGAGCGGTATCTCGCCGCAGCGGGAAAGATCAGTGCGCTTGCCATCGGGGATCCGTCCATTGGTCCTTCCGGCGAGACGTTTCGTATCCGGCAGGATGCGTCGCAGGACCGTCACATCGAAGGCCTCCCCCTTGGCACGATTGGTGGAAGAGTCGCGCACACCACGCTTCCACTCGATGGCGATTACCTGATCCAGGTGAAGTACTTCCGCACCAACCTCGGCGCGATGCGCGGATTGGAGTATCCGCATCAGATCGAGATCACCATTGACGGCGAGCGCGTTCACCTCGGTTCATTCGGCGGTGACGAGGATTTCAAGGCGGCCTTGGAAAACATCACGCTGGCCGCCGATTCCGCGGAGGCACGCTCGGAAGTCCGCGTTGCTTTGAAAGCAGGGCCTCACGACATCGGCGTCGCATTCCTCGAGGAGCCAGGCGAAAACACCCTTCGTTTGCAGCCGTTCCTGCGGAGTTCCAACGACACACTCGATCCCACCGGGCACGCGCACATCGACCGGTTCACGGTAACCGGGCCGTTTAATCCAACGGGTCCGGGAGATACGCCGAGCCGCCGCCGAATCCTGGTCTGCCGCACCACCGCGTCATCAACTCCGGCAGAGGAAGAAGCTTGCGCGAAGAAGATTCTAAACACGCTGGTGCATCGCGCCTATCGTGGACTGGAATCGAAAGAAGACCTCGGCCGCTTGTTGGAGTTCTATAAGAAGGGCCGCAGCGAGGGCAGTTTTGAACTGGGAATCGAAATGGCGATCCAGCGCCTTCTCACAAGCCCAAAGTTTGTGTTTCGCTCCGAGCGCGATCCCGCAAATGTTTCGCCGGGCACGGTATACCGAGTCAGCGATCGGGAACTGGCCTCCCGCCTGTCGTTCTTCCTTTGGAGCAGCATTCCCGATGACGAGCTTCTCGACGTTGCCGCAGCGGGCAAGCTCAAGAGTCCGGCCGTGCTGGAGCAGCAGGTGAAACGCATGCTGGCCGACCCGCGCTCGCAGGCCATCGTGGATAACTTTGCCGGGCAGTGGCTGTATCTGCGCAATCTGCGGAATCAGGTGCCGAACTCGCTGGAATTTCCGGATTTTGACGACAATTTGCGGGTGGCGCTTCAGCGCGAAACGGAGTTGTTCTTCCAAAGCATCCTGCGGGAAGACCGGAACGTCGTCGATCTGATGACTGCGGATTATACGTATGTCAACGAACGCCTCGCGAAGCATTACGGAATTCCGAATATCTACGGCAGCCAGTTCCGCCGCGTGACGCTCGCCGACGATGCGCGGCGCGGTTTGCTGGGCAAGGGCAGCATCCTGATGGTGACGTCGCATGCAGACCGGACGTCGCCCGTCGTCCGTGGCAAGTGGATTCTCGAGAATCTCCTCGGAGCGCCGGTGCCGCCGGCGCCGGCCAATGTGCCGCCGTTAAAGGAGACAAACGATCGTCCGGGTGGGAAGATACTGACGATGCGTGAACGGATGGCGGAACATCGCACGGATCCGGCCTGTTCGGGGTGCCACAGCATCATGGATCCGCTCGGATTTGCCCTGGAGAACTTCGATGCGGTGGGCGCGTATCGCACGCGCGAAGCGCGCATTCCAATCGACGCCACCGGACAGCTTCTGGACGGCTCGAAAGTCGATGGCGTGGCGTCGTTGCGGAAGGCGCTGTTGCAAAAACCGGAAATGTTTGTTCAGACCGTCGCCGAGAAGCTGATGATCTACTCGCTCGGACGGGGTCTCGCGTCCTATGATATGCCTGCGGTCCGCGCCATCGTGCGCGACGCTGCGGCCAGGGATTATCGTTTTTCGTCGATCGTTATGGGGATCGTCAAGAGTACCCCGTTTCAGATGAGAGTTGCGGCATCGGAATAGGAGTCCATATGTTCATCACAAAGAAGTCCATATCCCGTCGGGCAGTGTTGCGCGGTTTGGGTGGCGCAGCTCTTGCCCTGCCCTTTCTGGATTCGATGGCGCCAGCCTTGACGGCCACCGCAGCCACACCCGCAAATCCGCAGCGCCGTCTCGGGATTGTCTTTATACCGTTAGGTGAACGGCCCGGCTATTGGACGCCAAAGACTGTGGGAACAAACTTCGAATTCTCGCCGATTCTTGAACCCTTGAAACCATTCCGCGATTCGATGACTGTTGTTTCCGAACTCTGCGATCCGCTCGATGGTCATGCCGTCACCGTTGCCGCATGGTTGACCGGCAGCGTTCCGAAGAGAACCATTGCGGAGGACGTGCGTGCCGGAACCTCCATCGATCAGATCGTCGCGGGCAAAATTGGACAGGACACGGTTTTCCCCTCGCTCGAACTGGCCACGGAGGATTTCACCGGCTACATCGGTGGTTGCGACACGCAGTATTCCTGCGCCTACATGAACACCATCGCGTGGAAAAATCCGACGACTCCGTTGCCCATGGAAATCAATCCGCGCATTGTATTCGAGCGCATGTTCGGACGCGCCGGCACAAGCGCGCAGCGGCTCGAACGCATGGCGAAAGACCGCAGCATTCTCGACTCGGTGCGCCAGGACGTTGCAGACCTCCAGAAAGGACTGGGTCCGAAGGACAGTTCACGGCTCTCCGACTATCTTGAGAATGTTCGGGAAATCGAGCGCCGCATCGAGCGCGCCGAAAAGCAGTCGACGACGGATTTGAAAGTTCCCGATGCGCCCATCGGAATTCCCGAATCGTTTGAAGACCATGTGGGGCTGCAATTCGACCTGCTCGCACTTGCGTACGAAGCGGACATCACGCGTGTTTTCACATTCATGATGAGCCGCGATGCCAGCCAGCGCGTCTATCCGAATCTCGGTTTGAGCGAGCCGCACCACTCCATGTCGCATCACGGCGGCAACACGGAAAAAATTGCGAATCTGGTGAAGCTCAATACCTATCACATCTCGCTTTTCGGAAAGTTTCTCGAAAAGCTGCGCTCGACGCCCGATGGCGACGGTTCGTTGCTGGATCATTCGATGATTCTCTGGGGCAGCGGCATGAGCGAGAGCAACAACCATTTGCGTCTCGATATTCCGATGTTGCTGGTGGGCGGTGGCGCCGGCGCATTGAAGGGAAACCGCCACATTAAGGCCGCGAAGGAAACGCCGCTGGCGAACCTCATGGTGTCGGTTGCGAACAAGTTTGGTGTGGAAATGGACAAGTTTGGCATCAGCACGGGAAGTGTGGAGATCTAATGCGCGCGATTCTGGCAGTGCTTTTCCTTGCCGCGGCTCTTCATGCCGCCGATACCGATCGCCGGCTGATCGACGCGGCGAAGAAAGGGAACCGGGAAAGCGTCCGCGCCTTGCTGAAGGAAAATGCGCCGGTGAATGCGCGCGATGCCGACGGGACAACCGCCTTGCATTGGGCAGCCCGCGCGGATGACATGGAAACCGCGCAACTGCTGATGCGCGCTGGCGCCGATGTGAAGGCCGCGGACCGTTATGGCATCACACCGCTTGGGCTGGCCGCCGAAGTTGGAGACGCTGCCTTGATCGAGGCGCTGGTGAAGGCTGGCGCGGATGTGAACGCGGCACGGCCAAATGGGGAAACCGTTCTCATGACTGCGGCGCGCACGGGCAAGCCGGATGCATTGAAGGTTCTCCTGGCCCATGGCGCCGATGTGAATGCGCGCGAAAACCAGTTTGGGGAAACGGCGTTGATGTGGGCCGCAGCCGAAAACAATGCGGCGGCAATCCGGGTTCTTGCCCAGGCCGGAGCCGACAAGGACGCCCGATCGACTTTGCTGAAATTTCCGGAATTCAAATTCATCACGTCGGGCATGGTGACGACGTCACTTCCACGTGGCGGATGGACAAGCCTGATGTATGCCGCGAGGCAGGGTTCTGTGGAGGCGGCAGGCGCGCTGGCCGATGTCGGAGCGGATAAGGATCTGGCCGATCCCGAGGGAAGCACGGCGCTGATTCTGGCCATCATCAATGCGCATTTCGATCTCGCCGAAGTGCTCCTGGAAAAAGGAGCGAACCCCAATATCGCCGACAGCACCGGGATGACCGCGCTATATGCTGCCGTGGACATGCACACGCTCGGGCCCATGCTGAGCCGGCCTGGGCCAAAAGTGACCGACAAGCTGGATGCCGCGGATCTGGTGGGCAAGCTGATCGATCACGATGCCAATGCCAACGTCCGGTTGAAACGGCCGATCATCGGGCGGCATCACGATTCCGGCGACGCGGCGATGGGGGAGGGGACGACGCCGTTGATCCGCGCGACAAAGAACGTGGATCTTCCGGTGATCCAATTGCTGCTCGAAGGCGGCGCGGATCCTTCGATTACGCAGAAGGATTATTCCACACCGGCAATGGTGGCGATTAAGGGGACCTCGGAGGCGAACGCCCTCGAAGCGGTGAAACTCTTCGTGGAGCACGGCGCCGATGTGGATGCTTTTAACGCTGCCGGCCAGACGGCGCTGCACGTCGCGGCGGGACGCGGGTCGGACAATGTCATTCGATTTCTTGCAAGCAAAGGCGCAAAGCTCGATATGAAAGACAAGCAGGGGCACACGCCATTGGATGTTGCGCTTGGTGTGGGTGCCGGTGGTGGTGGAGGCGCGCGGGGGGGCGGTGGCGGGCCACGCGGTGGTGGGCCTGCGGCGTCGAGCGAAAGTACGGCAACGTTGTTGAGACAATTGATGGGGCAGGCGAAGTAAGGGAAGTTAAGGATATTTACCCCTCACCCGGCCCTTCGGGCCACCTTCTCCCTTCGGGAGAAGGTGGCCCGAAGGGCCGGGTGAGGGGTACCGTCCACTGCTTAAATCGATCTTATGTACCGAAAGTTATTTCTGATTCTGGTTTCCACGTTTGCCTGTGCAGTCCTCTGCGCCGCAGCAATCGCCGCCCAGTCCCCATCCCCCGTCTCTTCAACCGACGGCAAAATCTGGGACGGCGCCTACACCGCTGCTCAGGCCGAACGCGGAAAGAAAAACTTCACCACCAGTTGCGAACGCTGTCACCTTGCCGACCTCAGCGGTGGAACCGGACCATCCCTGAAAGGAACGCGTTTCATGACCAGCTGGGAAAACGAAAGCCTGTACAAGATCTTCACCAAGATCCGCGACACGATGCCGCCGAACTTCGGCACCACGCTCACCGACGACGCGAAACTCGATGTGCTGACCTATATTCTGAAGGTGAACGGATTTCCCGAAGGATCCGAGGAATTGAGAATCGATGCGGATCAATTGGAAGGAATCCAGGTCGTTCGCAAGGGCGCCAACCGGCCGGCGGTGCCGAATTTTTCAATCGTGGAAGTCGTGGGTTGTCTGGCGCCGGGTCCGGACAACACCTGGATCCTGACCAACTCCAGCGAACCGTCGATTGCCAAGGATCAGCCGTCGACTCCGGAGGAGTTGAAGACCGCCGCGGCAAAGCCGGCTGGAACACAGACGATTCGATTGATCAGCGTGAATTCGTTCCATCCCGACCTCCATGCCAGCCAGAAGGTCGAGGCCAAAGGACTGATTTACCGAGAGGCCGATGGTCCCAATGCTGCCCGCCTGAACGTACTATCTCTGCAAATGGTTGCTTCAAATTGCACGAAGTAGTGAAGGATCCAGCCCGGTCAGGTAGAATGTCGCCACCGTTTTGTCAGATTAGGGGAGAAGCGTGAAAAAGGCGTCTGTGGTGATGGTGCTCATTTTCCTGGGGGGACTCTCAATTTTTGCCGTACCGGCCATGGTGGCTCAAGTGCCGGCATCGGAACCTTCCGAATTCTATTTCACGCGATTGATCTATACCGAAAACGATATTCGCGGCGGCGGTGGTCGACGCGGCACGATGGAAAATCCCGGACCGTACCGGTGTCCGGAATTCGGGGGAGGAAATTTCTTTCCGCCGCAAGGTTTTGGATGGGCAACAGACACACCCGGTGCGGATTGCAAGCTGATGGGCGCCATTCACCGGATGACGGGACAGAGCGTGTATCCAAACCCCAACTATACCGAGATCATGAATCCCAAGCTCTTCAAGTACCCCTATGCATACATCGTGGAACCCGGTCAGATGTACATCAACACCGAGGAAGCCGCCCGGCTGCGCGAATATCTTTTACGCGGCGGATTTCTTCATCTGGATGACTTCTGGGGAACCCGTGAGACCTCCAATGTCGTCGAGCAACTCTATAAGATATTTCCGGATCGAGAGATCAAAGAGCTTCCATTGAGCCATCCGGTTTTTCATTCATTTTTTGATATTCCCGAGGTCCTGCAGGTTCCAAATCGAGGGAACGGCTGCAATGGCGGATCCACCTCGGAGCAGGATGGTTATACGGCGCACGTCCTTGGAATTTCGGATGACAGCGGGCGCCTGATGGTCGTGATCACGATGAATTCGGATCTTGGCGATGCCTGGGAATACATGGATCTGGCATGCTATCCCCAGAAGTACACTGGTTACGCACTTCGCATGGGCGTGAATTTCATGACCTATGCCATCACACACTGACTTCCATTCATGAAGAATAAGGTTGTCGTCCTCACCGGCGGCACCTCGGGTATTGGCCAGGTTGCGGCGGAGAAGCTGGCTAGTATGGGCGCCCGCATTGTTCTCGTGGCACGCGACAAGGATCGGGCAGAGTCGACGCTGGCTCGATTGCGCCAGATCACGCCGGGTTTGACGCACACCGTCCACTTTGCAGACCTGTCGAGCATTGACGCCGTGAAGAAGGTGGCCTCTGAAATTGCCGCGTCGGAACCGCGTATCGACGTCCTGATTAACAATGCCGGCGCGATATTCTATGACCGGCAAGTGACCAGCGACGGTCTGGAACGAACATTCGCCACCAACCACATGTCGTATTTCGTTCTCACACTCGGATTGCGTCCGCAGCTTCTGGCGGCTGCACCAGCCCGCGTTGTCAATACGTCCTCCGATGCCCATCGCCGGGCGAAACTCGACTTCAACGATCTCCAATGCGCCAGGAACTACCGGGCATTCACCGCGTATGGCCGTTCCAAGTTGAGCAACATCCTGTTCACCCGCGAACTGGCCCGCCGGCTTGCTGGTAGTGGCGTGACGACCAACTGCCTGCATCCCGGTTTTGTCGCGACGCGATTTGGCGACGGTGGCCACGGCGCGTTGTGGTACGGGTTCCGGATCGCAAAGAATTTTGCTCTCACGCCGGAACAGGGCGCCGAAACGATCGTTTACCTCGCGTCGTCTCCGGATGTGGCTAATGTAACGGGTGAGTATTTTGTGAAGTGCGCCCGCGCCACACCAACAAAGGAGGCTCAGGATGACGATGCCGCGCGCCGTCTTTGGCAGGAAACCGCAAGGTTGACCGGCTTCGCGGAATGAACTGGGGGCGAATTGGGGGCCGTGCTACTCGAACCCCGAATTCTCGAGCGCGAAAATGAATTCGGGGTTCGAGCAGCACGGCCCCGAATTGGTCGTTACCAGAATTCCCCGCTGGAATCAGCGTGAGCCTTCCGGTATCACCTTGGTATCGACCTTAAGCTTTCCCAATTCCTCCACATGGATCGGTTTGCCGCGCGCATCATACTGCTTCAGCAGGTCCGGATCGAAGTAGCCGAAGCTGTCCAGCGCTTCCCATGCGAACAATTTGTAATCCCCCGGTGCGATGTCTTTCATGGTGTAACGGCCGGCCTGGTCCGTAACGCCCGCCTTGAACAGCTCGGGCCGGTCCCGGTTCTTATCCGGTACCAGAACCACTTGCACTCCTGCCTCGGGTTGATTCCTTTCATCTGTGACAACGCCTTCAATCTGGGCGACGTTCGGGCTGATGAGGACTTCGAAAACCGGAGGGGTACCCGACTGCCGGACCTCAATCGGTGAATTCAGCGCGTCATTACGATCGAAGCGGAGTTCCTTCACATAATGGCCTGCGATTTGTGGAACCGCAGCGCGGTATTCGCCGGCAAGAACGCGCTCGATTTTAAACGTTCCATCCGCGGGCATCGCC
>Ga0134122_10000124_pt1 | contig 43240 bp, 39 predicted proteins | sample KB302_FD_96461 | JGI IMG/M metagenome (GOLD analysis project Ga0134122, IMG submission 96461) | Terrestrial soil microbial communities without Nitrogen fertilizer from Kellogg Biological Station, Michigan, USA - KB3-0-2 | ecosystem: Environmental > Terrestrial > Soil > Unclassified ... | reverse complement strand
TCACTTCGAGCGTCCGTCGGCGCAGCTCGACGTCGAGCGCGATCTCCCGGCAGCCGCTATGCCGGAGCGCGTTGGCGAGCGCCTCGCGGAAGATCGCGAGCAGGTTTTCGCGCTGCGCCATCGGCAGGCGGACGCCCTCGAATAGGCGCAGGTTGGTGGCGCGGAACAGCACGCCCTGAGCCGAAAACAGCTCGGCGTAGGAGTCTTTGAGGCGGACGAACAGCTCGTGCAGCGAGTCGCGCCGCGGGTTGACCAGCCAGACGATGTCGTCCATCCGGTCGATCAGCCCGCGGGCCGTCTCGGCCGCGCGGGCGATCTCCGGCGCGGCGTCCGTTCCCTCCGGCCCCGCCGCGCGCCGGCCCGCGATCTCGGCCAGGATTGCGATCTCGGTCAAGCCCGCTCCGACGTGGTCGTGCAGATCGGCCGCGATTTCGGTCCGCAGTCGCTCAATCGCGAGCAACTGGCGGACCCGCCAGGCGGCGAGAGTTCCGACCAAGCCAAGCAAGGCGAGCGCTACGATCAACCGAAACCACCCGCGGCGCCAGAGAGGAGCCTCGGCCACGAAGTCGAGCGCCAGGATCGGGCTCCATTCTCCACCTCGGCGCGCGGCGCGGACCTCGAAGCGGTAGCTGCCGGGAGCAGGGCTCGCGAGCTGCACGGTCCGGCGGTCGGTCGGTGTCCAGGCGCTATCGAGCCCCGCGAACCGCGTCTGGTAGATCACCGCCTCCGGGGTGGCGATATCGACGCCGATCCACGACAGAGCGAGCGAGCCGGCCCCCGGGGGAAGGTGGAGCGACACTCCGGGCGAAGGCAGTACCACCGGCAGACCGCCCAGGCTCGCGCCGGTCCACGCGACGCGCGGCGGCGGACGGGGAGCGATCCGCGCCGGATCGACCTCGGCGGCACCGCCGATCGATCCGAACCAGAGCCGTCCGCGGGTATCGCGGAAACAGGCTCCCAGATTGCCCTCCGCGCTCGCGAGCCCATCCGCGGGCGCCAGCCGATCCGCCGCGGCAAGGCCATTTCCCGCGAGCCGAAGCACCTCGACACCCCGGTTCGTACTCGCGAACAGGCGCCCCACTCCATCCGCCGCCAGGCAGTTGATCGTCTCGTTGCCGAGCCCGCCCGCAACGGCGACCCGCTCGATCCGATCGCCGCGAAGCAGGCCGAGCCCGCCGGAGGTCCCGATCCAAGTCCTGCGGCCGATCGAGAGCGGGGAGGAAAGAAAGGCGAGGCCCGGACGGGCCGGCATGCCCCCGAAGCTCCGGACTCGGAGCCCGTCGAGGCCATCGAGCCCGAATACCCCGTCCGCGGCGGCCACCAGAATCCCGCCCGCCGCGTCCACGGTGATGGCGTAGACATCCGCCCGGTCGAGCGGTACCGGACCGGGCGTGATCCGCCCGTCGCGAAGGGCCGCGAGACCCCGAGGCGTGCTGATCCAGAGCGCGCCGTCGTTGTCCCGGGCCAGGGCTCGAACGAAGGGATCGGGCAAGCCGTCGTCTTGGGTCCAGACCCTCGCCAGGCGCTCCCGCCCCGCGCCGACCTCGATCTCCCACAGACCGCCACCTTGCGTCCCCGCGAACAGGCGTCCTGGAGGTCCCGAAGCGAGTGAACGAACCGGCGCTCGGGGGAGGCCCGAGACGAGCCGGAACCTTGCGCCATCCCGCCGCACGAGACCGCCGTCGCCACCGATCCAAAGTCCCCCGCGGTCGTCGTCGGCAAAAGCCCAGATCGAGCGCTCCGGCAAACCGTCCGTCGCGGTCCAGGTCGCCACCCGGCCGCGATCCCAGAGGCTCGCGCCGTCGTCGGTGCCGAACACCACCGCGCCCGAGGACGACGCGAGCACCGCCGAGATTTGGTTGGACGCCAAACCGTGCTCCACCCCGATCCGTTCCGGTACAGCACCCGGAGAGGTCCACACGAGGGCGCCGCTCGACGGCGTACCCGCGAAAATCGCGCCATCCGGCGCCACGGCCACCGAGGTCGTCGCCTCGCTCGTCAGCCAAGAGAGCTTTCCGCCAATCCACCGGGCAAGCCCGCGATCGGTCGCGAACAGAGTCGCGCCGTCCGGAGCCTCGGCGGTTTGCGAGATCCGGCTCGTCTCAAGCCCGGGCGCCGGTTCCCTCAAGGCCGGCGAAGGGGCCGGGCCTCTCTCCGCCGGTGCGCGCTCGATCCGGCCGTTTCGATACCAGGCGGCACCGTTCGCCGTGACAAACCACACCGTCCCATCCGGCCGCGGCACGATCGAATAGACCGGCCCGGCCGGCATCCCGTCCCGACTCTGAAGCGTAGTAAACCCCGCGCCATCCCACCGACTCGCGCCGTCGTTGGTTCCGATCCACAGCGCACCCTCGCGATCCTCGGCGAGAGAGAGCACCTGCGACTGGGCAAGGCCGGCAGCGACGGTGAGGTTCCGATGGACGCGGATTTCCGCCGTTGCCGGCTGGGGGGCAAGGGCGGCAAGGAACACCGCCAATAGGACTTGGAAAGCGGCGGTGTAACGTGGACGTTTACTCTTTGGGCTCCTCACCGCCAGCATCCTTCTCGACTTCATCCATACCTTCCGGAGATGGTTCGGCGGTTATCTCGCGGGTGTCTACACCTGGATGCACCACTACTTCGGGCAACACGCGCAGCACGAACCCAACGAGGCCAGCCGCGGCATCCAACGCAATCTCAAACTCTTCTTTCTCGGGTTCCAGGACCTCATCTGGATAACGGTAGGCCGTTGCGTAAGGTGTAACGCACTCGGCCGCTTCGAACCACTTCTCGAAACCCGGTTCGAACGCCAGCGCCTGGTTTACCAGAAAACGGACGTCATGAGTCTTGACGACCGTCTGGTCATGCCAAGCGAGAAATCCCTTGACCGCCTTCTCCGCAGCTTGCTGACAATGGTAGATCGCCGTGTCGAGGAGAGGACCCGGATCTTGGGCCAGCTTGCGGGCTGTGTCCAAGTCGTGCTGCGCCTTGATCAACCAGCCCTGGACCAAGCGGCGCCGAGCTTCATCCATAGAGGACCTGGCCTCGCTCCAAGATCTCGTGGATCAGTGAAGCGGGCACATGGCGGGTACTTTCCACTTCTTCCCGAGTCTTGACCAGGATGTCCAGAGGAAGCTGCACTTCTCGCAGACAACCGTAGGCCCGTGCGGCGCGGCGCGTCGGTGGCAGGTCGCTCTCTGACACCACCACCAGCAGATCGACATCGCTGTTCTTGTTCGGATGCCCCCACGCGTGGGAACCGAAGAGGATGATCCTTTCCGGTGCGAACTCCGCCACCAGCCGGCGAGTGATCTCCTTGAGCTTCCGGGAGGAATCGCCACTGCCGGCGGGAGCTGAATCGTCGAGACTCTTCATCGCGTTCATACCTTGCCGACTACCCTTGCACAGAGCGTTGGTTCACGCAACCGAAAGCGTCAGGACGCAGGTGCGATCGCGTGGGATCCCGCGCGACCTCAATTCCCGCGGGCCATCAGCTGGACGAAGTCGGCTTCGGTGAGGATTCCGACCAGCAGGCGGTCGTCGAGGACCGGCAGGCAGCCGTATTTGTTCTCGTACATGATCTGCGCCGCTTCGCGGAGGTCGGTCGCGGGGTTGACGGTGCGGACCTCGCGCACCATCGCCTCTTCGATCGACACCAGGGCGAGCGGGTCGCCTTCGGCGGCCGGGGAGCCGGAGGGCGGAACGGTGAAACGGAGCAGGTCGCGATGGGTGACCAGGCCGACCAGATCGCCTTCGGAGTCGATGATCGGCACGTGGCGGATGTGGCGCTCGACCATCAGGTCGCGCACCGCCGCGAGGTCGTCGTGCGGCGAGAGGGCCGAAACGTTCGGGGTCATCAGGTGTTTGACCAGCATGCCGGACATTCCGACCTCCGAACTTGAAGCGGCCCGCTAACTGGTGGAACCGGGGAACACCCGCCGCCACCAGCGTTTCGGCTGCGGCGTCTGCGCTTCGTCGGCGCCGCGGTCGAGCTCGGCGAGGGGAGCGGGAAGGAGCGCGATGCGGCCTTTCTGCATCTGGTGGAGGAGCAGGTCCATCTCCTTGCCGCGCAGGCGGGGATCGCCGGAAAACGCCTGGGCGAGCGCGGTCACGCCGTCCATCCGGTCGTAGAAATCGCGGGCGCGCGCGGGCATCCGCTTCTTTTCTTCCTCGGCCGGTTCGAGCACCCAGATCGGCACCGCGCGCTCCAGCAGGTCGAGCGGAATCGCCATGTGGCGGCGGGCGATCAGCGATTGCTCTTCGGCCGCCCGTTCGAGCAACAGGTCGAGCACCGAAAGCTGGAGCGTTCCCGACTCGATCGGATCGCCAACGTCCTCGATGTCGAGCGTCTCGTCGACGCAGAGCTGGAATCCATGTTCGAGGAAGCGGAAATACGAGCCGCGCACCGCCTGGTACAGCTCGCGGAGCGTCCGCTTGCCGTCCACCGCCTCGGCGATCTTCCGCTGGGCCGCGGAGAGGTTTTTCCCCGGCCACTTGCGCCCGCGGCGCAGGACCACGTTGTCGTGGACGAACACCTTGCGCATGCGCCCGCGTTCATCCACCCAGCGGGTCCCTTCGAGCACGACGCCCATCGATTCGATCGGGTGGGGCAGGATCTCCTCGTCGGGCGGCAGCTCGGACTCGAAATAGAAGACCCCGTGCTCCCAGAGGAAGAGGTCGCAGATCAGGTCGTGGATGTGCTCATGCAGAGCGGACTGCACGGCCTCCGGCGACAGAATGCCGAGATCGTTGAGGGCGGAGCCGAGCCGCACCCCTTTGCGGGTGCAGTGGGTGAGGGCCGAAAACAGCTGGTCCTCGGTGATCGCGCCGCTCAGCAGGAGATGCTGGCCGAAGTACTCCGCCGGGTCGTTCGACAGGCAGGAGACGATTTCGCCATGGTTGAAGTAGACGCGCTTTTCCCGGTCGCTGCGTCGGAACACCAGCGCGCCGGAGCTGCGCTCGTTCTTCGCCCACTGGAGAAGATCCCCCGGGGGGAAGGCTTCGATGCGTCCAGAGAATTCCATGAGATGGAACGGAGTCTATCTCGGTCGAAGGCCGACAGGGAATCTAGATATGCTTGGACCCATGAAGCGCACGATCTTTCTCGCCCCTTCCCTCCTCTCGATCCTTGCGCTCGCCGTGCTCGCCGCGAGCCCGCTCGGCGCGATTTCCCTTCCCTGCCAGCCCTGCGGCGGCATCCGCGTTATCGACCCGGACGAGCTGAACAACACGATCGGCGCGATCGGAAACCTGGCGGCCGGAACGCTCGAACCGGGAAGCCCGTTGTTCGTGGCCTGGGATTTGCCGCTCGACGGCAGCGCCGACCCAGGCCCGGCGGCCGAGCTGTTCGCGGCCGGGGCGACTCCCTGGATGACGCTGGTCTTTCGCACCCCGGCGCCGCTGACCCAGAATCTCGACGCCTTGCAGGCAGAGCTGGGCGCCGCGGCGAAGATCGCCGCAGCCGCTCCGGCCGGCGCGTACTTTCAGATCGCCTGGCGACCCGAGAGCGGCGTCACCGCGGTGCTCGATCCCGCCCAATACGGATTTCTGATCAAGCGCGCGGCGGTCGTATTGACCGGCGCCGCGCCCGAAGGAAAGGTCGCGACCGGCCCGCTGCCGCCCGATCCCGCGTTCCTTACCGCGTTCTACGCCGAGGAGATCGCCGCCTACCTCGAAGCGGTCGCTTTGGCTCCGGCCGCGCCCGAACAGATCGCCGCCGCGGTCGCCAAGATCGATGAGCTCGATCCGGGCAGGCCCGTCGTGCTCGATGCGCTGCCCGTTCCGGTCGAACCGGGAGGAGTGCTCACCGCAGCGGCTAAAAACTCCACCGCCGGCCTCGGCCTCACCCTGTTCGCCACCCCCGCGATGGAAATGCCCGAGGGGCAGTCGACTCAGGTGATCGTCCCCCCGGGCGGCACACCCGCAAGCACAGCCCTCCCGGCGCTCGTGCTGCTCGCGCGCGAGTTCGCGGGCGATTTGTCGTATGACCCGACCTCCACCCCCACCGGCGCCGAGGCTTGGGCGTTCGTGCGCGGCAAGGATCTGGGGGTGCGGGTGATCGCCGCCACCCCGCCGGGTACCGACGAGGTGGCGCTACTGTTCCCCGACGCCGAGCTTCGCCGGCCGGTCCGCTACAGCTACTTCGCGCGCAAGGCCGCGCCGCCGAGCGGCAAATTGGTGGGCGGCAAACTGGAGGTTCGCTTGGCCGCCGCCGCGCCGGTCGAGATCCTGGCGCTCGAACGCCCGACCGCCGCCGAGCGCGAAGGGGTCGAGGAGAAGGTCACCGTCTCCGGCGACCGCGGAATGACGGTCGAAGAGGTCCTCCGTCGCCTCCAGGCGTTCGAGGACGCGCAGAACCGGCGGATCGACCATTACCAGGCGGTCAACACGACCTCCCTCCGCTTCCCGGCGGCCGGCACCCAGTCGATCGAGGCGACGCTCGAAGGACCCTATTTCGTCGAGCGCGGCGTGCCGCCCGATTGGGTCTGGAGCAGCCTCTACTTGAACGGCGTCCGCTGGCGCAGCAAGTCGATCCCCGAGATCCCGCTGATCCAGCCCGAGAAGGCCGCCACCATGCCGGGCGAGATCACGTTCGACAAGAAGTACCGCTACACCCTGCGCGGAAGCGACACGATCGACGGCCGCGCCGCCTGGGTGGTCGATTTCGAGCCGGTCGGCGCCGCGGTCGCCACCGAGGGCCGTCTGTACAAAGGGACGGTGTGGGTGGACAAGCAGCTTTCGTCCCGATTGAAGACGCGCGCGGTCCAGCTCGGCCTCGTCGGCGAGGTGTTGTCGAACGAGGAGACGCTCCTCTACTCCCCCATCGACGCGGACGGCGCGCCCGCTCCTTGGGCCGCCGGGAGCTTCATCCTGCCGCTCAAGGTTTTGGCTCAGCAGATCCTCTCGGTGGTCAACACCGCGACGATCGTCGAGCGCGACACCCGGCTCACCGAGGTGAAGGTCAACGCCGACGGCTTCGCCGAGGCGCGCACCGCGGCCAACGCGTCGGATGCGACGATCGTGCGCGACACCGCCCAGGGGCTGCGCTACATGGTCAAGGACGACAAGGGCGAGCGGGTGGTGAAGGAAGGGTTCGATCACGACAAACTGTTCCTGGCCGGCGGTCTGTTCTACGACGACTCGTTCGACTACCCCCTGCCGCTCGCCGGGATCAACTACTTCTCGCTCGATTTCAAGGGCACCAAGCAGCAGGTGAACGTGTTCTTCGGCGGCTTGCTGCTGGTCGCCAACGTCGCCCAGCCGCGCCTGTTCGGCAGCAAGTTCGACTTCGGCGCCGACGCCTTCGCTTTGGCGATCTCGGGCTCCGACCAGCTGTTCCGCGACAATCGCGAGGTGCCGGCCGAGGAGGTCAAATCCCGTCCCGCCAGCTTCACGCTCAACCTGGGTCACCCGGTGGGCAACTTCTTCAAGTGGGGCGTGCGCTACGGCTTGGTCTCTACGACCTACTCCAAGGCCGACACCGCGGATCGCGACTTCAGCCTGCCGAGCAACAACATCGCGCAGCGGATCGAGCTGTCCGGCCGCTACGCCCGGGCCGGCTACCGGCTCGACCTCGGAGGCAGCTACCACCGGCGCTCGAAATGGGAGCCTTGGGGCCTTCCAGGGAATCTGGATTTCGACCCCGACAAGAAGGATTATCTGCGCTGGCAAGCCTCGCTCACGAAGACCTGGAACCTGCCGAAGTTCACGCGTTTCTCGGCCGAAGTGGACTACCTTTCGGGCAGCGATCTCGACCGCTTTTCGAAGTACGAGTTCGGCTTCTTCGGCGCCTCGCGGGTTCACGGCTACCAGAGTAACCGGGTGCGCGCGACCGACGTCTCCGCCGCTCACGTGACCTATGGATTCGCGTTCGGCGACCTGTTCCGCCTCGACCTCGAAGCCGATGCCGCCTGGGCGACCGACGAGGACACCGGCCTGCACAACGAGCTGCTCGGCGGAGCCGGCATCGCCGGGACGTTCATCGGTCCGTGGAAGACGGTGGTCAACCTGGACGTCGGCGTGCCGGTCGCCGGCCCGGACGACGGAGTCGTGCTCTACGTGGTGTTCTTGAAGCTGTTCAAGTAAGCTTTACGGCAAGATGGCCGGGCTCTGGCAGCGGATGATCGAGGGGTTGGGCGGCCGGCGAAGCGCCCCTCCCCAACTGCCGGAGCCCCCGCCATTCGAAGAGGAAGACCTTCCGGAAACGGTCGTGTTGGCCCTGTCCGACGTGATCGACCTCCACAGCTTTCCCCCCCGCCAGATCGCCGATCTCGTGCACGAATACCTCGACGCGGCCCACCGGGCGGGTTTCCGCCGGGTCCGCATCATCCACGGCAAGGGCCAAGGGGTGCAGCGCGAAATCGTGCGGAAGATCCTCGCCACCGATCCGCGAGTGGTTGCGTTCGGCGATCCGCCGGCCGAAGCGGGTGGCTGGGGGGCGACCTGGGTGGAGCTGCACTAAGCCGTTTCAAGCAAGCCGCAAACTCCCCCGGCCAAGACGCGGAGGGCAGGCTATCCTACCCGCCATGCCATCCCCACCGGCCGGTCCGCTGCGCCGCGCGCTACGGCGCCTGTCGCGCCGCTTTGCCGGCTCGGCGCTGCAGGTGGTCTACGAGCCACGCTACGCGTTCGATCTTTCGGGCATCGGCCACGATGCGCGGCGGGGCGAGCGGATTCTCGGTTTTCTCTCGTCCGAAGGGCTGATCGAAAGCGACGACGTCCGGAAGCCCGAGCCGATGTCGTTTCACGACCTGCGGCGCGTCCATTCCGACGACTACCTCGAAGCGCTCGGCCGCCCGGGTGCGCTGGTGCCGATCCTCGGCTTTGCCCCTCCGGACCATCTCGCCGAGGCGTTCCTCGAAGCGCAGCGCACGATGGCCGGCGGCACCCGGCTCGCGCTGGAGTTGGCTCTCGCACCCCTTTTCACGGGACCGCCGGGGCGCGGCGCGGAGCTCGCCTCCCCGCGCGGGCCGGGACGCCCGGCGGTCAACCTGGGGGGCGGTTTTCATCATGCCTACCGTGATCGCGGCGAGCGGTTCTGCGCCTTCAACGACGTCGCCGCGGCGATCGCCTCGCTCCGTTCCCGCGGCTACGAGGGGAAAATCCTGGTCGCCGATCTCGACCTGCACGACGGCGACGGTACCCGTTCGATCCTCGCGGGCGATCCGCGGACGCACACGCTGTCGATCCACAACCTGACCAGCGCGCCGGAGGCCGACAACGCGACGGTGGTCGAGCTGGGCTCCGGGGTGGAGGACGACGCGTACCTGATGGCGATCCGGCAGACCCTGCCGCCGCTGGCGGAACGCTTCGCCCCAGATCTCGTGATTTACCTCGCGGGAGCCGATCCGGCGGCCGGCGATGCGATCGGCGACTGGCGGATCACCCCGGCGGGGATGCTCGCGCGCGATCGTTTCGTGATCGAGCAGCTCGGTGCTTTGAAAACACCGCCACGGATCGCGATCGTCCTGGCCGGCGGCTACGGCAAGGGCGCTTGGCGCTATCCGGCGCGCTTTCTCGCCTGGCTCGCGAGCGGCCGGGAGATCGAGCCGCCCAGCTCGGAAGAGGCGCTGCTGCTGCGCTTCCGGGACCTCGCGGGCACCCTCTCGGCGCACCTGTTGACGGCGGAGGACGAGCCGAACCGATCGCGACCCGCGGCGCGGCTGCACGAGATCGACCCGCTGGACGACTGGGGACTCTCGGAAGACGATCTCGCCCCCGCGCCGGGAACCGGCCTGGGCAAGCCGAGCCGGTTCCTGGGCTTCTACTCGCGCTCAGGGGTCGAGCTGGCCCTCGAGCGTGCCGGCCTGCTCGAACGCCTGCGCGCCCGGGGCTACGAGCGGCCGAGAATCGAGCTCGATCTCGGCCAGACGGCGGGCGATACCGCGCGTCTGTACGGCGATCCCGGCAAGCGCGATCTGCTGATGGAGATCCGCGCGCGCATCGATCGCCGCCTGCTGCCCGGCGTGCCACTGCTCCACCTCGAATGGCTGCTGCTCCAAGATCCGCGCGCGAGCTTTCCGCCTGGAACCGTGGGCCTGCCTGGGCAGCAGCATCCGGGGCTCGGCCTGCTCGCCGAGGTTATGGCGCTCATGGCCGCCGCCTGCGACCGTCTGGGGCTCGAAGGAATCTCGTTCGTCCCCTCCTATTACCACCTGGCGGCCAAGGGGCGGCGACTGCTGCGTTTCCTGGACCCGGACGACGAGGCGCGGATCGCGAGCCTGGAGGCGGCGCTCAGCCGTCTGCCGCTCGCCGAAGCGACCCGCCTCGTCGCTGAAGGGAAGGTGATCGAGGAGGACACCGGCGAGCCGTTCTCCTGGCGTCCGATGGTGATGATCCTGCCGACGAGCGAAGCGCTCGCGGCGCGTTTTGAAGATCCGGAGTACGAGCGGCGGGCGGCGGAGCGGCGCGGGTTTCGGGTGCGGTAGGTAGGCGGTGAATCCAGGGCGGCCACGGGGGGCCGCCCCTACAGGCCCATCCGTTCGAGGGCGTCCGCCGCCGCCTTTTGCTCGGCGGCTTTCTTGCTCGAACCCTCTCCCCGGCCGGCCAAGGCCCCCGAGACCCAGCACTCGACCTCGTAGACCTTGTCGTGATCGGGGCCCTTCTGGCCCACCATCCGATATTCGGGCAGCTCGCCGCCCTTCGCCTGCGAGACCTCCTGAAGGCGAGTCTTGGCATCCACGGAGAGCAGCGGCGCTCCGGTGGTCGATGCCGTCTCCAACATGGTCACGATCGCCGCGCGCGCCGCTTCCAAGCCGCCGTCCATGTAGATCGCGCCGAACACCGCCTCCAGCGAATTGGCGAGCAGGGACGCCTTGGTCCGCCCGCCCGAACGCTCCTCGCCGATCCCCAGCTCCAGCTCCGGCCCGAGCGCCAGCCGTTCGGCATGGGGGGCGAGCGTCGCCCGGCTGACCAGTTGGGCTTTGAGCTTCGACAACTGCCCCTCAGGCAGGGTGGGATTGCGATCGTAGAGCCAGGACGCCGCGACCAGGCCGAGCACCGCGTCGCCCAAGAACTCCAACCGCTCGTAATGGCGCTCGACCCCATGTTCGTTCGCGGCGGAACGGTGGGTCAAGGCAAGCTTCAGCAGCTCCGGCCGGTTGAACCGGTAATCGAGACGCTCTTCGAGAGGCTGGAGGGGGCGGCGGCCGAACATCGGGACGTAATGCTACCAGGCTCTACCGCCGCCCGAACCGTCGCTCCAGATCCGAATCCGTCATCTGAAGGACGATCGGCCGGCCGTGGGGGCAGGCGTAGGGGTTTTCGGCGGCGAACAGCTCGCCGACCAGGACTTCCATTTCGAGCGGGGCGAGCGGATGGTGCATCTTGATCGCCGACTTACACGAGAGGGTCGCCGCGAGCGCGTCGAGGATCTGGCGGGCGAGTAGCTCGGCTCCTTCCGCCCCTTCGAGGTCGCTGCCACCGATCGCGGAGGAGGCGAGCGCGCGGAGCAGCTTTTCCCCTTCGTCCGCGGAGAGCACGGCGGGCAACGACGTGAGCCCCACCTCTGACCCGGACAACTCGGTGATGCCGAACCCCGCTTTTTCGAGCGCCGGGGCCAGCTCCAGGAGGCGCAGCCGCTCGGCCGCCGACAGCTCCAAGAGGATCGGATGGACCAGATGCTGCGCCGACCGACTGGTCGCCGCGAGCGAGCGGCGCAGGCGTTCGAACAGAATCCGCTCGTGCGCCACGTGCTGGTCGATCAGGTAGAGCCCTTCCGGCCCTTCGAGCAGGATCAGCGTCCCCTTGTATTGCCCGAGCAGGCGGAACGGCCGGCGCTCGCCGCTTCTCCCCGAAAGCGGCACGGCGGCACGCTCCGCGATCGGGGCATAGGCCGCCGTCGCCAGGCGCGCCTCGTCCGGATGGGGCGAGCCCGGGGCGCCCTGTGGGGTCGGCGTCCATAGTTCAGACGCCCGCGGCCGCTCGGCGATCTCGGAGGGAGTAGATCCCGCGCCGGAGCCGTACGGCGACCGGCCGCCGAGCCCTTGCCAAGAGAACGTTCCGAGCGGCGCCCCGGTGGGCGAAGAGGAGAGATCCCGCAGGGGGGCCGGCTCTTCCCCGCGCGCCCGTTCGAGCCCGCGGCGGAGTGATCGTTCGACCCGGCCCAGAAACCCGGGATCGCGGAAGCGGACCTCCGCCTTCTGCGGATGGACGTTCACGTCGACTTCCGAAGGCGGCACGTCGAGAAACAGAAACAGGGCGGGAAAGTCCTCATGCCGCCACTCTTCGCGCACCGCCCGGTAAAACGTCGCGAGGATCGCCCGATCGCGCAGCAGGCGTCGGTTGACGAAGATGAAATGCCGGCGGCCCCGCGCGGTGGAGGGCGCGCCGATCAGCCCCGAGATCACCTCGCCGTCGCGGGCGTTCAACGTATCTTCGAGCGGCACGGGCGGAATCTCCGCCAGCTGGCGGGCGAACGGCTCGCCGAAGATCTGGCCGATCCGCCGCGCGGCGCCCGCCATGACCGATCCCCCCTCCTCCCCCCGCTCGCCGGGTTCCGGCGCGAGGGCATCGAGCAGCGCGCGCCCTTCGTGGAGCACGGTGAAACGGACGTCGGGCCGCGCGAGCGCATAGCCCTGCACCGTTTCGAGCGCGCGCCGCAGCTCGGTGTCCGCGGTTTTGAGGAACTTCCTCCGGGCCGGGACGTTCCAGAACAGAGAACGGACCTCGATCGTCGTGCCGCGGGTGCGGGCGAACGGCTCGGCCGCCGTCACCCGGCCCCCTTCGATCGCCACCCGCGTCCCTTCGCCCGGCCGTTCCGCCGTGGTCAGCACCACCCGGGAGACGGCACCAATCGTCGCCAGCGCCTCGCCGCGGAAGCCGAGGGTGCCCACCCGCTCCAGATCCTCGAAGCTGCCGATCTTGCTCGTCGCATGGCGGTCGAACGCGAGCAGCGCGTCGTCGCGATCCATGCCGCAGCCGTCGTCGGCGATCGTGATCCTCTGCTTGCCCCCCGCTTCGAGCTCGACCCGCACCTCGGTCGCCCCGGCGTCCAGGGCGTTTTCGACCAGCTCTTTGACCACCGAGGCGGGGCGCTCGACCACCTCGCCCGCGGCGATCTGCGAGATCAGCGTGTCAGACAGGTGGTGGATTCGCGACATTTCCTGCGGATTCTCGCACGGCCGGCGCCTCTCGACGGTCTTTGATCAGAGAAGCGACGATCGAGATCGCGAGCACGCCCGCGATCACTCCGAGCGAGGCAGGGGTCGGTATCTTCCACAGGTCGGCCAGGGTCATTTTGAGCCCCACGAAGGAGAGCACGGCCGCAAGACCGAGCTTCAGATAGACGAACTTCCCCATCACCCCGGCGAGCACGAAGTAGAGCGAGCGCAGGCCGAGGATCGCGCAGATGTTCGAGGTGTAGACCAGGAACGGGTCGGTGGTGACCGCGAAGATCGCGGGGATCGAATCGACCGCGAAGATCAGATCGGTGCTCTCGACCAGCAGCAGAACCAGGAACAGCGGCGTCGCGAACCGCTTGCCGTTCTCGACGACGAAGAACCGCTTCTCGCGGTAGTCGGGGGTGACCGGCAGGAACCGGCGGGCCAAGCGCAGCAGCGGGTTCTTTTCGGGATGGATCTCCTCGTCGCCGGAAAACGCCATCTTGATCCCGGTGAAAATGAGGAACGCGCCGAAGACGTAGATGATCCAGTGGAACCGCTCGATCAGCGCCGCCCCCGCGAAGATGAAAATCGCTCGCAGGACCAGCGCGCCGAGGATGCCCCAGAACAGGACCCGGTGCTGATACTTATCCGGCACCCGGAAGTAGCCGAAAATCAGGGCGATGACGAAGATGTTGTCGATCGAGAGAGACTTCTCGATCAGGTAGCCGGTGAAGAATTCGATCCCGGCCTGCGCTCCCCGCGCCTGCCAGATCCAGACGTTGAACAGCAGCGACAGGGCGATCCAGACGCCGCTCCAGATCGCGGCCTCCTTGACCGAGACCGCATGGGCCTTCCGGTGAAAGACGCCGAGATCGAGCGCGAGCATCGCCAGCACGAAGCCGTTGAAGCCGAGCCAAAGCCAGAGGGGGGTGTCGAACATGGTGCCGATCTCCTAAAGATCGGCCGTGGGGTCTTCCAAGCGAGACGCCACGGCACGAAGGTTTCGTGTCGTGGTGGTCTCGCCGTAGCGCTACTTCCAGCGCTCGCAAACGGCCGGGAGCTTCGGGACGATCCAGCTCCGTGTTGACGACCATCTGCCCCGAAACGTCGTGAAGATCGCTCTTCGAGAGGCTCCGGGTGGCTACTCCCCACCGGGGATGCTGCTCGTGGAACAAGCGTTTCGGGGATTTCATTCCGAGGGGCCGGGGGTGAGGGCTGCTACCCCACCACCGCCAACGCCCCGGGCAGGACTTCCAGCTCGACGCGGTCGCCGGGGGCCATCGGGCGGACCGGTTCGCCGCCACCATAGAGGTGCATTGGGCGATCGACCGAGAGAACCGCGCGGCGGGTGCGGAGGATCTCGACCGCCGGGTGGCCGACGTGCTTGCCGCCGTAGACCTTGGGAAAAACGCGCAGAAGACCAGCCTTCGAGACTTCGCGGACGATCACCAGATCGAGCAGGCCGTCGTCGATTCGGGCGTCGGGCGCGATCCGCATGCCGCCGCCGAAGCGGGGCAGGTTGGCGGCCACCGCGAACATTGCCTTCCCCTCGAAGATCCCGCCGTCGTGCTCGACCCGCAGATGGGGCGGCTGGAAGGTCGCGAGCGTCTTGATTACCGCCCAGATGTAGATCAACGGCCCGCGCAGGTGCTTGACCTGGTTCGCCGTCCGGGTCACTTCGCTGTCGAAGCCGACGCCGAGGTAACTCACGCTGTACATCGGGCCGACCCGGATCAGGTCGATCTTCCGGATCGGCCCCGAGATCGCGCGCTCGACCGCCTCGTCGAGCTTCGCCGGAACGCCCAGGCTCCCCGCGAGATCGTTGCCGCTGCCGAGCGGGACGACGCCGAGCGCGCACTCCGAACCCGCGAGCCCTTGGAGGGCAAAATGCATCGTGCCGTCGCCGCCGACCACGATCAGCCGCTCCACCCCATCTTGAGCCGCCCGATAGGCCTGCATCGGCAACTCGGACGCCGAACGCGTCACGGCCAGCCCCGCGCCATGGCGAGAGGCGAGAATGCGAAGGCGATCGAGGTGCCGAGCCCCCGCGCCGCGCCCCGACGAGGGATTGACGAGAAATCGAATCATGGAAAAGTGGCCGGGATCTTACTGCGGATTGCTTCGGGCCGGCCGGTGACGTCTCAACCCGTCGCGATTGCGCCGGTCAGCTTTCGCGTCTAGGCTCTTGCCTATGCCATCGCCTCAGCTCAGGTTGCAAAAAGTGACCGTTACCTGGATCGATCTGCTGTCGATCCTTTTGACTGCCGTAATGGGCATGAGTCTTTGGCATTTGGTCAGCGACGTTCTGCGCGGCGATCAGCCGGACGAGGGAGCGATTCAGGACCGCTTTCAAATTCCCCAATTGCAACGCGAGCTGGCTATGGCCGAAGAAGCTTGGAAAGCTACTTCGAAGAAGCTGGCCGAGCAACGCCTTGAACAGATCGACCAGGCCGCCAAGCTCGGAATCTTCGCCAAGACGACCGCAGAATATCGAGCGGTTCTCCTACAATCAACGATGACCTCCAGGGGAGTCGAGCGGCTCCTCCGCTACTTGCAGGCCCAGGAGACCGATGTCGGCCGCCGAGAAGCAGCTCTTTCGCGAGCCAGGCGCGCGGCGGCCAGAGCCTGGGAAGAAATTAACAACCTCCATGAGCAGCGGCGGAAACTCACTACGCTGGGCTGGGCGATGGTCCTCGCGACCGCGCTGCTGGTCGTCCTCTGGCTCCTGCTCTCCTGGCAGGCCGCTCGTGCCCCTTCGGGCAGCGTTCATCCCCAGCGCGTGGTCTTCACCGCCGGCACCCTCCTCACCGTCCTGTTCAGCTATCAGACGTTCGACGCATCGGGGTTCGCTCTGGTGAGCGCCGCCCTGCTGCTCTTCCTGCTCACGGCTCTCCTGCGTAAGTCTTTCTGACCTCTATTCTCGACGATGGAAATCACCGGCCTTTTCGATTCCCCGGTCAGCGCTCCCAAGGACGACCTGCTGGAGATGCAGACGGCCGCTCGCGAACTCGCGCGGCAGATCCCGAACCTGCCGATGCCTTTCACGATCGGCATTTACGGTGAGTGGGGGACTGGCAAGACCAGCTTCGTCAAGCTGGTGCAAAGCTTCCTTGCCACGCAGCCACATGGCGAGGAGAGGGAGATTGTCTTCGCCGACTTCACAGCCTGGCCTCACCGGACCTCCGACGAGCTGTGGCGGGCGCTGATCTTGTGTATCGCTAGAGCGCTCTACAAGGTACAGCAGGAGGCCAAACAACCGCCTCCGGACGATGGAGGGCGGCCGGGATTGCTGAAAAGGTTGGCCGGTCTTCTCAGCAGCGACGCCTTGATGCTAGACGCCCCCGCTCCTCCGATCGACCCTCTCGCGGACTATAGGAAGCTGGTTGCTCGGTTGGACCGAACCGGGGCGAGCTGCGACAAGAGTTCGGATCAGACAGCTCGGCTCGATCAGGAGCAGGTGATGCTCGCGACGGTCCAGGGGGCGATCGCCGCCCTGGGCAGCCTCTCACCTCTGATCGCCAGCCTGCGCGGACTCCTCGGCCTCGACGACGGTCCCCGCGCGGCCGAGCTGTTGCAGCGCGAGCGTAACGAGGCGACCCGGGAACGAATCGAGTCGATTCAGGAACTAAGGGCCATTCTGAGCGATTTGTTTGGAAGCGAAGAAAACAAGGACCGCTGCGTCTGCGTTTTTATTGACGACCTAGACCGCTGCATGCCCGACGTCGCCCTGGACCTCCTCGAGGCGATTAAGGTCTTCTTCACGGACGGCGTGCACTGCGTCTTCCTGGTTGCCGCGGACGCGCAGCTCATCGGCCGCGGCTTACAGCTTCGTTTCAAGGAGCTGGCCGGAAACGGAGCGTCGGAATCCACCGAGCAGCTCTTCGCTCGCAAGGGGCAGGAGTATTTCGAGAAGATCATCCAGCTTGGCATCCCGGTGCCACAGCCGACGTCGGAGCAAACCTATCGACTGATTGCCGTCCATTTCCCTCGCTGTCTTCCGGCCAGCGACATTCTGCGTGCCGCGATCGGCGACAACCCCCGGCGGCTCAAGCAGTACTGCAACCTGCTGCAATACCGTCTCGGCGTCTCATGGGCACAGACCGGCAAAGGAATCGACGCTGAGATGGAGCAGCTCGAGAAGCTCATCCAGTTGCGCTCCTCGGGGCGCCAGCCGCTCCAGGAGATGCCGGAAATGCCGTCAGGCGAAGCCCAGATCCTCTATCAGCTCGCCGACGTTCGTCCGGATCCGAACGACGTGCTGCGTACCGGTGACGCACCATTCCTCCGCATTTTCCAGATGCTCGAGCTGCCAAGCACCGAGCACCCGCTCATGCTGCAGGACATGACCCGGCTCGTGAGCCTACGAGGAGCACCCGCGTTCTTTCTCGAAGCCCTCGGTCAGATCGCGCGTAGCGGAAGATGGATGGCCGAGATGCAGGCGCTCGAGAAAGCTCTGGACCAGCGCGCACCGAAACCTCCGGAGAAACCTTCGCTTGAGCCGTCCACCGTTAAGCTGTTTTGGGAAGCAACGGACCCAGACTCCTCAAAAGCCGCCGCGGAGCCATTCGATCTACGGGCCGCGCTTGTGGACCAGAAGCCCCGCCTCTCCGCTCTGCTGCCGGAGGAAGTGCTGGCGTTCCTGGAGATCCGGAAGGAGCTGCCGCAGCCGGAGGAGCTGCTGACCCAGGCCGTCTACTCCCAGGCTTCGGAGGCGAACAAGGATCTCGCCCTCGCGAGGGAAGCATTGAACCGCCTAGGCGATTACCACGAAGCGATCGAGCTGGGGCTTGGCCTTCGTCTCCGGGCCGCGCAGCGGTTCCTCGAACTACGCCGATTCGCCAAGCTCGACGCGCTCCGGCACTGCTGGCCACACCTAGAGAGGCTGCTGCGGGGCGAGCGCTGGAGCGATCGCGTCAAGCTGCTCGAGATTGAGCGCCAAGCCCTCGGCGAGGAGTCACGTAAATCAGATTTTCTGAAAGATGAGAAATTGGAGTCTTTCCTCAAGTTGCGACCGCTGTTCCGGGATCTCTACCCGGACGACCACATGCAGTACCTCAAGGCGGCCCAGGCGACCGAAGGGCTGGCATCCGTACTCCAGCCCCCCACGTCACCGGCCCCTGGCCTCGCGATCCAACTCCCCACATCGGCATTCACCGAGCATCCGAAGTCAGCTCCCGCCGCCCACAACACCGAGACCGAAGCGCTGGACTACGAAAGCGCCACCCTCAGCCTGGTTCCAACCGATCCCGCCGCTCCAGAGGGCCGCTGTTCAGAGTACATGGCGACTCTCACCTGCAAGGAGGAGAGCGAAAGCTGCCACGTGGTCTTTCCGTGGGAGGAAATCGATGTAGCGATCCGTGCCTTGAGCAATTCAATCCACGAGACTGGATTCCCCCAGCAGCGCTCGCCGGCTCGCGATGTTGAGGTGGCACGAGAACTCCGTCCACGGGAAATGCAGGAACTCGGCATGGCGATGCGCGAGTTGGGAGAAAAACTCTACGATCTGATCTTTCCAGAAAGCAAAGATGGAGGGAATCTGCGAGGGCTTCTCATGAAGCTCTTGGAGACAGTCCCATTCCTACGGCTGCTCCTGGACATGAGCCGATCCGAGCTGATGGATCTGCCGTGGGAGAGCCTCTACATCCGCAAAACTCTACGCAGCCATCTCGCGCTCTCCCAGAAATGGTCGCTGGTTCGCCATTTCCCGTCAATCAGCCCCAGGGCGCAGCGTCCCCCCCTGCCGCCACTGCGCATCCTGGCCATGCTCCCGAGTCCCCGCAATGCGGCGCCGCTCAACGTTGAAGGCGAGCTCAACGTCCTTGAACGGTCGCTTGCAGCCGCTATTAAGAGTAATCTGGTTCAACTCCAGGTGCTCTCCCCCGGCGAGGCGACCGTCGAGCAACTGAATCGGAGATTGCGCGTCTTCAAGCCGCACCTGTTCCATTTCGTCGGCCACGGCCTTTTCTCGGAACCGCACCACGAGGGAGCGATTGTCTGTGAAAACAATGACGGCAAGGCTTTCGTCCTTCAAGCCTCCACTCTCGCGACCTTCCTTAACGACCACCACGTACAGCTGGCCGTGCTCAACGCCTGTGACACGGCGACCGGAGCCGTCAACGACGCGATAACGGGTGTCGCTGGCGCCTTAATCAACTCCGGGCTTCCCGCCGTGATCGCGACCCTGCGGCCTATCTCCGACAATGCAGCGTTGCTGTTTACCCGCGAGTTCTATCGCGCCTTCGTCGAGGGTTGCCAGCTGGAAACCGCCTTGACCGAAGCACGGAAGATCCTGAGCGCGGAAAAGTTCGACTGGAGCGCCTACGCCCTTTTTACCAGCTTGAAGGATCTAGATTTTTTCCGGCTCTCGGCCGAGGCAACTCGGCAGTGAAACGACATTCGATGCCTACACGCGCGACGCGTGTACCATCCACCCATGCCCCATCCCGAGATCCAAATCCTCGTCTGCCTGAACGAACGCCCCGAAGACAGCCCCAAACCGAGCTGCGCCCCGCGCGGAGCGCTCGCCGTCTACCACCGCTTCAAGGACCGGGTGAAAGAGCTGGGCATCCGCGACCGGGTGATGGTCGTCCGCACCGGCTGCCTCAAACATTGCAGCCAAGGCATCACCGTCGCGATCTGGCCGCTCAACCTCTGGTACCGCGGCGTAACGCTCGACGACGTCGAGGAGATCCTGCAAAAGAGCGTGCTCGAACGGCGCGAACTCGAACGGCTGCGGATGCCGGACATTCCGTGGGAGTGAGAACGCGCTGAATCCCCGGCTCCCCAGGCAACGTAGGGCGGTGAGACACGGCTCGCGTCAGGCCGCCCGGGGGACGCCATGGATCCGAAAGCACTTGCCCTCCTCTTTCTGCTGCCGTTCCCCTTGGGCGCGCAGACCGGCAAGCTCGCGCCCTGCCGCGTGCCGGGGGTCGAAGAGGAGGTCCTGTGCGGCCGGCACGAGGTCTATGAAAATCGCGCCGCCGCCAAGGGAAGGAAGATCGCCCTCAACGTCGTGGTCCTTCCAGCGAAGGCCCCGGAAGTGGAACCCGACCCGCTGGTCTTTCTCGCCGGAGGCGGTGTGGCACCGGCCACTCGCTACGCGAGCTTCTTGAACGAAGCTTTCTCCGATCTGCGGCGGCATCGCGACCTCCTGCTGATCGATCAGCGGGGGACGGGAGACTCCCATCCGCTCGACTGCGATCTGTCCACCGATCCCGCGAATCCGGAGTACCGGAACGAGGCCCGCTTCAAGAAGGCGGTCCGCCGCTGCCGCAAGGCGCTGGAGCCGAAGGCCGACCTGCGCTACTACACGACGCCCGTTGCGATGGACGACCTGGACGAAGTCCGCGACTGGCTCGGCTACCCGCGGCTCAACCTCTACGGCGTCTCGTATGGAACCCAGGCCGCGAGGGTCTACCTGCGGCAGCATCCGGAACGCGTCCGCACCGTCGCCCTTCAGGGCGTGGTCCCCTTCGACGAGCCGATGTGGCTCGAAATCCCCCGCTCCTCGCAGACGGCGCTCGACCGGGCCTTAGACGCCTGCGCCCGGCAGCCGGGCTGCCACGACGCCTTCCACCATCTCGCCGAGGAATTCGCCGCGCTCTTGAAGCGCCTCGCCGAGAGGCCGGTCAAGATCAATGGGAGCGACCCTCCAATCCACAAAGAGATCGAGATCCCGATCGACGCCGAGATCCTGCGCGCCTTCGTCGTGAGCGTGCTCTATTCCGCCGAGAGAATCCACGATCTCCCTCTTCTGATCCACCTCGCGCACGACGGCGACTACCGGCCGCTTGCGCACGAATTGGCCCCCAAGGGACCCAGCGGAATTCCGAAAGGCGTCTACCTTTCGATCGTCTGCAACGAAGAGTTGCACTTCGCCCCCGCCGCTCTGCCGGAGGCCACCGCCAACACCTTCATGGGCGCCTTCCGCCTCGGCCGGGAGATCCTCGCCTGCAAAGAATGGCCGCACGCCCAGGTGCCCAAAGACTACTGGAAGCCGGTTCCCTCGAACGTTCCCGCCCTGATCCTCTCCGGAGCCCTCGATCACGCGACCCCGCCGCGCTATGGCGAAGCGGCGGCGCGCTCCTTTCCCAATTCGCGCGCGCTTGTCCTTCCCAACCGGGGGCACAACGATACGGACCCGTGCGTTTCGGGGATCATCCAAGCGTTCGTCACGGCCGGCGCCCTGGAAGGCCTGGATGTGAGTTGCCTCGCGAAGACGGAGGACCTGTCGTTTGCGCTGCGGGTTGAGGAGCTGGTGCACTGAGGAACACGCCACGTCCCCTTCTGGCCACCGCGAGCACTGTCAAAGTGAACGGAATTTTCCGTTCGACTCAACCGCCCGCCCAGGAGAAACCCATGCATCGCAACCGCCTGCCCGCTCTATTGGCCGTCGTCGCGCTCGTGCTGTTCACCGGGATCGCCGGAGCTGCACCAGAGAATGTCTCTCCCGCCCCCGCGCCGACTTTCGAGGCTTGCCAACCGGCTCCCAACGTCTCCGCGAGCGGGACCGCCTCCCATCTCGTGCTCCCCGCGGCTCCCCCCGCCTGGCTGCCCCTGGCACCCATCGGCACCGGCTGCTCCGCCGCCTTCTGCGCCGGCTGCGCCGCCAATGGCGAGATGTGCGTCAACGCCCGGATCTGCATCTGTATCTGAGGTAGGGGCAGGCCTCAGGAGGTTTCATGAATCTCGATCGGAGAGGGAGAATACTCCCCGACAGCCGAAAGCTTCTTCCGTAACCCGATCGAGATCCGCTCCTCTAGGCGTACCGAATCCCCGGGTCACGCAGCGCCGCGCCCGCAGGATTCTGTAAGCCGCGCCACAGGAAGTACAAGATCCCCCAAAGCACGGCGGTGCCGGCCGCCCAGCCCCAGGCGTCCGGGCCGTCTCCCACCGCGAAGTGGGCGATGAGCGCGGAGGCGAGGGTGATGGCGAAGCCGGCAAAGGCCCACTCCTTGAGCCGCGCCGGCACCGGCAGAAGGAGCAGCACCACGCCGAGGAGCTTGGCGCAGGCCAGCTCCACCCGGAAGTAACCGGGAAAGCCGAGGTGGGCGAACGCCTCCGCCACCTGCGGCAGGCGCAGTTGGGCGTAGGCGGTGAACGCGATCTGCAGGCAGAAGATTGCGTTGACGATCCAGAAGCCGATGATGAGTCCCTTGGAACGAGGCATGGTCAATCCTTTCCACCCGGCCCGGCGGGTGTCTCAACACCGAATTGTTTGGCGTACTCGGCGTTCAATCGCGGCCAGCCGAATTTCATGGCCTCAGGACCGACGATGCGTCCAATGGGGTGATCGGCGAGAAGTCGGTCCAGCACGTCCAAGCAGATATGCCAGCCCGCGGCGCCCATCGCGATGAATCCACGGTCGATGTTGTGCCAGAGAGTCAGCCGGGTGCCGCCGGCCCCCAGCGGTTCCAGCTCCCAGCGGATGTCGTTGCCGCCCCAGTTGTATTCGAGCACCTTGGGCGCTTCGGCCCGCGTGACCCGGGTTTCGGATACCTGAGGCTTTGGCGCACCCACGGTCGAGAGGGTTACGGCGCCGACGGCAGCGAGGCTCCGGTCGGAATCGAAAGGAGCCCACTCGCGCAGATCTTCCGGATTCGTGAGCGCCTTCCAAACCTTTGGAGGAGGGTGGGAGAGGTCGCGGACGAGTACGAGCGTCCACTTCTCTCCCTCTTTTCGAACCTCGGCGCCGGTCGCCTCACCCGGCGCGTAGTGCTCACGGTCGCTCATTTCTTTTCCTCTTCTTTCATTTTTCCCTTCATCGGGGGCTCCTCCTCCATCCGGTCCAAGTGTTTCTCCAGGGCATCGACATGCTTCGACCAGAAGCGCCGGAACGGATCGAGCCAAGCCTCGATCTCCATGAGCGGCTCAGGTCTCAGCCGATAGAGGCGCTTCTGCGCGTCGATTCGCGCTTCCACGAACCCGGCGTCCCGCAGCACCCGCAGGTGTTTGGAGACGGACGGCTGCGACATCTGAAGCTCGCGCTCGATCTCGCCCACGGAGCGCTCCGCCGAGAGCAGAAAGCTCAAGATGGCCCGCCGGTTGGGCTCCGCGACGATGGCGAACGATGATTCCGGGGTGGACATGGAGTGACTATACATACCGCAGCAGGTATATGCTCGTCAAGGAATCTTCATTTTAAGCCCCAAATGACTGGATTTCTCGGAAACCGCTCTTTATCGTTGCGGCGTGGAATGGATCGCGACCGGTAAACGGAGATTCGCCCTGGCGGCGGAGGGAGGCGAACGAGATGTTCGGAAGGGGTCGATCGAGTTCCTCGCACGAGGGCGCGGGACCAGGCGCCCGCCAGAGGAACCAACGATTTTGCTGCCACGCCAAGCCATCACCTTGCCATGGCAAGCCGATCGGCTGCCATGCACGTTGAATCGCCAGCCATGGCAGGCCAATTTGCTGCCATGCACGCTGAATCGGCTGCCATGCCAGGGCAAACGCCTGCCACGCACACCGAATGCCTCGTCATGGCAAGGCAAACCGCTGCCATGCACGCTGAATGGCTTGCCATGGCAAGACAGAAGGCTGCCATGCATACCCAATGGCTTGCCATGGCAAGGCAAACGATTGCCTCTGCAGGACCGGAGGCTGGCAGGAACACCCGAGGTTTCGACGCGAACGGCTTCACTCGTGCGACGCATGACGCGGCGCACGTTTCTCAAAGGAGTAGCACCAATGCGCGATTCGTATGCCGAAAGAACCCAAAAGTGGGTCACCCTGTGCACCAACGCCGAACCCTTGATCGGCCAGATGCCGGCCGCTCAGGAACTTCACGCCGGGCTCAAACTCACCAATGCGGAGCTCGTCAGCCTCGCGGATCGGATCCAGGAGCTCCAAGGCCAGGCGTTCTCTCTGTCCAAGCAGCGAGAGGCTCTCGCCAGAAAAGGAGCTGAAGACGCCAGCCGGCTGAGGACTCACCTGCAGGCCTACCTGGGCCCCAAGAACCCGGACCTGCTGAAGTTTGGCATCCGGCCCCAGGTGCGGCGCAATCGGACCAACCCGCTCAAGGCGAAACCGAAGCCCCAATCCGAAACCAAGGCGACTGAAGGGCAGTCCGTGAGCGCCGAGGCCTGATCCGGCGTTCCAGGCCGGGAGAGGGGGCAATCCTCTCCCGGCCGTTGTTGTTGAACCGTCTGCTCTTCTTCCGACTTCTAACAGTTCTCGAAAGTGGCGGCGCAACCCGTCTACGCCCCGAAGCGCGTCGGCGAATCACCGGCCCGCTCGACGAAGGCACCGCTTCTCGAATCGGGTATATCCTGCCGACATGGGCCTGGTAAACGCCGACGTCACTCTCCGTAATCCGAAGAAGCCGGACCTCGCGCCCGTCAAAGTTTCAGCCTTGGCGGACACAGGGGCGCTACACCTGTGCATACCGGATCACGTGCGGATTCAGTTGGAGCTGGAGGAGATCGGCCAGAAGGAAGCGACGCTCGCCGACGACAGTCGAAAGCTCCTTCCCTATGTCGGCCCGATCGAGATCCGGTTCGGTAACCGTGTCGGGTTTGTCGGTGCCCTGGTGCTCGGAAACCAGGTTCTGCTGGGGGCCATCCCGATGGAGGACATGGATCTGGTGGTGATCCCGAGCACACGGACGTTGGCGGTGAATCCGAGCAGTCCGAACATCGCAACGACCATCGTAAAGTAGGGGGCACCGCCCGAATCGGCGACCGAGGATCGAAGCTTCGCGGGGCTTCAACAACCGGCTCGGTGTCCCCCCAGCGAAGCTTCCAGTCTCCTTCCGAGAGGCGCCGAAGTCGGGGTATCGTTCCCACCCTCCCTCGGAGGTCCTACCATGAGCTCGAGACCGGCGTATCTGGACAGCATTCACCGAAAGATGCGGAAGGGCGAAGACCTGTTGCGTGGGCTCGAAGAACGGCTCGCCGACCTCGAACGGCGTCCGAGCTATATGCCGCTCGATCCCAAGGAAGAGAGGCTGTGCATCCTCGCAGGCGAGGTCCGGCAGGAGATCTCGCGGATGGTCGCCGAGCTCTCGTTTCTGCTCGATAATCCGGATGCGGATCTGCCCGAGCCGCCGTCGCCGCCCGCCGACGCTTGAATCTTGGCTCCACGAGCCCTTCCGAGGAAGATGTCGGTGCCGCGCATTCGGAAGACTGAGCCGGCGTAGGCGGAGGTCGCCGAAAAGGTCGAGCCGAAGGCTTAAGCCCCGCGGGCGATTCGCCTTTGGGCCACCGAAACCGACGTCTGCCTCATCTTCTCGCCTCTGTGTGGAGGACAGCGAGCGTTTGGCTCGCTTCATGGGCTACTTCAACTCGAAGCTCGCCCGCGAGGTCGCCCGCTCGACCGGCTGGCGGGACAAGGTCTTCTCTCGCCGCTATCACGCCATTCTTATCAGCGACGAGGAAGAGGCGCAGGTGGGGCGCCTGGTCTACGTCCTCTCTCACGGCTGCAAAGAGAACCTGGTCGCCCGGCCCCAGGATTGGCCGGGAGTCCACTGTGTCACCGCGCTCCTCACCGCCCAGCCGATCGAAGGGAGCTGGTTCGATCGCACAAAAGAATGGGAAGCACGCCAACTCGGCGAGGAGTTCAGCGTGCGGCAGTTCGCGGAGACGGAGGTCGTGACGCTCGCCCCCTTGACCTGCTGGCGGCATCTCTCGCCCGAGCAGTACCGCCACCGGATCGCCGAGTTGATCGAGGCTATCGTCGCCCAAGCCGCCACCCGGCGAGCGGCGACAGGAATCGAACCCCTCGGCGCAGTTGATATCCTCCGCCAACACCCATTCTCCCAGCCGACCAAGACCAAAAGAACGCCCGGCCCGCTGGTCCACGCCCCCAACTCAGATCCGATTCGCATACGCCTGGGTCGCTAGGGCATTCCGAGAGGCAGCTGAGTACCTGCGTGGTGGCGATCGGCTCGCTCGGTTTCCCCAGGGGAGCTTCCCGCCGGGTTCGCCGTTTGTTCGGGCGGGCTGGTTGGCGATCAGGCCTGCGACGTAAGGTGAGCGCAGCCCGTTCAAACCTCAGATATTGCTGATAGTTACCGCCGGTTGGCCTGGAGGCTGCAGCCCGGCGCCCAGAGACCTCGGTGCGCTCCTCGAAGGCCCCCCGAGCTTCGACCTCGCCTGATTTCTGCCCCCAATCCCGCGGCAGCGCTCCGCTTTTCCTTGGGCGGCGGCGAATCAGCCTTCCGGGTCACGTTCTCCGCTCAAGATCGTCGTCCGGGCGGATGTGTCTTCTCGAAGAGAGTGGCACCTATTGCTGCACCGGTCGCATGCCGTCCGGGTGTGGCACCCCTATTGCTGGAACCTATGCTGTCGCCATCGCAAATTTTCCGGCAACACCACCCGTCCTATCTCTCTCCTCACATTGACCCTCTCGGCGACCTTTTGTCGCGTTAAGGAATGAGGGACCCCTCGAGGAGGGTGGGACCTGGGCTCAGAAGCATGTGCGATCTCTATGTAGTAGAGTGATCTCATCGCTTCAAATTCGGTCGCGCACAGGCCGGCTGGCTGGACAGTCGGATTGGGTTGCGGCCCCGCGACGGGGTGACTCTTATGCTGCGAGGAGTGAATCGACAAATCATTGATCGTCTGGAGGCCAGTGGAGCTCTCGAATCCGTGACGCGCTCCGAATTAGAGGAAGCGCTTGGCTCCCCGGACAACCACACAAGGTCCCTGAGGTCGATCCAAGTCATTCGAAAGATTTGGTGGTCGGATCCTGGGCTTGGAGCACCTCCTGTAGTGGAGGTGGTGTTCCAAGATGAACAAGACCACGTCTTCTACCCTGCCTACCGTGACCACGTGGTCCACTCACTGCAGGTCTACCTCCTAGGCCTCGATCTCTATCACGGGCAGTCCGAGCTACGTGAAATTTTGGATCAGGATCGAAGCGGTACTCGCTTCCTTCGGCGCTGGAAGATTGCAGCATTGGCGCACGACCATGGCTACGGCGCAGAAGTGAAGGGGAGGTTTCAAATTCCCGAGCCCCTCGGAAAGCTTCTGAAAACCCCATTGCTTGCTTTTAATGATCGTCTCTCTTCAGGAGTTCAAAGCAAGCTCGGTGATTTCACGATAATCCGCAACTGGCCCTCAGAGTACCTTGATCAACTTCTAGAATTTGAAGGCACCCAGCTACTTGACAAGCTTGTCGAGCGATCCAAACTTACCTCACTGGGTGCAGGGGACAACCCCCTCCGCAGCTACTACGACTTCGTGAAAGATCAAGGCCATGGCGGTCGTGATCATGGAATAATGGGAATGCTAATTTTATTCCAGCTCCACTGCCGGCTGCTGGCCCAACTTCAAGGAATAAAATGGGAAAGCGTGCCTCAGGATCTGCTCACAGACCGTGAAGGCGAGTTTCTCCGTGAAATGACGCGCGACATGGAGGACGCGCGAGAGGATGTCGAAACAGCTTGCGCAGCAATGGCTCTCCACAACATCCGTCGAGAAATATGGGATCGTGAACAACAAGAACTGGCTGCGGCTCAGTTCAAGCTTCGCCTCAGCGGCTTTAAGATCGGCCTTCGCGACTCACCGCTAGCTTGGTTCCTTGGCTTCTGCGATACCCTCCAATTTTGGAATCGGCCACAAGTCAAAGGAGATGCAAAAGCTGCAGATCGATACTACCCAGAAGATAAAGTCAAAGTGGAGCACAAAGCGAATCAGGTCTGCCTTCGGTTCGTCGATGAACAGGAGCACCTCCGGGCGACGGGCGAGAGTCGATTCTTTCGACTTCGACTTGAACTGGTGGATTACCTTGATGAATCATCTGTCGATGCTTTCTTGAGTCCTGGCTTGGCGAATGATGAGGCTGACGCGCCTCCTATACTTCCTATTGAGACCATGCCCGGCGCTGTCGCGTCGGAGTTTTTTCGCGAATACCGACGTCAACCAAAGAACTACGTAATCTTGGGTGAGGTGGACCAAGACTCAGAAGCCCGTCATATCTTGAAGGAAATTGAGGGATACCCCCCGGCGTACCCAGACACTCTTCCCGTCTGCGTACTCTACACCGGGGGCAGTGTAGGAATGTTGCCTAAGGATGAGAGCGACTCACGTAGCCCACTGGTGACGAAACCCGTAAAGCACATCATTCCGTACCTTGGCAGACTACACGAGCTTGAGTTCGATATACACTTCTGGCAAAGTCCGCAGCCCCTGGACTCAAGCAACATCCAGCCAGATGACTGGCTTGGAATGGCTCGAGTCATCAAAAAATTGTATCAGTTTTATCAGGGTTTTGTGATCCTACATGGCACAGATACAATGGTATACTCAGCATCGGCGCTATCATTTTTGTTCAGGAACCTCGGCAAGCCCGTGATCCTAACGGGCGCTGAACGACCTATTGCTCAACTGATGACCGACGCAGTCTCCAATATCATGAATGCTCTACAGCTTGCAGCCCCGGGTGCTATTGGCAAGCCCGTAGTTCCCGAAGTGTGCATCTACTTTGGTGGCAAGCTGATTCGCGGTAATCGGGCAAAAAAGGTCCACTCTCTGGCGTTTGCGGGCTTCGATTCTCCGAATTGCGAGCTACTCGGTACGGTCGAAGATCAAATTGACATTAATACGTCGCTAATCAGTCCCGTTCCAGCGGAGCCCACGGGCCGCAGGCAGGGCCAAGATCTCCAGCTCACAGTGGAACGACTAGAGGAACGAGTCGCTATTTTTGAGATTTACCCGAGTATGACTCCATGCCTCGATGCCCTAGAATACATACTTACAAAATCGGAAAATGTACGAGCTGTCGTCATCAAAACCTATGGGACAGGAAACGCACCTACTTTGCCTAGGCGATTCCTGGAAGTAGTGGAGGCAGGAATCAAGAAACACGATCGCATCATCGTCAATTTGACGAGCTGCCCAAAGGGTCAGGTTGAGGTACGCCTTTTTGAGACAAATGCGCGCCTGTTCGAACTCGGTGTCATTAACGGAGGAGATATGACTGCTGAGGCGGCAGCGACGAAGCTCATGTGGCTACTGGCGGTGCATGCGCGAAAAGGCGACACAGTAGACCGAAATGCGGTGATTCGGGAAATGCAGATAGATCTGCGAGGCGAACTTCGTTTCAGCGTTTACACGCTAGTCGAGAAGGGGATTGACCTTGGCTTTGATGTCTATGCCCCAGATTCCCAATACATTGGTGAGATCGAGCCAGGCAAGATCAACCACGCCTACCTTCGAGTGCATGGGATACGGCTTGAGTCACCGACGGCACAGGATTTTGCCTTGCGTCTTTACTTCCAGAGTCCGCAGGTGACCGTCAAGACCGCTGATCGCTGGAAGCGACGGATGATTGATGAGGTTCCTCGCCGGTGGGAAGGAAATGATCGGGATATCCTTGAGGGCATTACCTTCAACCTAGATGCGACGCAGGTTGTGCGCGATCATCTGGGACATAAGGAACGACTGAGCGTCCAAATCCTTCCCCTTAGCAACGTTCGCATGAAGATCGAAACAATGGAGTTAGCCATCTTCACAGAGAATCGGACGCGAGTTGGCTAGGTAATAGAACCGTAAATGCGCGGAGGAAGAAAGATGACAACTGCAGTCTCTCCATCTGGTGATCGTAGTGTTCTACAGATCCGAGCGCTTGACAAAGCAAGCAAGGATTTCGCGGTCCTGTTTCACGGAGATCCGCGTGACCAGGAGAAATTGAGAACAAACAGGAGAAAATTGGATCTGCCCGAAGAAAACAAGGGAGTGTTGGTCATCTATACGGGTGGAACTATTGGAAGCGCCCCAAAGGACCCTGAGGACCCGCGAAGCCCCCAGGTTGTCAAGCCTTGGCCTGAACTCGCTGACGCCGTTCCCGCACTAAGCTTGATAAGTCCTCAGGCCATTAGCTTTCGCATTGATGCGGTCGCTTTCGAGTCCCCTCTAGACTCGTCAAATATGGGTCCTATGGAGTGGAATGCAGTGGCCAAGCTGCTCAAGCAGCATATGGACTCGTACGAGGGCTTCGTCATAGCTCACGGCACCGATACCATGGTGTATTCAGCATCCGCGCTGTCCTTTATGCTCATGAACCTCAAGAAGCCAGTTATCCTAACGGGGTCTCAACTTTCTGCTATCGGGCATGTGCGCAATGACGCCCAACAGAATCTGATTACGGCTATCCTGATCGCGAACGCGAAGTACAGCCAGATTCCAAATGTCCCTGAAGTGTGCATCTTCTTCGGAGACAAATTACTGCGCGGTAACAGAGCCATCAAAATGGACGCCACCGGTTACGTAGCTTACGAGACGCATAACTTCCCGGCACTCGGGACTGCTGGTGCGAGTATCTCGATCAACGCGGAGCTTCTCCTTCAGGTGAACGACAAAGACTTCGACGTTCAAGAGAAGCTCGACACAAACGTCATCAACCTCGGTGTTTTTCCAGGTATTCAGGATAGGGACATGCTTGAGAGCATCTTGAGTATGCCAAGTCTCAAGGCTGTAGTTCTCCGTACTTTCGGTGCCGGGAATACTGCAACGAGCCCAGGCTTTCTTCGGCAACTTGAAGTGGCCAAGAAACGAGGCATTGTAGTTGTGAATGTAACGCAGTGCGCCCGTGGAGTAGTACAGATGGGGCTATACGAGACCAGCGCGGTGCTTATGAAATACGGTGTAATTAGCGGCGTTGATATAACCGCCGAGGCAGCGCTTACCAAGCTCATGGTGTTGTTAGGTGACGAGCGCGTGGAGCCTGAGGAGGTTCCTCGACTTGTACAAGAAAATCTGCGGGGCGAGCAAAGTGAGAGCATTTTCGTTACACCAATGAGGCAGGAGGGTGTAGTCACGCTTGCAAAACGCAATCCCACGCACTGGTTTGTAACTGAAGATAACATCGGGCACCTAGAGCAGGTCAAGCATGCGGTTCTCATCCTCCACTCTGCAACTGTGCGACCAGTAGAAGGTAACGATAGGCTTGAGATCAATGTCTACATTAATGTTTCCAAGGATGAGGAATTGGTTCCCGACCATCCGAAGTTAGCGTGTGCCGTCTCGACTCTACCGATAGAGGACGGAACATTGGTCTTCAACGTGACGGATGCTGTAAGGCACCACTTGGATGACCGAAGAAACTCTTTCACCATTCAACTTGGGGCTGGCGAAGGAGAACTTGTGTGGTCTAGCGGTGAAATCGCGCTCTTTGCAGAGGCCTAGTCATGGTTAAGGACGAGTCGTGCCGGGTCGAGTCTTGCCTGGCGACGGGTTTAAGCCAAGTCCAATACGCCACCAAGCGGATATCTGAGCTACTGCAACTAACACCGGTCCTGACCTCACACTCGGTCGAGTCACTATGTGGCCGAAGAGTATTTATGAAGTGCGAGAATTTTCAGCGTACCGGGAGCTTCAAGGTTCGAGGTGCGCTGAATGCGGTATTATCGCTCGATTCGAATCAAGCCCGAAAGGGCGTTCTGACTGCCAGCAGCGGAAACTTTGCGCTCGGTCTTGCATGGGCGGCACGCCATAGGGGTATTCCGGTGCACGTGGTAATGCCCACGGACGTTGCTAGGGTAAAGCGTGCTGCCGTTGAGTCATTCGGAGCGATCATCCATCCCTGCGAACCCAACTTGGTGGATCGCGATAAGGTCGGCCAAGTCGTCCGTGACGAGACTGAGACCATCTTCATTTCTTCCCACGATCACCCTGATGTCATCGCTGGCCAAGGAACTGTGATGCTTGAACTGTTGAAGCAGGTTCCAAGCCTAGATGCCATTGTCGCTCCAGTTGGAGGTGGCGGCCTAATTTCCGGAATCGCTATCGTCGCAAAGGCACTTCGGCCCGCTATCCGCATAATTGGAGTAGAGCCTGCTGGCGCCGCCGACGCGGCAAGATCGAAGGCTGAGGGCCACCTTGTGTTGGAACCGAATCCACAAACCATCGCTAAGGGCCTGCTGGTGGGGCTGGGCGAAACGACATGGTGCATCGTCAGAGACCTTGTCGACGAGGTGGTGATTGTCGACGACGATGCGATTGTTCGCGCCATGCGCCTTGTCTGGGAGAGGATGAAGATCATCATCGAACCCAGCGCGGCCGTCGCAGTGGCGGCAATCGTTTCCCCTGAGTTTCGGGGAAGGGTAGGTCTCGACCGAGTCGGTGTTGTGCTGTCAGGCGGGAACGTCGATTTGGACGACCTGCCGTGGTAGGTGACTGATATACTATCGTTTCCCCTCATAAGGAGGGGCAAAAAAGGACGTCCCATGAAATTCAAAGCAGCCGTTACTGACAACGCCCCAGCTAGATTGATCGAACAGCTAAACAGTCGCAGGATCTCAGCTCTACTGATGGAAAAGGTTGTTATCAGGTGTCTGCATGTTCCTAAGGAAGACTTAGGTCCGGCCACTCATTACGTTCAGCGAACCGATACCCTTATATCGCACTCGGAAAATGTCGGAGTCGTAGTAGGCCTCACTATGGTTTCCAAGAAGCGAACACGGTCGGACCAGGACTTCGCTGACGCTCTCCGAGCAATCGAGGCAGCCTATGAGGAGGTCATCGAGGCGGAGATGCCAAAAGGAGCGAAGGCGCAGTTGTTTGTGGCCATAGCACTGGACGGCCATGTCGAAGCCCCTGGCCATATGGGAAACAAGTCTACGAACCTGATTGAGACCGAACCAAAGTGGATTGTGGGCCGCGCCGAGCCAGAATAGCCCAAATATCAGCCAACACGGCCTAGTTAGTTAAGGTAGTGTCAAGTGCCCGCGACGTCGTCCTCGGCGGGAGGTCGTGGCGACGATGCGGAATTCACGGAGTCTAGCCAAAGAAGAGCTTCGGAGGAAGGGCGCGCGTGTTCTTCTAGTAGCCGGAAGCGATTCAAGAAATCGTTGTGATCGGTAGGGTCAAGATACAACTCTCCTCTCTCGACACGGGTAGGGTCTGCTGGGTCTTGATAGTCGACATATAGGCGAGATTCGGTTCCGATAAACGCAACCCAATCCTTGATGAGATCGCTTTTGCCACGCAGGCTTTGCAGGGTGACGATCTTCACCTCGATCTTTACATCATGATGCATCTTGATGGCTGCGGCTGTTTGCATTGAGATGCTAGGTAAATCGGAGTCAACGATAAATATTCGCTGGATTCGAATGCCTCGTTTGACCGCACTAATATTTTCCTGAAAGAAAAGCATCTCACGCGGGTCCTTGAGCCAGCGCGCAGGCTCAAATGCGTTGACGGCTATTACCACAGCCCGGTCTGGAATGCTGGTCATCTCAGAAATGATCCTATGAAAGTAGTCTTCCTCGCTTAAGGGTACAACTCCTTTGGATATACTCTCTATTTGAGCGGCGGCCCGTTGGAGTACTCTTTGTGCATACTCGGCTTGAGTTCCGGAGAGGAAAGCGACTCGATTAGCGAGAGTATTTGCTTGCCCTGGGCCATTGCAAAGTGCTCTAGAGAGTTTCGCGAGAGCTTTAGAGTGATGAATTTTTAGGCTCGCTGTAGCGAGCGAGAGAAGGATTGCCATAGTTCCTGCGAGCCATGAAACGTCGTCGGAGGCGCCAAGACGAGGCAGAAGTAGGATTGCGAGCATCAATGAGACTAGGCCACCGACCACTTCGAGCGTCAGATCGACCGGGGCCTTGTCGGCGCTGTTCAATTCGTCATGATGTTTCATCAGGTAGTACCTCTTGACACACCTCTTCAGATCGCCTGCTATAATAGTAGTGTTGTTTTAATATTTCGCACTTTAGGGCAGCGATGCTCTGCGGGTTCGCTTCGGCCACAGGCCGGGTTCTCGCCGGGCGAAGAACATAAAGCGCTTCTCGCGAGCCGGCCTCTTAGATTCAGGTTTTGTGACTATCATACGCATTAGGATCTCCCTAAGCAATGGCTACCGAGTTCACGCCATACTTCGGGAGATAGCTGATATGGAGCGCGGGATCCAGAACAAAGAGTCCGTGGTGTCGTCTGGTTCGACTTTGAAGGCTGACCCTCACGGCAGAGCGACTGCCGTCGCCCTCCCCGGCTGGGACGGCGAAGTCGGCTCATCTTCTTGCCTTTTGGCCTCTGCCTCTTCGATCGCTCCGACGTACATGAAGGCGTCGTCCGGGAGGTGGTCCCACTTGCCGTCGCAGAGCTCTTCGAAGGGCGGATGGTGTCTTCGCGCGAGCAGTAGATGCCGGGGTAGCCGGTGAAGACTTCGGCGACGAAGAAGGGCTGGGAGAGGAAGCGTTCGATTTTCGGGCGGTGCGCGGCAGTCATCGCCAGTTCCGACATTCCACGAAACCGAGTACGGTTACGGTCTCGGGAAAGCCGAGTGTCGACGTGCCACCGGGGACCTTGAACTCCGTGCTCAAGCAGGCCGGGCTGAAATAGGAGGTGCTCGTGCATTTTCAATACGCGGTGGTTATCGAGAAGGGACCCAGCAGCTACGGGGCGTACGTTCCGGACTTGCCGGGCTGCATCGCGGCTGGGGAAACTCGGGCCGAGGTCGTGCGATTGATCCAGGAAGCGATCGAGTTTCATATCGAAGGGCTTCGCGAGGATGGACTGCCGATTCCGGCGCCGAACTCGTCCTTCGAGCTTATTGAGGTGGCGGCCTAAGCAAGGCGCTTCCCCAAAACGAAAAACGCGCCAAACCCCGAAAGGCCGGCGCGTCTTTCAATCGCCTGACAAAAGGCGAACTGCTCCGCGGCAGGCGATCAGTTCGCAAGCTGCCGCTGCATCTCCGCCCGGGCAATCGCCTTCTGCCGCCCCTCAAACTCCGCTTCCGTCAACATCGGCAGCTCCCGCGCCGCCGCCAACGCCGCCTCGGCTTTACCCCGATCCAGCTCGTCGAGCCGCTTCGCGCCTTCGGTCAGCAGGGTCAGCTTGTCGCCCACCATCTGGGCGAAGCCTCCATCGACGTAGAGGGTCTGCTTGCCTTCCGGGGATTCGACGCGGAGGACTCCGATGCCCATTTCGAAGAGGAAGGGGGCTCGCTGGGGGAGGACTCCGACTTCGCCGTCCCAGGCGGGGAAGACGACGGCGGTCGCTTCCGTTTCCAGGACGGCGCGTTCGGGGGTGATGACGCTCAGGTGGAAGGTTCCGGCCATGGGGTGCCTTTAGTTCGCCATCTTCTTGGCTTTGGCTTCCGCTTCTTCGATCGCTCCGACGTACATGAAGGCGTCGTCGGGCAGGTGGTCCCACTTGCCGTCGCAGAGCTCTTCGAAGGAGCGGATGGTGTCTTCGCGCGAGCAATAGATGCCGGGGTAGCCGGTGAAGACTTCGGCGACGAAGAAGGGCTGGGAGAGGAAGCGCTCGATCTTGCGGGCGCGGCGGACGATGACTTTGTCGTCTTCCGACAGCTCGTCGATGCCGAGAATCGCGATGATGTCCTGGAGGTCGCGGTAGCGCTGGAGGACCACCTGGACGCGGCGGGCGACTTTGTAGTGGCGCTCGCCGATCAGCTCGGGGGCGACGATGCGCGAGGAGCTGGCGAGCGGATCGACCGCGGGGTAGATGCCTTTTTCCGAGATCGACCGTTCGAGGTTGACGGTCGAGTCGAGGTGGGCGAACGCGGTGGCCGGCGCCGGGTCGGTGTAGTCGTCGGCGGGGACGTAGATCGCCTGGATCGAGGTGACGGCGCCGCGGACGGTCGAGGTGATCCGCTCTTGCAGCTCGCCCATCTCCGTGCCGAGGGTCGGCTGGTAGCCGACGGCCGACGGCATGCGGCCGAGGAGCGCCGAGACTTCCGAGCCGGCCTGCGAGAAGCGGAAAATGTTATCGACGAAGAGCAGCGTGTCCACGCCCGTCTGGTCGCGGAAGTACTCCGCCATGGTAAGGGCGGAGAGGGCGACGCGGAGGCGGGCTCCCGGCGGCTCGTTCATCTGGCCGAAGACCATGACGGTCTGGTCGATGACGCGCTTGCCGGTGTTGCCGATCTGCGCTTCCTGCATTTCGAGCCAGAGGTCGTTGCCCTCGCGGGTCCGCTCGCCGACGCCCGCGAAGCAGGAGTAGCCGGAGTGGAAGCGCGCCAGGCGGGCGATCAGCTCTTGGATGATGACCGTCTTGCCGACGCCGGCGCCTCCGAACAGACCGGCCTTGCCGCCGCGGACGAGCGGGCAGAGCAGGTCGATGACCTTGATTCCGGTCTCGAAGATCTCGGTCTTCGAGGAGAGGTCCTTGAAGTCGGGCGGATCGCTGTGGATCGGCCGGAAGGCCGTCGCGTTGACCGGGCCGAGGCCGTCGATCGGCTCGCCGACGAGATTGAACACGCGGCCGAGCGTTTCGACGCCGACGGGCACCTGCACGGCGCTTCCGGTGTCGAGGATCTGCGCTCCGCGCTGGAGGCCGTCGGTCGAACCGAGCGCCACGGCGCGGACTCGCCCGCCGCCGAGGTGCTGGGCGACCTCGCACCAGAGCGTTTCGTTCGTCGTCTCGCCGAGCACGGTGCGGGAGAGATCGACCTTGAGCGCGTTGTAGATCGAAGGGAGCTGATCCTCCGCAAACTGCGCGTCGAGGGTCGAGCCGATGACCTGGGTGACGGTGCCGAGATTGTTACTCATCGTTCGCAAGCTCCCGAAGGTGTGCGCTCATATCTTTAGGCCGCTTTGTATCAGGCCAGCGCGTTGGCGCCGCCGACGATATCGAGCAGCTCCATGGTGATCGCGGTCTGGCGGGCGCGGTTGTATTCGCGGGTCAAGGACTTGATCATGTCGCCGGCCGCGTCGGTGGCCGCCTTCATCGCGACCATCCGGGCGACCTGCTCGGAGACCACGGCGTCGGTGAAGGCCTGGAACAGCTGGACGCGGACGGAGGCGGGCAGCAGGCTGTCGAGCAGCTTCTGCGGATCGGGGGAAAACTCGACCTGGCCGGTCGGCGCGGCGGCGGTTGCGTCACCTTCCGCTTCCTTCCGCGCGAGCGGCAGGAGCTGGACGACCACCGGGCGCTGGGTGCCGGTCGAGACGAACTTCATGTACGAGACGTAGGCCGCGCTGATCTCGCCCTTGATGAAGCTTTCCATCAGGGCGTTGGCGATCGGCTCCACCTGGTCGAAGCGGGGAACGTCGCCGACGTTCGTGATCTGCTCGATCATCGGGCGCCGCAGGAAGCGGAAATAGCTGATTCCCTTCTTGCCCGCCATGTGGACGTCCACCGCGTGGCCCGCTTTTTCTTGGTTCTCCAGGTGCTCGATCGCCACGCGCAGGACGCTCGAGTTGTAGCCGCCGCATAGGCCCCGGGTGCTGGTGATCGCCACCAGCGCCGTTTTGTTCGCGTCGTTTTCCTTGAGCAGCGGGTGCTCGACGCCGCCCGAGGCGCTGGCCGCGCTCGACAGGTCGGCGACCAGCTCGGCGAGCTTTTCGTTGTACGGCTTGGTCGCGACGGCCCGGTTGTAGGCCGCCTGAAAACGCGCGGTCGCGATCAGCTGCATCGTCCGCGTGATCTTGCGGATGTTGCGGATCGACTTGCGTCGTTTGACGAGGACTCGTCGGTTGGCCATTCTCGATTCCTAAGCTCGGGTCTAAAGGCGCATCGGCCCTTAGGCCGTGGCCGCCGCCATCTGGAGCGATTTGAGGAAGTTCGGCTTGAAGTTGTTCACCGCCGTGCGGATCTTGCCGGCCAGCTCGTCGGGCAGCTCGCCCGTCTTCGTGAGCTGGTCGAGGATCTCCGGGCTTTCCTGGCGGACGTGCTTCAAGAGAGCGGCTTCGAACGGCAGGATCTGGGCGACCGGCAGGTCGTCGAGCAGACCTTGCGTTGCGGCGAAGATCGAGACCACCTGCTCCGACAGCGGATAGGGCTGGTACTGGCCCTGCTTGAGCAGCTCGACCAAGCGGGCGCCGCGATCGAGCTGGCGCTGGGTGGCGGCATCGACTTCCGTTCCGAGCTGCGAGAACGCTTCGAGCGCTCGGTAGGAGGCGAGGTCGAGACGGAGCGAGCCGGCGATCTTCTTCATCGCTTTGCGCTGGGCGTTGCCGCCGACGCGGGAGACCGAGATGCCGACGTTGACCGCGGGGCGGGTGCCGGCGAAGAACAGGTCAGGCTCCAAGTAGATCTGGCCGTCGGTGATCGAGATCACGTTGGTCGGAATGTAAGCCGAGACTTCGCCTTCGAGCGTTTCGATCACCGGCAGCGCGGTCATCGAGCCGCCGCTGTCCGGGAAGCGGTGGACGCGGTAGCTGTCTTTGTCGGACAGCGTGGCGAGGAACGCCTCCGCCTTGTGCTTGCCGTGGGGCCGGTGGTAGAGGCCGTGGACGTCGTCGGGACGGACATCGGCCGGGGCGGCGAGCCCTTCGGGGTGCTTTTTCGCCAGGTTCCGGTCCTTCGTGTCGGCCGGCGCGTCCTTCGCCACGATCGCGTACTCGTCGCGCAGCTTGACGGCGCGCTCCAACAGGCGCGAGTGGAGGTAGAAGACGTCGCCCGGGTAGGCTTCGCGGCCGGGAGGGCGGCGCAGCAGGAGCGAGAGCTGGCGGTACGACTGCGCCTGCTTCGACAGGTCGTCGTAGATCACCAGGGTCGCGCGGCCCTGCTGGTACATGAAGTATTCGGCCATCGCGGCGCCCGCGTAGGCGGCGATGTACTGGAGCGGCGAGGGGTCGGCGGCCGAGGCCGAGACGACGATCGTGTAGTCGAGCGCGCCGTTTTCGCGCAGCTTGTCCACCACGCCCACCACCGTCGATTCCTTCTGGCCGATCGCGACATAGACGCAGATCACGTCGCCGCCCTTCTGGTTGATGATCGCGTCGACCGCGATCGCGGTCTTGCCGGTCTTGCGGTCGCCGATGATCAGCTCGCGCTGGCCGCGGCCGATCGGGATCATCGAGTCGATCGCCTTGACTCCCGTCTGCATCGGCTCGGTGACCGGCTGGCGCTCGGCGATGCCGGGGGCCTTCCATTCGAGCGGGCGGCGCTCGGTGGTCACGATGTCGCCCTTGCCGTCGAGCGGACGGCCGAGCGGATCGACGACGCGGCCGATCAGCTTCTCGCCCACCGGCACGGAGAGCAGCTCGCCCGTGCGCCGGACCTCGTCGCCCTCGCGAATGCCTTTGTAGTCGCCGAGGATGACGATGCCGACCGAGTTCTCCTCCAGGTTGAACACCTGGCCGGAGGCGCCGTCGGCAAACGTCACCCGCTCGCCGGCCATCGCGTTGGCGAGACCGTAAACCCGGGCGATGCCGTCGCCCACTTCGAGCACCGTGCCGGTCTCGGCGACGTCGGCGGCGCTGCGATACTGGCGGATCTCTTCGGTGATGACCGATGCAATCTCGTCGACCTTGAATCTCATCGTATGTTCCTTAAACCAAAACTCGGTTGCCCGAGTCGGTCAGTTTCTCGAAGCCTCTATGTCGCTTCCACGTACGACGTGCCGCCGACGATTTCGCTCGCGGCGCGCAGGTCGAGTCGGGCGCTGAAACGGGCCAAGGCGGAGGCCGCGGTGCCGTCGATCCGCTCGTCACCGGCGCGGACCACGATGCCGCCGAGCAGCGCCGGGTTCACCTTTTCGGTGATCTCGATGGTTTTTCCGGTGTAGGTGCCGATCGCCGCGGCCAGCTCCGCGCGCTGCGCTTCGGAGAGCGGCCGGGCGGTTTCCACCGCGGCGCTCAAGATGCCGCGCGCCTCGCGGTACTCGGCCGCAAAGCCGGCGACGATCGCGCGAAGCCCGGCGAGCCGGCCTTTCCGGCCGATCACCTGAAGGGCGTCGGTCAACAGGTCGCTCGATCTGCCGCGGAAGATCTTCTCGATCGCCGCGGTCTTCTCTTTGGCATCCACCGAGGGGCTGGCGAGCCAGGCCTCAAGATCCGGCTGCCGATCGAGCAGCGTGCCGACTTCCTGGAGCTCGGCCGACAGCTGCGCCGCCTCGTCCGCGCTCGTTTCGGTCGCCGCGTCGAGCAACGCCCGGCCGTAGAGCCGGCCGAGGGCGCGCGTGTTGTTGTCGATTCCCTGGCTCATGATTCGGTTTCCTGGATCAAAGCGGGGCTCAGTGCGATGCGGGGCTGCCGCCGGAGATTTCGGTGCCGGCGGAGAGTCGGGCGATCGTGTCGGCGACCAGCTGATCGTGATCCTTCGCCTGGATCTCCCGGCCGAGGATGCCGCTCGCGATCGCGGTCGCGAGCTGGGTGCTCCGCGCGTAGAGGTCTTTGATCGCGGTGTCGGTCGCGATCTCGATCTCGCGCTTGCCGCGGGCGATGATCGCCTGCGCCTCGGCTTTGGCGTCATCTTCGATCTTGCGCTTCAGGGCGTCGGCGTCGCGCTTGCCCTCTTCGACGATCGCCGAAGCTTCGGCGCGCGAGGCGTTGATCTTGTCCACGTACTCCTGGAGCTTCGCCGCCGATTCCTTGCGGTCCCGGTCGGCTTTTTCGAGCGCCTCGCGGATGAAGCTCTCGCGCGCTTGGAGCCCCGAGAGGATCGGTCCCCAGGCGTACTTGCCGAGCACGAACAGAACGAGACCGAAGATCAGGATCGTCCAGATCGCGTTGCCGACGTCGCCGGAGAACGGATTGACCGCCCCGCCCTCGCCGTGACCCTCTTGGGCCAACGCAGGCATGAGCCCGCCGACGAACAGGAGGCTTGAGGCCAAGAGGAGACTTGTCTTTCGCATCGTTGGCGACATGGGCGCGACCCTCAACTGAAAAAGCGTGGAATCTCCCCTCTCCTTAAGAGAGGGACTTTCCGCGTTGGATCTCGTGGCTCGGCCGGACTTCGATCCGGCCGAGCCTTGGCGAGAACGTTCGTTCGAACGGACTTTAGAGAACCGCGAGCAGGCCGACGATGACCGCGAACAACATCGCGCCTTCGATCAGGGCGGCGGTGATGATCATGGCGGTCGAGATCTGGCCGTTCGCCTGCGGCTGCCGGGCGATCGACTCGACGGCGGCCGCGCCGATCCGGCCGATGCCCGCGGCGCCGCCGATCAGGGCGAGGCCGGCGCCGATCGCGCCGCCGAGCTTCCGGGCGCCGTCGGTCGTGATCAGGGTGTGCTCCACCGCGGGAGCCGCGGCAACGCCGTCCGCATCCTGAGCGGCGGCGGGGGTGGGAACCAGCATCAGGAGCATGCCGGTGGCCATCATTACCAGCGCGAGGGTCGCCATCTTCTTGCTCATTCGATCGTCCTTTCCTTCGTTCGCCTCGCGCCGGAGCCGGCTGGCGAAGTTTGTTTCTAGAGAGCTGCCGAGAATTTCAGTGTTCAGTGCGCCCGCACCGCCGCGCCGTGCGCGGCGTCGTGGCCGTGATCGTGGGAATCGTGCTCATCGCCATGGTGGAAGACCACCGACTGGCCGATGAAGAGTGCGGTCAGGAAGGTGAAGATGAAAGCTTGGAGAAACGCGACGAAGATCTCCAGCAGGTTGATCGCGACGGAGCCCGCGACCGCCGGAATCGCGATGCCGAGCCCCGCGGCGCCCATCTTCGCCATCGCGTTGACGATGAAGCCGAGCAGCACGGCGAGCAGCACGTGGCCGGCGAGCATGTTGGCGAACAGACGGACGGTGAGCGCGAAGGTCTTCGCCACGACGCCGACCAGCTCCAGCGGCACGAGCAGCGGCGAGAGCCAGATCGGTCCGGGGGAGAAGTGCGCCAGGTAGCTCTTGCCGCCCAGGCGCAGGCCGTTGATCACCATCATCAGCAGCGTGCACACCGCGAGCGAACCGGTGACCCAGATGTTGCCGGTGGGGGTGCCGCCCAGGTGCGCGCCGAACAACTTCGAGACCGGCGAGATCGGCAGCAGGCCGAGCAGGTTCATGGTCAGGATGAAGAAGAACACCGACCAGAGGTATTTGATGAAGCGGTCGGTGTGCTCGTGAAGATTCGGCCGGGCCACCTCTTCGCGCAGGTAGGTGCAGATCGTCTCGATCGCGTTGCCGAAACCGGTGGGAACCAGCGAGCCGACGGCATCCTTGGCCTTGCGCCGGGCGACGAGAGCCGGCACGAACAGCACCAGCAGCAGGCCGGCCAGGATCATCATCACGATCTGGTCGGAGAGGACCGTCATCACCCCGTGAGGGGTGAGCGGCCCGAGGTTCGCCGGTTTCTGCACCAGGGGATGCTGGACGATGTGGGAGAGCGGATTCTCCGCAAAGGCCAGCATCATCATCGGCGTCAAACTCATCGCGTCTCCGTCTCCTCGGGCGGCGGTTCAACCGGCCTTGCCGACCCGGCGATCCGCCGTTCGGCCCCGAGGGCGAACCCTATGTCGAGCCCCAGAAGGGGCAGGTAGCTCAAAGCGATCCACACCAACATCGGCCGCAAGGGCCAAAAACCGCGCCGGGCCGCCACCGCGCCGAGCACTCCGAACACCACCACCGCCCCGAACCGCAATCCCAGCTTCACCAGCTCCGCGAGCCCGCCCGGCAGGCTCGCTCCGGTCAACCGGGCCAACCGGGAAGATCCGACGGCTCCGAACGTTGCCGCCAGCCAGCTGATCGCGCAACCGGCGAGCAGCCCCGCCTCCGCACCCTCGCCCGCCAGCCGCACGGTGGGCAGCCAGCCGATCGCCGCACAGACCGCCACGACCGCGGCGGAGAGGACGACGAACCGGGGGAGCGTTCGCGCGCCTGGACTCGACCGGCCGTCAGACCGTGTCGCCACGATCCGAGGTTTCGTGATCCGAGCGCGCGGCTTCTTTGGAGGCGAGCAGCGATTCGCGGACCAGGTTGTACGTTCCGCCGATCAGACCCAGGGCGATGCCTATCAGAAGGCCCCACGGACCGCTGCCGTAATGGCGGTCCACCCAGATGCCGACCAGTGAGAAACCTGCGACCGCTGCCGCGAATTCGATCCCCACACCCGAAGCGCGACCGAGAAGGCTCTTCTGCTTGTCGTCTTCGGGCATCGGTGTCGCTAGGGGGAACGGACAAGGCCCGCACTTTGAGCGCGAGCGGTTCGGACTTTTAGACCCCCATCCTCCGCGGCGGCCGGAGTGTAGCAACTCGGGGGAATGTGTTCAAGCCGCAGATTGGGGAGAGATGAAACAGAAAGGGGCGCAGCCAGGCTGCGCCCCTAAGATTGCGGTGCCGAGAACCGGTCGCGCGCCTAGCAGTTGCCCGTGCGGTGGGCGCAGAGGTTGCTCACCAACGAAGTAAACCGGCTGTCGGGAACCGAGCTGCCCTGGACCAGAGGGGTGGTCGAGACGAAGCCGTACGAAGTGATGCCGATGACCCGGTTCGATCCGGTGTTGCTGCCGCCGGTCTGGCCCGAAGAGACGACGCCGAAGTTCTGCACCCACGGACCGCCCGAGGAGCCGCCGCGCATGTCGGAACCGTACTCCACGGCATT
>Ga0134122_10000123_pt1 | contig 43267 bp, 41 predicted proteins | sample KB302_FD_96461 | JGI IMG/M metagenome (GOLD analysis project Ga0134122, IMG submission 96461) | Terrestrial soil microbial communities without Nitrogen fertilizer from Kellogg Biological Station, Michigan, USA - KB3-0-2 | ecosystem: Environmental > Terrestrial > Soil > Unclassified ... | reverse complement strand
CTTTTGATCTCGTTCATCTTGACGCCGACCTTGTCCAGCAACTGCGAGACCTCGGCCCACTGAAAGATGACACCCACCGAGCCGGTAATGCTGTTGCCGCGGGCGACGATGTGGTCGGTCGCCAGGCCCACAATGTAGGCGGCAGACGCCGCCACCGTACCGAACTGGGCAACCACCGGCTTGGTTCGCGCCAAGTCGCGGATCGCCTCGAACAGGGCCTCGCCGCCGGTGGTGGTTCCCCCCGGACTGTTGACGAACAGGATGACCGCGGCGACGTGCTTGGCCTCGGCCAGCCGCTTCAGCAGCTTAAGCTGATCGCGGTCCTCCGTGATGATGCCTTCAAGGCTGATGCGCGCGATCTGGTTTCGTTCGGCAAGACCGACGCTGTCGGCGGAAGAAAAGGCGATTAGGCCAAGGGCGAAAAGCCCCACCACGATCGCCAAGCCGCGCCAAACAGACAGGCGCCGGCGGAGGCGGCGGCGATCGAGCACAGTCTCGGTTTCAAGCGCCATGCGAGCTCCGCCTGCTGACCGGGGCCTCTCAGGGCGCCCCTGGGCGCCAGCTTAGGACGCCGGCGCCCAGGGTTCAACCAATTGAGCGACCAGTCAAAAGCCCGACGCCCCCGGACCTGTGGATGCACGCCCTCGTCGGGGCGGTGCCACGCACGGAGCCCGCTTGGCCCCCGCGTTTTCGCCAGGGAACCGCGGCGTGCCCGCAGCATCGGCCAATCGGCGTTTGCTCAGGGAAGCGCCGAATTCTATCCACGCCGAAGGGTCTTCACCCTAGCCGTTGTCGTCGGGCTTCTTGTCGTCGGCGCTTTCCTTCTTCTTGATCGCGGCCTTGAAAATGTCGCCGAGCGAAGCGCCGCTGTCGGAGGAGCCGTATTGCGCCACGGCCTGCTTCTCCTCGGCGATTTCCAGCGCCTTGATCGACACCGTGATGCGGCGACTGTTCTTGTCGATATTGATGATCGCCGCATCGACCTTGTCGCCAACATTGAAGCGCTCCGGCCGCTGCTCCGAGCGGTCTCGGGACAAGTCCGAGCGCTTGATGAAGGTCGACATATCACTGTCGGCGATTTTGACTTCGATGCCGCTGTCCTGGACGGCCAGCACCTCGCAGGTGACCTGGCTGCCCTTCTTCAGCTTGCCGACGCTCTCCATCGGGTCGCCGCCGACCTGCTTGATGCCGAGGCTGATGCGTTCCTTCTGCGGGTCGACGTCAAGCACCACGGCTTTGACGTTGTCGCCCTTCTTGTAGTCCTTGATGGCCTCGTCGCCGGACCGGTTCCAGTCGAGATCCGAAAGGTGCACCATACCGTCGACACCACCGTCGAGCCCAACGAACAGACCAAACTCGGTGATATTGCGGATCGGTCCCTCGATGAGGGAGCCTTTGGGATGGGCGGCAAGGAAGTTGTCCCAAGGATTGTCCTGGGTCTGCTTGAGCCCCAAGGAGATACGACGCTTCTGTGCGTCCACCTCGAGGACCTGCACATCGACCTGCTGGCTGGTCGAGACGATCTTGCCGGGATGGATGTTCTTTTTGGTCCAGCTCATCTCGGAAACGTGGATCAGCCCCTCCACCCCCGGTTCCAGCTCAACAAACGCTCCGTAGTCGGCAATGTTGGTGACCGTGCCCTTAAAGCGTGCGCCGACGGGATACTTGGCCTCGATGCCGGCCCAGGGATCGGCCTGCAGCTGCTTCATGCCAAGGCTGATGCGCTGGGTCTCAGGATTGATGCGCACGATCTGCACCTTGACCGTATCGCCGACGTTGACGATTTCGCTTGGATGATTGACGCGGCGCCACGCCATGTCGGTTACGTGCAAGAGCCCGTCGATGCCGCCCAGGTCGATGAAGGCGCCGTAGTCGGTGATGTTCTTGACCAAGCCTTCGATCACCTGACCCTCGGCCAACTTCGAGACGATCTCGGAGCGCTGCTCGGCACGCGTGGCCTCGAGGATCTCGCGACGAGACACGACAATGTTGCCGCGGCGGCGATCCATCTTCAGGATCTTGAAGGGCTGCGGTGAATGCATCAGCGGACCGATGTCGCGCACCGGCCTTACATCGACCTGGCTACCGGGCAGGAAGGCCACCGCACCATCGAGGTCGACGGTGAACCCACCCTTGACCTTGTTGAAGATGACACCTTCGACCTGCTCTTTGTTGTTGAACTTTTCCTCCAGCCGCGTCCAGCTCTCCTCGCGGCGCGCCTTCTCGCGCGACAGCACGGCCTCGCCCAGCGCGTTCTCCATCCGCTCGAGATAAACTTCGACGGTGTCGCCCACTTTCAGGTCGGCCGGTTTGCCGGGCAGGCCAAACTCGCGCAGGGGGACGCGGCCTTCCATTTTCAAGCCAACGTCGATGACAGCCAAATCCTTCTCGATGGCGGTGACCGTACCCTTCACCACGCTACCCTCGAAGGCATCCTCCTCCGAAAGGGTCTCATTCAACAGAGCCGCGAAATCCTCGCGCGTGGGGGTCAAATCCTTCGCTTCACCGATCGCCGTGCTCATTCTACTCCTGCTCCATGCCTGCGAGACCTTCTGCTCGCCCATCCGAACGACAAATCGGCACCGCTGCACGGAGCAGCGTTTGCCGGGTGCCCATCATGTGAGGTGCCTTCCGCCGAAGGATCATGTGCCAACCAGATTGCAGCTCACCCGTCAGGTGCGCCGGCGTTGGCCAACCTTCCTTGCAATCGCTCCGACGGCCATCTCGAATGCGGCTTCTATATCCAAATTGCTGGTATCCAGCAAGATCGCGTCGCAGGCCGGGCGCATTGGTGCCGAATCCCGCCCCGCGTCGCGTTCGTCGCGGCGGCGGATGTCGGCCAGGACGTGAGCGTACTCAACCGCCTCGCCTCGGCCCGTCATCTCCAGGTGCCGCCGCCGGGCTCGGACCTCCGGGGCGGCGGTGACATAAAGCTTAACGGCGGCCTCGGGGCATACCACGGTCCCGATGTCCCGGCCGTCGAGGACGGCACCCGGCTCGCGTGCGGCGAAGGCCCGCTGCACGCCAAGCAGCGCGGCGCGCACCTCCGGAACCTTAGCGACAATGGAGGCCGCCTCGGCAAGCCCGGGGCCGCGCAGGGAGGGGTCATCCAAGCCCACAGGGTCGAGCGCCCGCGCCGCCGTCGCGGCCAATTTTGCGTCCTCAAGGCTGCCGCCGCGCCGGCGCACATCGCGTGCCACGGCACGGTAGAGCAGACCCGTGTCGAGGTGGGGCAGGCCAAAATGGGCGGCAATCAGCCTCGCCAGCGTCCCTTTGCCGGACGCCGCCGGCCCATCAATGGCGATGATCATCCCCGGATGTCCTCAGGCGCGGCAAAGCGCGCGCCAAGCCCATGCATGAGACCGCGAAACTCCGGGAAGCTGGTGGCGATGATGCCCGCGTCGTCCACGGTCACCGGCCGATCCGCGGCAAGGCCCAGGGTCAGGAAGGCCATGGCGATGCGGTGGTCGAGGTGGGTCTCGACCGTGCCGCCGCCGGGCACGCTGCGGCCGCCGGCCACGCACAGTGTATCCCCGTCCGCGCTGGCTCTCACGCCGTTCGCCTTGAGGCCCGCCAGCGTTGCCGCCAACCGATCGCTCTCCTTCACCTTGAGCTCGGCAAGCCCCGCCATGTGCGTTTCGCCGGTCGCGTAGGCGGCCAGGCAGGCGAGGATCGGATACTCATCGATCATGCTGGGGGCGCGTTCGGGGGGAACGCGCACGCCGTTAAGTTTCGCGTGGCGCACCGTGATGTCGGCGACGGGCTCACCGCCTTGTTCGCGCTCGTTTTGGAAGACGAGGTCGGCCCCCATTTCTCGCAGCGTCGTGTAAAAGCCGGTGCGGGTAGGATTGACGAGCACGCCTTTGATGCAGATCTCCGACCGCGGCACCATCAGTGCGGCGGCGGCCAGGAAGGCGGCCGAGCTCGGATCGCCCGGCACCTCGACGCTGCGCCCCTCCAGCTCGGCATTGCCCCTCACCGTGATGAGGCGTTTGCCGTCGCGCTCCCCGATCGTCACCTCGCCGCCGAAGTAGCGAACCATGCGTTCCGTATGATCGCGCGTGGCTTCCGGTTCGATCACGCTGGTTGCGCCGGAGGCGTGCAGCCCAGCCAGCAAAATGGCAGACTTGATCTGGGCCGAGGCCACCGGCGGCTGATATTCGATCGGCAGCAAATCGCTCGTGCCGCGCAAAGACAGTGGCAAAGTCCGTGCGCCATCCGGCACTTCCACTCCCATGCGCACGAGCGGATCGAGCACGCGTCCCATCGGCCTGCGCGACAGCGAGGCGTCGCCGACCAAGCGTACCAGGATCTCGTATGCCGCCTCCAGCCCCATCATTAGCCGCACACCGGTGCCCGAATTGCCAAAATCGAGCGGTCCCTCCGGCTGGGCCAAGCCACCGACGCCCCGTCCCAGCACTTCCCATGCCCCCCCGAGCCGATGCACGGGGCAGCCCATGGCGGCTAGCCCGCGCCCCGTATTGAGCACGTCCTCCCCCTCCAATAGGCCGCTGATGCGGGTGCGTCCGCTTGCTAGGGCGCCCAGCATCAGCGCGCGATGGGAAATCGACTTGTCCCCAGGCACCGAAACGCTGCCGCTCAGGGGCCCCGAGCGTAGGGAAATTAGGGGTGAATTAGCCGTTTGCGGCATGTCGGCGGCGGCCTCAACCAGGGGCCCTCGTTGGCGCTTGAGCTTCGACCCCGAAACCACGTCATAGAGCAGCGGGTCGCCCCCCTGTCAACAATCGGCAAAGCCCCTATATCAGGGCCAGAAAATCTTGCATTTGCCCGGCCGATTTGGTTTTGACACCCCAGCCGGCGCGTGGCAATGAACGCACAAATCCGACAGTCCAGAGGCCTTTTTCATGTCGACGAAAGCCGAGCGCGGCACGAAGCGCACGTGCCAAAACCCCGAATGCGGGTCGCGGTTCTACGATCTCAATCGCGACCCGATCGTCTGTCCGATCTGCCAATCGACCTATCAAGTCGTGGCATCCCCGGTCGCCATGGCCGCGGCTGCGCCGATGGCAGAGACCGCGCGCCGGGCGGCCAAGAAGCCTGCCTATGACGTGGCCGGCATCAAGCCGGAGGACGTCCCCGAGGCGGAGGGCGACGAGCTTGCCGTTGTCGAGGGCGAGGACGAGCCGGCCGCGAGCGAGGATGACGAGACCTTCCTCGAAGAAGAAGAGGAGGACGGCTCGGATATGTCCAACATCATCGGGGGCCCGGTCGCGGAGCCCGACGAGCCGCAATAAGGGCGGTGAAAACGGCGGCGGCGCCGAACCGATAAGTCGGCGCCCTGCCATTGCGGCCAGGCACCCACTTGCACGAAAGCCCGCAGCGGAATACTTAGGCGGACCGGCGGCCGAGGCGGTGCGCCGGTTTCCCATGACACTGGGGCCGTAGCTCAGTTGGGAGAGCGCGTGAATGGCATTCACGAGGTCAGGGGTTCGATCCCCCTCGGCTCCACCACCGCACCATCCCTTCCTTTGCCTCTGATCAGCGCCGGGCGGTGCGGAGCCGTGTCCGGAAAGCGGGCCGCGGCGCGATGCAGCCAGCGCCGGCGCCAACCCTGCCAGGCCCGTCAGCGCCCCGCGCCAGCCGCCCTCGTCGGGCCGCGTGCGCGGATGACTTGCCGCAGCACGTCGCCCCGGCGGGCATGACGCACGGCGAGCAAAAGACATATACTCGGGCAAACCGAGGACGCCACTCGCACACGGCAGGAGGAAGCGCATGAGCCGAAGCACGCAGGCCAGGATTAGGGGCGTGACACGCCGCAGCGTCAGCAAGGGCCTCGGGGCCGGCATCGTTGCCACGGTGGCACCCTTCAACATCGCCAGGTCGCAAGGGGCCGGCCTCAAGGTCGGCGTGCTGTTGCCGCGATCCGGTGTGCAAGCCGGCATTGGTCAGGACTGTCAGCGCGGGGTCGAGATTGCCGCGGGCATTCTAAAGGAGATCGGTCTGCCGCCCCTCAGCGTCATGAACGGGGATACCGAATCCAACGTCGAGACCGCGCGCTCACGGGCCGAGCGCCTGATCAGCGAGGGCGCGCAGCTGCTGGTCGGTGCCTTCGACTCGGGTCAATCCACGGCGATCGCTCAGGTCGCCGAGCAAAAGGGCATTCCCTTCGTGATCAACATTGCGGCCGCGCCCCCCATCACCGAGCAGGGCTACAAGTTTGTGTTTCGCAATTTCCCCACGGCGGGGATGATCCTCGGCGACGCATTTGCCAATCAGAAGGCGATCTTCGAGGCCACCGGCAAGGCGCCGCAGTCGGTCGTTTTCCTGCATGTCAACGACACCTTCGGGGTGTCGATGCAGAAGGGCATCGACGGCGTCTTGCCGAAGTTCAACATGCCCTACAAGATCCTTGACACCATCGCCTACGATCCGGCCGCCCGCGATCTGTCCGTCGAAGTAGCCAAGGCCAGGGCCACCGGCGCGGAGGCCCTGCTGACGGTCAGTCGTCTCAACGATGCGATTTTGCTCACGCGCGAGCTCGTCAAGCAGCGCTGGTCACCGATGGCAATTTTGAGCATGGGGCCCGGATGGTATGAGGATCAGTACTTAAAGACGCTCGGCAAGCTGGCCGATGATCCGCTGAGCTTCGTGCCGTGGTATGATCCCAACAAGAAATTGAGCAAGCAGCTGGAGGAGGCGCTGGCCAAGGCGCACCCCGATATCAATCTGAACACCAACCATATCTACACGTTCGAAGCCCTACTCGTTGCGGCGGATGCCTATAAGAGGGCGGGCTCGAGCGACCCCAAGGCCTTGGCCGATGCCATCCGTGCCACGGATATTGCGGACAATGTCAGCATCGGTCCGGGCATCAAGTTCGACGCCAAGGGGCAGAACGACAAGCTCAAGAACGCGGCAATCCAGAACCGTGGCGCCAAACTCGTCACGGTAGCGCCGCTGGCCGCGGCAAACGCCAAGGCCGTTTGGCCCTTGACCCCCTACGACAAGCGCGCTTGATCCTAGTTCAAGCTTTAGCCGCGCCGGTTGGCACCGGAGCGGCTTCTCGCAGGATCGCTGCCGGTGCCCGCAAGCATTTTCTTGAATGTGGCCGTCAGCGGCCTTCTCACCGGCCTGGTCTATGGCCTAATGGCGCTTGGGCTATCGGTCATATTTGGCGTGGTGCGCGTCGTGAATTTTGCCCACGGCGAGATGATGACCATTGCCATGTACATCGCCGTTGCCCTCTTTTCGGCCTACCGGCTCGACCCCCTGCTCATGCTGGTGCCGATTGCTGCGGTGCTGTTCGCCCTTGGCTATGTCATGCAAGCCGGCTTGAGCAATCCCTTCATCAACCGACCCGAGCACAGCCAATTCATGCTGCTGGTGGCAGTGGCGATGATCATGGTCAATGCATTGCTCGTCATCTTCGGGCCCGATGCACGCGGCGTGCAGACGGCTTATGCCTATGACAGCTTCCAGCTGGGACCACTGATCGTTGATGCCACCAAGGTCTATGCCGCCGTTGCGGCGGCGGTGGTCGCCGCGGGCCTGTTTGCCTTTTTCCGCTACTCGCTGACCGGCAAGGCCATCCGCGCCTGCGCCGACAACTATCAGGGCGCGCTGGTGGTGGGGCTCGACGTACGACGGCTCTATGCGCTGACCTTCGGCCTCGGGGCCGCCTGCGTCGGCGCCGCCGGCGCCATGCTGGTCCTGCTGTTGGACGTGACGCCGGCGCTCGGCCCCAGCTACACCCTGCTCGCCTTCGTCATCGTCATCACCGGAGGGCTTGGCTCGATGCCCGGTGCACTGCTGGGCGGGATGCTGATCGGCGTCACCGAGGCGCTTGCCGGGTTGCTGTTCACGCCTTCGGCCAAGAGCATGTTCGCGTTCGGCTTGCTCGTCCTCGTGCTGCTGTTCCGGCCGCAGGGCATTCTTGGCAAGAGCGCCTCATGAGAGCGCCTTGGCTCGATGGCGCGCCCTCGCGCGAAATCATCCTCCTCTGCCTGCTCTTGGCTGCGCTCATCTTGTTTCCCGCTTTGGCCAACGATTACCTGATCACCGTTTTGATTTTGATCTTCTATTTTGCCTACGTCGGACAGGCCTGGAACCTGATGATGGGTTTCGCCGGGCAACTCTCGCTCGGCCACGCGCTCTACGTCGGGCTCGGCGCCTACGCGGCCGCCGCGCTCTACGTACATTTCGGTATCAGTCCGTGGCTCGGTCTGTGGGCCTCGGTCGCGGTCGCGGCGACCACGGGCGCCCTGATCGGTTTTCTCGCCTTTCGCTTCGGCGTTGCCGGCGTCTACTTCGCCATCCTCACCATTGCCTTTGCCGAATTTGCCCGCCTCGCCTTCGACCACTGGTCCTGGGTCGGTGGCTCCGCCGGCTTCTTTTTGCCCGTTGCCAACTATGCAAAGAACGACCTCATCAACCTGCGCGGCAGCCCGACCATGTTCTACTACGTTTTGCTGGCCATGACGGTCGGCGCCTTCCTGCTGTGCCATGCGTTGTTGCGCAGTCGCGCCGGCTACTACTGGTTGGCAATCCGCGAGAGCCCCGAGGCCGCCCAGGCGCTGGGCATCAATCTCTTCCGCTACCGCATGTCCGTGGTGGTGCTGTCGGCGGCCATGACATCGCTGGGGGGCGTCGTTTTTGCCTTCTACTACAACAACCTGTTTCCGGAGCAGGTCTTTCACATCTCGCGCTCGATCGAGCTGATCCTGGCGCCCATCATCGGCGGCATCGGCACCTTGTTCGGACCCATCATCGGCGCCTTCCTGCTGACGGCGCTGGCCGAGGGCCTCGACGCGATCATGCGGGCGGTCGGCCTCGATGTCCCCGGCATGAAACAAATCTTTTACGGCGTCTGCCTGCTCGTCGTGGTGCTGTTTTTGCCCGACGGTGTGTGGCCGCCGCTGGCGAAGCTCCTGCGGCTCGATGGCCGGCGCGCCCAGGGCCAACCCGGGTACTAGCATGGCGGCGTTGCTGGAAATTGCGGGCATATCCAAGCGCTTCAGCGGTCTCAAGGCCGTGCAAAATGTGAGCTTCGAGGTGCCCGAGGGTGCGATTGTCGGCCTGATTGGCCCCAATGGCGCCGGCAAGACCACCTGCTTCAATCTGATTGCGGGCGTCTATCGTCCGGAAGCTGGCGAGATCCGCTTGGCGGGCCGGCGCATTGATGGCTGGCGGCCCGATCAGATCTGCCGGGCAGGCCTAGGACGCACCTTCCAGCTGGTGAAGCCGTTTGCGGGTTTGACGGTGCTGGAAAACGTCGTCGTCGGCGCGCTCAAGCAGTGCCGCAGCGTGCGCGCCGCCGAGGCGATTGCCGCCCAGGTCGTCGAGCAGCTCGGTTTAAAGAGCAAATGCCATGAGCCGGCGGGATCGCTGACCCTGCCGGACCGCAAGCGCTTGGAGGTGGCCCGCGCCCTGGCCACGGCCCCTCGCATCCTGCTGCTCGACGAGGTCATGGCCGGCCTGCGGCCGACCGAGACGGACCGGATGGTGGGACTCTTCAAGGATCTCAACGCCAGGCTCGGACTGACGATCCTCCTGATTGAACATGTGATGCGCGCCGTGATGGCGCTCTCGCGCCAGGTCGTCGTTCTGCACCACGGACAGGTCATTGCCACGGGCCCGCCCGGCGAGGTGACGCGCGATCCAGCCGTGCTCGAATGTTATCTGGGCGAGGACGCGCTGTGATCCTCCAGGTGGAGCAGCTCGACCTGTTTTATGGCGACGCCCAGGCACTCGACGGCGTTTCACTGGCCGCCGACGAGGGTGAGCTGGTGGCCATCGTCGGGGCCAACGGCGCAGGCAAATCGAGCCTCATCCGCACCATCGCCGGCATGGAGAAGCCGCGGCGGGGACGCATTTGCTTTCGCGGCCAGGACATCACGGGCCTGCCCAGCCATTTGATTTGCAATCTCGGCATTGGCCAGGTGGCTGAGGGCCGACAAATCTTCCCGACGCTCAGCGTGCACGAGAACCTGGAAATGGGCGCGCTGTTGCCGCGGGCGCGCGGGCGCATGCAGCAAGCCTTGCAGGAGACCTACCGCTCGTTCCCCCGCCTCGACGAGCGCCGCACGCAGCTGGCGGGAACTATGTCGGGTGGGGAGCAGCAGATGCTGGCGATCGCTCGCTGCCTGATGGGCCAACCGGAGCTCATCATGTTCGATGAGCCTTCGCTCGGACTGGCACCCGCGCTGGTGCAGGATCTGTTCCGGACCATCCGCGCCATCAGCCAGCGCGGCCTCACAGTGATTTTGGTCGAACAGAACGTGGCCGCCTCACTGAAACTGGCGAGCCGCGCTTATGTGCTCGAGAACGGGCGTATCGTCACCAGCGGCACCGGCGCGGCGCTGCTCAGCGACAGCCGCGTGCGGCAAGCCTATCTTGGTAGCGGTTAGGCACGCTACTCGGCGGCCTTCAACGCCGCCGCGGGATTGCGCAATTGCGCCAGCAAGGCCGCCTCACGGGCTTTGACGGTCTTGTAGTTGCGCAGCTTGACGTGGCCAAAGCCCTTGATTTCGAGGGGCAGGGAAGCCAGCGCCGTGGCGGTGCCGTGCGTTTGCGGCGACAGGCGCACGCTGAGCTCATCGAGCAGGCCTTCGTAGTCCGCGATCATCTGGCGTTCTAGCTTGCGCTCATGCGTATACCCGAACGGATCCCAGGCCGTACCGCGCAGCCGCTTGCCCTTCGCCAACAGCCGGAATACCGGCAGCATCCAGCGGCCGAACTCGACCTTGCGCGGCTCGCCGGTTGCCTTGTCCCGGCGCGCCAGCAACGGCGGTGCAAGGTGGAAGGAGAGCTTGCTGCGCGCCTCGAACTGCTCAGATAGGGCTGTCTCGAATGCAGGGTCCGTGAACAGGCGCGCGACTTCGTACTCGTCCTTGTAGGCGAGCAGCTTATGATACCCGCGCGCGACGGCGGCCGTGAGCCCGCTCAGTCCGGGCGCGAGGCCACGCTCGACGTCGGCGATTTTCGCAACCCGCTGGCGATAGCGATCGGCCAAAGCCTGGTCCTGATAGAGGCCGAGCAGGTCGGCGCGATAGGCGATGAGCTCATCGAGCGAGGGTGTCCTGGGTTTGGAGGGTGTGGCAGGGCCAAGAAGGCGCCCCAGTGCCGCCTTGTCGTGTGCCGCCACCCTGCCGCAGCGAAAGGCGCTCCGGCTCATCTCGACCGCCGCGCCGTTGAGCTCGATGGCCTGCTCCACGGCCCTGGCACCGATCGGCACATGCCCAAGCTGATAGGCATAGCCGAGCAAGAACATGTTGGCGGCGATGGAATCGCCGAACAACTTCACCGCCAGGGTGTGTGCATCAAGGCAATGCACCGGGGCCTTGCCCGCGCGCGCCTCAATGGCGTGCCGCAGTGCCGCACCGGGCACCTTCAGATTGGCGTTGCGGGTAAAGTCGGCCGTCGTCATTTCGTAGTCTGAGTAGACCACCGCCGTGTGGTCCGGTTTGATGGTTTCGAGCACCTTGTTGGAGGCGGTCACGACGAGGTCGCAGCCCACCACCAGATCGGCGCCGGCGACGCCGGCACGGATGGCGTGAATCTGGGCAACGTCGCGGGCGACGCGCATATGGCAGGCCACGGCGCCGCCTTTTTGGGCGAGACCCGTCATGTCGATGGCGCCGAAGCCCTTGCCCTCCAGGTGCGCCGCCTGGCCCAGCACGGCAGACAGCGTCACCACCCCGGTACCGCCGACCCCGGTCACGAGCATGGTGTAGGGACGGTCGAGGGCCGGCAACCGCGGCTCGGGCAGGCCGGCCAACATCTGGTCGATGCCGCTGCCACCGGCCTGCTTCTGGTCGGCCTTGCGCACCTTGGCACCATGCACGGTCACCAGGCTCGGGCAGAAGCCGTTTAGGCAGGAAAAATCCTTATTGCAGGCGGATTGGTCGATTTCGCGCTTGGTGCCGAGCGGGCTCTCCAATGGTACCACGGCGACGCAGTTCGACTTCACTCCGCAGTCGCCGCAGCCCTCGCACACGGCCGCATTGATGTACACGCGCTTGTCGGGATCGGGGAACAGGCCGCGCTTGCGCCGACGCCGTTTCTCAGCAGCGCAGGTCTGATCGTAGACCAACACGGAGACGCCCGGAACCTCGCGCAATTCCTTCTGTAGGGTCTGCAGCTCGCGGCGGTGATAAACCGGCACCCCGTGCGGTATGACGCCGCGCGGATACTTGTGCGGCTCGTCGGTGACCACCACCACCGTCTCGACGCCCTCCGACAATACCTGGTTGACGATCATGCCAACCGTGATGCCGCCATCGAGGCTTTGCCCGCCGGTCATGGCAACCGCATCATTGTACAGGATCTTGAAGGTGATGTTCACGCCCGCGGCTCGCGCCGCGCGGATGGCTAGGCTACCGGAATGGATGTAGGTGCCATCGCCCAAGTTTTGGAACACGTGCTTGGTCTTGGAGAACGGCGCCTCGCCGATCCAATTGGCGCCTTCACCTCCCATCTGGGTGAAGCCTTCGGTATTTCGGTCCATCCAGTGCGCCATGTAGTGGCAGCCGATGCCGGCGTAGGCACGCGAGCCCTCCGGGACCACGGTCGAAGAATTGTGGGGACAGCCCGGACAAAAGTAGGGAATGCGGGTCGCCACCTCTGCCGTCTCGGGTTTGTTGCCGCTCAGGCGCTTCAGCTCGGCAACCTTGCCCTTGATGTCATCGCCGGCGCCGAAGCGAATCAAGCGCTCGCCCAATTTGATGGCGATATCGGAAGGATCGAGGGCAAATTTGGCCGGAAATAGCCAGTGCTCGTTTTCGTCCTTTTTGCCGAGCACGCGCGGGTGATCCGGGATGTCGTAGAGTTGCTCCTTGACCTGCGTTTCGATCAGCGAGCGTTTCTCCTCGACCACCAAAATCAGGTCGAGCCCCTGCGCAAACTTGAGAATTCCCTGCGGCTCGAGCGGCCAAGTCATGCCGACTTTGTAGAGTCGGATGCCAAGCTCGTTGGCCCTTACCTCGTCGATACCCAGCTCATCGAGCGCCTGTCGGACGTCGAGATAGCTCTTGCCGCACGTGATAATCCCGAGCTTGGGAGCCACCCCGCCACTCATCACCAATCGGTCGAGCTTGTTGGCGCGGGCAAAGGCGAGGATGGCCGTGCGCTTGAAGTCGTGGAGGCGGGCCTCCTTCAGCAGCGCTTGGTCGCCGAGGCGAATGTTGAGCCCTCCCGGCGGCAGCGTGAATTCGTCTGGAAGCTTGACTTCGACGCGGTCAATGCGGCCGTCGACCGTCGAGGTGGCCTCGATGTTGTCCTTCACGCACTTGATGCCGACCCAAACGCCGGCAAACCGGGACAGGGCAAAGCCCAAGATGCCGTAGTCGAGAATTTCCTGCACCCCGGCAGGATTGAGCACCGGGATCATGTAGTCGACGAAGGCGAATTCGGACTGGTGGGCGCTGGTCGAGCTTTCGCAGGTATGGTCGTCGCCCATCAGCGCCAACACGCCGCCGTGCTTGGAAGTGCCGGCATGGTTGGCATGGCGAAAGACGTCGCCGGTGCGGTCGAGACCGGGGCCTTTGCCGTACCAGACGCCGAAGACGCCGTCATACGTGCCCTCCCCGCGCAGCTCGGCCTGCTGAGAACCCCACAGGGCAGTGGCGGCCAGGTCCTCGTTGAGGCCCGTCATGAAGCGGATGTGGTTGGGCTGCAAAATCCCGCGCGCGCGAAGCATCGCCGCCTCGAGGGAGGCGATCGGCGACCCGCGGTAGCCGGTGACGTAGCCGGCCGTGTTCAGTCCCGCCCGCACGTCCCGCGCCCGCTGGGTCAGCATCAGGCGGACAATGGCCTGGGTGCCCGTCAGGATTTGGTGGGTTTCGTCGAGGGCGTATTTGTCGTCGAGGCTAACAGCGTGTTTGGGCATCTGGCGTGTGCGCTCCGGGCTTCCTCCGGGCCGACAACACTTTGCGCCGGCCATGCCGATCCAGCAGTGATGGCAGAGTCCGCGGCCAATCGCAAACGTTCGGCCGGCCCGGCCTTTCTCATAGCAAAGATGGGGTCGAGGACCGACCGACGCAATCGCCGCCGCGCCACGGCCGCGGGCGGTGCTGGGATCGGCTTGCGCAGGTGCGAAATCGGCCGCAACAGGAGGCTGCGCGGCCGTAAGCCTGCCCGCGGTCGCTCGAGCTTGGGGCCCTGACGCGGGGCAAGAACGGGCGCTAAGGATCGCGGGCTAGCGGCGCACAACCCGCATCCGCCAGCCCAAAGCCACGATGCCGACCACCAGGCTGGCAAAGGTAACCTCCAGCCAGCCCACCGTCTCGCCGAGCAGGAGGGCGGAGGCGGCGAGCGCCACGAACGGTTGGAGGAGCTGGATTTGGCCAACCTTAGCGATCCCGCCCAGCGCCAGGCCCTTGTTCCAGGCAAAGAACCCCAGGAACATACTGAATACGGATACATAGAAAAACCCGGCCCAAGCCGAAGGATGTGCGTTCCAGTTGCTCGGCCAGGCAAACAGCAAGAGGGTGGGCAGGAGCGCGGGCGCGGAGAACACGAGGGCCCAGCAGATGACCTCCCAACCGCCGATGCGCCTGGCCATTTCGCCACCAAGGGCGTAGGCCATGGCCGCCGAGACGGCCGAGGCCGCCAGCAAAAGGTCGGCCCAGTGCAGCTCACCGGACGCGCTCCCCGTGAGTACCGAGTAGCACACAACGCTGCCGGTCCCAGCCAGGCCGCAGGCCCAAAATCCCACGGAGGGGCGCTCGCCGGCGATGAGGGCACCGCCCATCGCCGTCAGCAGCGGCAGCACCGCCAACACCACGGCACCGTGGCTGGCCGGCGCGTGTTGCATTGCAATCGCCATCAGCAGAGGAAAGCCGATGATGGAGAACAAGGCAAAGGCGGCAAGCCGTGGCCAGTCGCGGCGCGCCGGCGGTTGCGGGCGCGCCCACAGCAGGGTGAGGCTGGCGAGAGCGGCCGCCACCAGCGAGCGGCCAAGCGTCACGAACAAAGGATCGAAATCGGCGACGGCAAGGCGCGTTGCCGGCAAGGTGAGCCCAAAGATCACGACGCCGAGCAAGCCAAGCAACAGGGCTTGGCGCTCGCGGCTCAAAGGCCGGCCGGACGCAGGCGGCTTTGACCCGAGTTCGCCTGTCACCCGCGATTGCCACCCAAGAGCTTGCGCGAAATCACCACGCGCATGATCTCGTTGGTGCCCTCCAGGATTTGATGCACCCTGAGATCGCGCACGAGCTTTTCGACCCCATAGTCCTTGAGATAGCCATAGCCACCGTGAATTTGCAGGGCCTCGTTGCACACTTGGAAGCCGAGGTCCGTGGCAAGGCGCTTGGCCATTGCCGAGTACATGGAGGCTTGTGGATCGGCACGATCGAGCGCTTCGGCAGCGCGATAGGTCATCAGCCGCGCCGCCTCCAGGTCCGTCGCCATGTCGGCGATCTTGAACTGCAGCGCCTGAAAATCGGCGAGCGGCCGCCCGAAGGCGCTGCGCTCGAGCATGTAGCTACGAGCCTTATCCAAGGCCAGCCAGGCCGCACCCACCGAGCAGGCGGCGATGTTGATGCGCCCGCCGTCGAGCCCGCTCATGGCGAAGCGAAAGCCGCGTCCCGGCTCGCCGACCAGGTTGGCAACCGGCACTTTGCAGTTGTCGAAGATCACCTGGCGGGTAGGCTGCGCGTTCCAGCCCATTTTTTTCTCGTTGGCGCCGAAGGAAAGCCCGGGGGTGTCCTTCATCACCGCGAAGGCCGAGATGCCGTGGGCGCCTTCCTCGCTCGTGCGGGCAAAGACGAAATAAAAGTCGCTCGCGCCGGCGCCGGAGATGAACTGCTTGCTGCCATTGAGCACGTAGTGATCACCACTAAGCCTGGCCGAGGTCTTCAGGGCGGCGGCGTCGGAGCCCGCACCGGGTTCGGTCAGGCAATAGCTCGACAGCCATTCCATCGAGGCAAGCTTGGGCATCCAGGCGGCGACCTGAGCGTCGGAGGCATAACTGGCAACCATCCAGGCCACCATATTATGGATGGAGACGTAGCCGGAGATGGCGGGGCAGCCGTAGGCTAGTGCCTCCATTATCAGCGCGCCATCGAGGCGCGAAAGCCCGGAGCCGCCCTTCGCCTCCGGCACGTAGATGGTGGCCATGCCGAGGGCGGCGACCTCACGAATGACATCGACGGGGAAATGGCACTTTTCGTCCCACTCCGTCGCGAAGGGAGCGATACGCTCCCGCGCGAAGGCGAGCGCCATCTCCCGTATTGCGGCCTGCTCCTGGTTGAGGATGAAGTCCATCGGTTCAAATCCTCTCGAACTGTTGGCTGCCTTGCGGCTCGGGGCGGCCGCCCAGGTGCTCGAGGCAGCTTGGACACGAAGCCATCAGGCGAGCCCCGCAACGCAGAACCCGGACGAGGTAAAAGCCGTCATGCGGGCCCCGATGCTCAGATTGCGGCCTCAGCAGGCGTGCAGGCGCCAGCGTCAGTCATGAGCCGGCACCGGCGATGCTCGGTCCCCTGGCCAAAAGCTGTTCGGCCTCAGCTACCATGCGTTCGAGGATCACGCCGGCCGGTTCGATGCTGGTGATCAGGCCGATAGCCTCACCAACGATGGTGGCGGCAATCCGAGGATCGGCCGCCCTCGTTGCGGCCTGGTAGCGCTCGACCGCGAATTCGTCGGCCTTGAGCTCGTCCTCGCGCCCAAGCCATTCGCGCACGAAGTCGTTGCGCAAAACGCGGCCCGTGTAGCGCGCGGGCCAGGCGCGTTTGCGCACGATGTCCAGCAGGTGCTGGCGCACCGTATCATCACCACCCGCGGCCAAGGCGGCGAGCTTGAGAGGCGTGGGCACCAGCGCTTCCTCGCAGGCCCAAAAACGCGTGCCGACCACCACCCCGTCGGCCCCCAACATCAGCGCCGCAGCCAATCCTCTGCCGTCGGCGATGCCGCCGGCCGCACACAGCAAGGTAGCGGGGGCGCGCTTGGCAATCAGGTCGGCGATTTCGGGCACCAGCGTGAAGGTCGCGCGCGTGCCACCGTGGCCGCCGGCCTCGGTACCCTGGGCGACAATGACGTCGGCCCCGCAATCGAGCGCGCGCTCGGCGTCGGCGCGCGTTTGCAGCTGACAGAAAAGCGCAATACCCGCCGCCCTCGCACGACTGGCGAAGGGCTCCGGGTCGTCGAACGAAAGAAAGATCGCCTTGGGCTTGCGGGCGATCACGGCCTCGAAAAGCTCAGGCTTGCGGCGCAAGGCCCAGGTGATGAAGCCGCAGCCGATCCGCTGGTTGCCGGCAGCGCTGAACTCACGCTCGAACCAAGCCGCCTCGTCGCTGTAACCGCCACCCAGCAATCCGAGGCCACCGGCACTCGACACCGCCGCCGCGAGCTTGCCACCGGAGATCCCATCCATTGGTGCACAGATGATCGGATGCCTGATCTGCAGTCGCTCGCACAGCCGGGTCGATATGGCCACCTGCGCCACCCCTATCGCAACGGCTTGATGCGCTCGCCAGGCATAAGCTCATAGGGATTTTTCCAACCGGGGAGTGCACGCACGCGCTCGCTCCAGACATGGATATTCGGGTGGCTCTTGGCCCAATCGTAGCCATGCTCCTCCAGCGGATAAAACACATAACCCGCGACGGAAAAGTCGGCGATGGTTGGCTTCTCGCCCAGCACAAATTTGCCGGCCGCCAAATGCTTGTCGAGGATGCCGGCCGCCGCATCAAACCGGCCCTTCAAGAACGCCAGCACGTTCGGATCGGCCGCTTGCGGCGCGAAGGCCTTCAAGAAGCGATAGCTGGCGAAATAGCTGGTGAACTTGTGGTTGTCGAATAAAATCCAGCGCAGTGCCTCGTTGCGCTCTGCCTCGTTTTGCGGCGCAAATTTCCCCGTCGAGCCGGCCAGATGGATGAGGATGGCACCAGACTGGCTGAGCTTGCCGGCCGTCGTCTCCAGCACCGGGGCTTCGCCCATCTCATTTACGCTTTCACGCCACTTTGGTTCGCGCGTGGCCCCGTGCATGAAGTCGGCGAAGACGGGCTCCCAATCGAGCTTGGCGCATTCGAGATAGAGGGCAACCTTGTAGGAATTGCCCGACTGGCAGAAACAATGCAGCTTGTACTGCGCCATGGCGCTCAGGGCCTCCAACGATCGCGGCGCTTGTTTAACATGCGGCGCGGGTCGCCGAGTAGCGGAAAGCTCATGACAGAAAATGCCAGACTGCTGCTGACGGCGCTCGGCGGCCTCGCCCTCGGTGCCGGCACGCTCAGTGCCTGGCGGGCCGTGCCGCCCGGCGAGGGCGCATCGACCTGCCGACCCGGCATGGCGCCAATGGCACGCATTGAGCTCTTGTTCGGCGCCGGGCGCAAAAGCGGCGCCGGGGTCGGCGAGGTAGAATGGCAAGCCTTCGTCGACAGCGAAGTAACGCCGCGTTTTCCCGATGGATTGACGGTGCTGACGGGTTACGGGCAGTGGCGTAGCGGGGATACCGTGCACAAGGAGGGATCCCGCCTCTTGCTCATCTGGGCGCCGCGCACGACCGATAGCGACCCCAGGATCGAGGCGATCCGCAACGCCTACAAGGCGCACTTCGGGCAGGAGAACGTGCTGCGCGTGGATGGTCTATCGTGCGTCGGCTTCTAAAAAGCACAAGCCTTTCCTGGCTGGGCCCCGGAGCCGCCCCGGAGCCGCCCAGGAGCCGCCCAGGAGCCGCCCACGAAAGTCTCGACAAATCGGTCGCGACCGCCTAATCGGTGGGCATGATCAAGCTCCCGCCAACAGCCGCTCGCCTGCGTGCACTGCCGGGCGCAACCTTGCTCGTACTCTCGGCCACCACGGCGCTCGCCCGCTGCCCGGAGGGATCCTATCCCTGGGTCGACCGGCGCGGGGTCGAATATTGCAGGCAGGACCTGATCGGCCCGCGGGAAGCCGCGCTCGCAGACGACAGCGGCTGTGCGCCGGTGACGCGGACCTGCGGCAAGCGCATCCGCGCCCTCGACGCCGGCGAGGTGAGCGCCTCGGGATATCCACGGCCGGCACCGATGCGTGGTGGTCCGCGTGAGGCGCGGTGACTAACCCGAACCTGTTCGTCTACGGCACGCTGATGTCCGCGGCCGGCCATCCGATGGCGGCTAGACTGGCGCGCGAGGCCACTTTGCTTGGACCCGCCTCGATCCAGGGGCGCCTCTACAGGATCGCCTGGTATCCTGGCGTCGTCGACACCCCGAATGCGGAGGAGCGCGTGCACGGCGAACTCTACGCTTTGACAGATCCCGTGACGAGCTTCGCTTGGCTCGATGCCTATGAGGGCCTTGCTGGCCATGGTGATAGCGAGTACGCACGCCTCGAACGGCCGGCGCGGCCGCTCGCGACGGCGGACGTGATGGCCTGGGTCTACCTCTACCAGCGCGAACCTGATGCCCGGCGGCTGATTGCCGATGGTCGCTGGACGGCGCCCGCCAAATAGCCCGTTGCATTCGCAGCATCGCTTGGCAGTATGACCGGTGGCCAGCACGGACGGGCCAAGCCCCCCTTGGGCGCCGCAAGAGGAAATGCCATGCCGAGCCGCTATCACGAGGTTTACGCCGCCTGGCAGCGCGATCCCGCCCAATTCTGGGCCGAGGCCGCGCGCGCGATCGACTGGTACAAACCGTGGGATCGCGTGTTTGATCCCTACGCCGGGCAATACGGACGCTGGTTCACCGGAGCCGAATGCAATACGGCCTACAACTGCCTCGATCGCCACGTGGAGAACGGGCGCGCGGCGCAGAAGGCGCTGATCTACGACAGTCCCGTCACCGAGAGCGTTCGCGCCTACACCTATCTGGAACTCCGCGACGAGGTGGCGACGCTGGGCGGCGTGCTCGTTGACCTCGGCGTCAAGCAGGGCGACCGGGTCATTATCTATATGCCGATGATCCCCGAGACCGTCATCGCCATGCTTGCCTGCGCGCGCATCGGCGCCATTCACTCGGTGGTCTTCGGCGGCTTTGCCGCACCGGAATTGGCCTCACGCATCGATGACTCCAAGCCGACGGCGATCCTATCGGCCTCATGCGGCATCGAACCCGGCCGGATCGTGCATTACAAGCCCTTGCTCGACGGCGCGCTGAAGCTGGCGACGCACAAACCGGCGACCATCGTGATGCTGCAACGAACCATGGCAGAGGCAAGCATGCTGGCCGGTCGTGACCATGATTGGGCAGCCTTGATTGCCGATGCCAAGGCGCGCGGCCGCAAGGCAGGTTGCGCTCGCCTTGCCGCCACCGATCCCCTCTACGTGCTCTATACGTCCGGCACCACCGGATCGCCCAAGGGTGTCATTCGCGACAACGGCGGGCACATGGTGGCGCTGAAGTGGACCATGAAGAACCACTACGGCGTCGATCCGGGCGAGGTGTTTTGGGCCGCCTCCGATGTCGGTTGGGTCGTCGGTCATTCCTACATTTGTTATGCGCCGCTGCTGCATGGTGCCACGACCATCCTCTACGAGGGCAAGCCGGTTGGCACCCCCGATGCCGGCGCCTTCTGGCGCGTGATTGCTCAACACGGCTGCACGGCCATGTTTACCGCCCCCACGGCCTTTCGGGCGATCAAGAAGGAGGATCCCAAGGGCGAACAGATCGGCCGCTATGACCTCAGCCGCTTTCGCGCCTTGTTCCTTGCCGGTGAGCGCGCCGACCCGGAAACCATCAAGTGGGCGGAGAGCAATCTCAAGGTGCCGGTCTATGACCATTGGTGGCAAACGGAAACGGGCTGGCCGATTTGCGGCAATCCGGTCGGGCTCGGTGCCCTTCCTGTCAAGTACGGCTCACCCACGGTGCCGATGCCGGGCTACGCGCTTGAGGTGCTCGATGCCAGCGGCAAGGCGGTCAGGCCCGGTACGACGGGCACGCTCGCCGTCAAACTGCCGCTGCCGCCCTCGTGCCTACCCACGCTATGGGGGAACGACCAGCGTTTCCGCAATAGCTACCTCGCCGAGTTTCCAGGCTACTACACCACCTCGGACGCGGGATACATCGACGCCGACGGCTACGTCTATGTGATGGCGCGCACGGACGACGTGATCAACGTGGCCGGGCATCGCCTGTCGACCGGGCAGATGGAAGAGGTGGTGGCTCGCCATCGGGACGTCGCCGAATGTGCCGTTGTCGGCGTTGCCGACGCGATGAAGGGACAGGTCCCGGCCGGGTTCATCGTGCTCAACGCTGGTGTCAATCGTTCGCCCAAGGAGATTGAAGCCGAGGTCGTCAAGCTGGTGCGCGAGGAGATCGGTCCAGTGGCCGCGTTCAAGACGGTGATGACGGTCAAACGGCTGCCAAAGACCCGTTCCGGCAAGATCCTGCGCGGCACCATGCGTCAGATCGCCGACGGGGAAGCCTGGAAGATGCCGGCCACCATCGACGATCCGACGATCCTCGATGAAATCACGGGGGCGATGCAGGCTCGCGGCATGGCCAAGGGCCAGCCGCAGGCGGACTGACTGCAACCGGCTCAGCGCAGCGCGGGGCCTTGCTTGGCCACCAAGCGATTGATCTCGCGCTCCACCGCGCCGACCCGCCAGACGTTTTGCAAATGATAGTGCCGTTCGCCGCTCGGCACGCTGAACTGGATGTCGAGATCCCCGGTACCAAAACCCAAAAACCAGAGCCCGAGCACGCGATGCACGAAGATGTCGTCGCTCTGCCGGCGCGTTTGCAGGTGGGGGGTGGCGAAGGATTCTCCGCCCTCGCTGAAGCGCTGGCGCCTGCTGATCAGCCCTGGCGCGAACTCCCAGTAGGTGATGCGATCGCTGAAGAGTACGGTGAACAGCCAAGCCAGCAGGAGAATACTGGAAAACAACACATAGAAGGCCTGGTTCATATAGACGAGCAGCAGCGGAAAATAGCTCAAGAGCCCGTCCCATCCCTGCAGGATCTGCACGCCGAAGCCGATCACGAGCAGCACCAGAAAGAGGACGAGCGATTTGACGCCACGCGCACGCGCGTTGGTGAAAATGAGCACAAATAGCGCCAGCGCCACGAACGAGATGCCGAGCCAGGCGCTCGGATGGAACAACACCTTGCGCCCGTCGTCGGCAAGAACGACCGGTCGACCCTGCAGGTAGGTGAGCAAAGCGCAGAAATAGCCATACGCCCACACCACCCACCAGTAGATGAGGTCCGAATGCTGGTAGACTTTGATCCGCTCCTTGCCCAGCGCGGCGAGCGGTGGCGTCGGGCGTACCCCTGCTGCGGCGGTCGTCATGGCCGGCTTCCCCCTGCGCTGCCTCGGCCCCCAGTTAGCGGCATCGTCTCGGCGAGTTCAAGAGGCCTACGCCAACGGCGCGGGCGTCACAGCCGGTGCACGGACGCCGCGGCGTTGAGGATGTCATACTCGCAATAGATCGTGCCCGAATGCTGGCCGGCGGTCAGGAGCAAATACGGGTTGCGGTAGCGGGCGCTCCACAGGGCGTTGTCGACCTGCCACAGGTTGACGTCGAGGCTAGTCTTGCCAATGACCAATTGGATGGCGGCCGGACTAGCCCAGGCCTGCGCGGACACGGCTGGAGCCATGCTACGCGCCTGCCGCTGACACGCTTCGGTCGCATGTTCCCGGTAGGCACCGAGGATCGCGTCCCTGGTCCCGATCCGGAAAAGGTATTCCTGGTGCCCAAGCTTAGCCACCGCCAGCAGTGCCAGGAATGAAACGACGGGCCTCAGCACAGGAAGATCCCATTGCCCTTGCCAAACTGGGCCCTTGCCAATCCGGTTGCCGGGACGTGTCTTGCACTCTCCACCAAATGCGGTGAAGAAAGCGTTGCTGTCGCCGCACGCCGGCCGCGGCGGACGGCTCGGGGGCGGCCGGTGGCCAAGCTCGACCTCTTCCGAGCGACCGTTGGACCGACCCTGTGACCAGCCCTAGAAGCGAGCCAATATCCGCAGCCATGCCCCCGGTCATTTCCGTCGTCGATCTGTCGAAGACCTATGCCTCTGGCTTCCAGGCCCTGAGGCGTGTCAACCTCGAGATTCGGCAGGGCGAGATCTTTGCCCTGCTCGGCCCCAATGGGGCGGGCAAGACCACCTTGATCAACATCATCTGCGGTATCGTCAACGCCAGCCAAGGCCAGGTCAGCGTCAACGGTCTCGACAGCGTCCGGCACTACCGCGCCGCGCGCGCGCTGATCGGTTTGGTGCCACAGGAGCTCACCACCGACGCTTTCGAATCGGTCTCGGCCACGGTCAGCTTCAGCCGCGGGCTGTGGGGCAGGCCCGCCGCTCCCGCCTACATCGGCAAGGTGCTGAAGGATCTGTCCTTGTGGGACAAGAAAGACAACAAGATCATGACACTTTCCGGCGGCATGAAGCGCCGGGTGATGATCGCCAAGGCGCTCGCCCACGAGCCCAAGATTTTGTTCCTCGACGAACCGACCGCGGGCGTCGACGTAGAACTGCGCAAGGATATGTGGGGCGTGGTGCGCGCCCTGCGCGACTCGGGGGTCACGTTCATCCTCACCACCCACTACATCGAGGAAGCCGAGATGATGGCCGACCGCATCGGCATCATCAGCAAAGGCGAACTCATCCTGGTCGAAGACAAGGTCGAGCTGATGCGCAAGCTTGGCAAAAAGCAGCTGACGCTACACCTGCTCGAGAAGCTCGATGGGATCCCGGCGGGTCTGGCCGGCCGCCACCTTGCGCTCGCCAACGAGGGGCGTGAATTGGTCTACACCTACGACACGCAGGCCGAGCGCACCGGGATTACGGCGTTGCTTCGGGATTTGCACGAGGCCGGCATCCGCTTCCGCGACCTCAACACCACGCAAAGCTCGCTTGAGGACATCTTCGTCGATCTGGTGAGGCGCGGCCAATGAATTGGCGGGCGGTATGGGCGATCTATACCTTTGAAATGGCGCGCACCGGCCGCACCTTGCTGCAGAGCATCGTCGCGCCGGTCATCTCGACCTCGCTCTATTTCGTCGTATTCGGGGCCGCCATCGGTTCGCGCATCAGCGAGATCGAAGGCGTGAGCTATGGCGCCTTCATCGTGCCTGGCCTCATCATGATGATGCTGCTGACCCAAAGTACCGCCAACGCTTCGTTTGGCATTTACTTTCCGAAGTTCGTAGGGACCATCTACGAGCTGTTGTCGGCACCGATCTCCTATCTCGAGATCGTGCTCGGCTACGTCGGAGCGGCCGCCACCAAATCCATTATTTTGGGGCTTATCATCCTGTTGACGGCGGGATTTTTCGTGCCGATACGCATCGATCACCCCCTGGCGATGATCGCCTTCCTGATCCTGACGGCGGTCAGTTTCAGCCTATTCGGGTTCATCATCGGCGTGTGGGCGGACGGTTTTGAGAAGCTGCAGGTGATCCCGCTGTTGATCATCACCCCGCTCACCTTTTTGGGCGGCAGCTTTTACTCCATCCATGTGCTGCCGCCGGTCTGGCACACCATCAGCCTGTTCAATCCCATCGTCTATCTGATCAGCGGCTTTCGCTGGAGTTTCTACAGCATCGCCGACGTGAACGTGGGCCTCAGCCTGGCCGCGGCCGCCCTGTTCACAGCGCTGTGTCTGGGGCTCGTCTGGTGGATCTTCCGTACCGGCTACCGGCTGAAAAGCTAGGCCAACGAAGGCTGGCGGACGGGCGCAAAGCTGGCGTAACGTCCCTATCGGCGGCGTACCGGGAGGAAACCATGGCCAAAATCGGCTTCATCGGATTGGGCAACATGGGGCTGCCGATGGCGGCCAACCTCGTCAAGGCGGGCCACGCGGTGGCGGGCTTCGACCTTGGGCGCGACAATCTGGAGCGAGCCAGCAACCGCGGCGTCGAGGCTGAGCACTCGGCCGAGCGTGCCGCCAAGGACGCCGATGTGGTCGTCACCATGCTTCCGGCGGGCAAGCAGGTGCTCGACGTTTACACCGGCGGCGTGCTGAAGGCGGCAAAGCCGGGCACGCTCTTCATCGATTCATCGACCATCGATGTGACGTCGGCCCGCGCGGCACATCGGCTTGCGAGCCAGGCGGACATGGCCGCACTGGATGCGCCGGTCTCCGGTGGCGTCAGTGGCGCGGAAGCCGCGACCCTGACCTTCATGGCGGGCGGTGCCGCCGCAGCCTTCGCCCAGGCCAAGCCGATCCTGGAAAGCATGGGCCGGCGCGTCATCCATTGCGGAGAGGCAGGCGCGGGCCAAGCCGCCAAGATTTGCAACAACATGATGCTCGGCATCAATATGATCGGCGTCAGCGAGGCCTTTACGCTGGCCGAAAAGCTGGGCCTGTCGCACCAAGCGCTGTTTGATGTCGCCGCCGCCTCTTCGGGCCAATCCTGGGCGCTGACCAGCTATTGTCCCGTACCCGGCTTGGTGCCGTCGTCGCCGGCCAACAACGACTATAAGGCGGGCTTTGCCAGCGCGCTGATGCTCAAGGATCTGAAGCTCGCGCAAGAGGCCGCCGCAGCCGCGGGCGCGAGCACGCCGCTGGGCGCAGCGGCGGCGCAATTGTTCGGCCTGCACAACGCCTGGGGTGAGGGGGGCACGGACTTCTCGGGCATCATTCACCTCATCCGCGGCAAGGGCGGGCAATAGCGATGCATCGGCACGTATTCGACGCTTACGGCACGCTCTTCAATCTGCATGCCGCTGCAGAGCGTCACCAGGCCGCGATCGGACCGCAATGGCAACAGCTCTCCAACGTCTGGCGCAGCAAGCACATCGAATACACTTGGCATCATAGCCTCACGCGCACACCCGCGACGTTCTGGCGGTTGGCGGAGCGGAGCCTGGATTTTGCCATCGCGGCGACAGGGGTGGCGGTCGGCGGCGGGGTTCGCGCCAGTCTACTGGCGACCTACCGCGCCATGCCGCCCTATCCGGAGGTCCGGGAGGTGCTGAGCTCCCTGAAACGGGAGGGCGCCGTCGTCGCGATCCTGTCGAACGGCGACCCCGATATGCTCACCGACGCTCTAACCGCCGCGGGCTTCAACGGCATGTTCGACGCGGTGTTGTCGGTCGCCGCGGTCGGCTGCTTCAAGCCGGCGCGGCCGGTCTACCAACTTGCCAGCGATCACTTCGGTTGCCGGCCGGAGGAAATTTCCTTCCAATCGTCCAATCGTTGGGACATTGCCGGCGCCAAGGCCTTTGGTTTCTACTGCGTTTGGGTGAACCGCGCGGGCGCGCCCGACGAATACCCCGAGCTGGCTCCCGATCGCGTTGTTGGCGACCTGCGCGGCATCTTGGCGCCCGCCGGCTGAGCCGGCCACAGCGACGCAAAAGGCGCCGTGGGTATGGCCAGTGCCTTGCCGCCACGGCGCGAGCCCCGAACATGCTTCCCGAACGGCCGCCGACCGCGGCCATGGCGCTAGCCCGAGGTGTGCCGGCCGTTGCAGGCGCCGAGCAGCGCGATGACCTCCTCGTCGCTCACTTGTGTAAAGCTGCGGTAAAACCCCCCCACCGAGCCGAAGCGGCGCGGCACGCTCAGCAACACGGCTGCGTCCGCCTCCCGTTGCAACATGGCGGCCGCCTCGCGCGCCGCCACCGGCGTTGCGGCGAGCAATCGGGTCGGTTGCTTGCGCCGCAGATGGCGCAGCGCGGCTTGCATGGTCATTCCCGTTGCCACGCCGTCGTCGACGACAACGGCCGTCGGGTGCTCGACGCTGGTTCTCGGGCGCACGGCCTCGTATTGGTCTCGCTGGCGTTCGATCACCTCCAGCTCGCGTCCCACGCTTTGCAAAATGAACGCTTCGCTCAGTCGGAGGCTGGCGATGAGCCGCCTATTGAGCACGATTTCGGGCGCGTCGATGACGCCGGCTACCGCCCCTACCGCGAGTTCCGGCTGCTGCGGCGCCCCCAGCTTGCGCGCGAAAACCACGTCGAGCGGGGCCGACAGCGAACGAGCCACCTCAGCGCCGATCGGCACACCGCCACGTGGCAAGGCGAAGACAACGGGGTGATCGAGCCGGAGGTCTTGCAATCGCGCCGCCAGCAAGCCGCCGGCTTCGGCACGATCGGCGAAGATCAATCGTCGGCGCATGCGAGCGGCCGAAACGGTCAAGCACCAAGAACCCCGCCGGGAACCTTAACTCAATTCGGGGGGCCCGACAGCCGGCAAAGGCGCCTTTGCCTACTTCTTAGGTGTCTTCGCAGTCTCGGCTACGGGCACTTCGGCGACGGCCGACTCGGCGGCAAGGCTTTGCGCCTGACCGACCCAATCGTCCTTCTCGATGCGTCCAACGAGGGAGAGCGCCTCGTCGAGATTGGCAATGTCTTCGTCGGAAAAATTGGCGATTTGTTCGAATTTGACGGCGCCGAGCTGATTGAGTCGAGCTGCCAGCTCCTGATCGACCCCCTTGATCCTGGTGAGGTCATCGACTTCGCCCTTCGGCCGCTTGAAGCCCTTGAACGCCGCGTTGAGGCGCTTGGAGCGGGCATCGGTGCGCTCGAAGATGCGCGCCGATTTGCCCCTGCGACCGCGCAGGTAATAGAGTTTGGCGCGGCGCACCTTGCCACGGCGCAGCACCTCGATCTCGGTGATGTAGGGCGAATAGATGGGAAACACGCGCTCGACACCCTCGCCGTAGGAAATCTTGCGCACCGTGAAACTTTCGTTAATGCCGCTGCCCGAGCGGGCGATCACGACACCCTCGTAGGCCTGTAGGCGAAAACCGGGACCCTTGGGTTCCTCGGCCTTGGCCTTCCTTTTGTCTTTGGGGTCGACCTCCATGCCTTCGATGACCTTGACCATCACCTTGACGGTGTCCCCCGGGCCAAACTCGGGAATGGAGCGTTTGGCGACGATGGCGCTGATCTGCTCGCGCTCGAGCTCCAAAATGACGGTCATGGGGTCCTCATTGCGTCAACCGTTCCCGGTCCCGCCCATGGCATGGGCGGCCGACGGCGGGGGCGTCGTGGGAAATCGGGCGCGTTCTAGCCCAGAACGGCTTGCCTTGTCGATGGCCGTGATCGGGCAATTTGTCGGCGCCGCAGGCGCGGCACCGGTGAGCCTGCCCATGAGCGTGGCCGTTGGCAGACGGAAACCATGCGAATAGAGTTGGACCCAGCCGTTCGGCCACGTGGTCTAGAAGCGGTCTTGGGTTCCAGGGAGGCACCAATGCGTAAGATCCTTGTCGTTTCAGGTTTTTGTGGCGCCGCCGCGCTCGCGGCCAGCGCCATCATGGAGGCTCGCGCCCAGCAAGCGCCGGCCGCGCCGGCCGCGACACCGCAGCCCCTCCCGCCGGGTTCACCCCTGCTCGGTCGGCCCGACACGGAGGCCGCCAAGAAGTTGGCCCCGGTCGCCCCCCCGCCCGTGCCGACCGCCGCCGACAAGCTACCGCTCGACAAGCTCAAGGTTAAGAACGGTTTCAAGATCGAGCTTTATGCGGCCGGCGTCCCCAATGCCCGCTCGCTGCGGCGGGGCGCCAAGGGCACCGTGTTCGTCAGCAGCCGGCTGCAGGACAAGATCCACGCCATTGTCGAAAAGGATGGCAAGCGCGAGGTAAAAGTTATCGCCTCGGGTCTGCACCGGCCCAACGGCATCGTCGTGCACAAGGGCACGCTTTACATCGCCGAACTGTCGCAGATCTCCAAAATCGACAATATCGAAGACAATCTCGACAACCCGCCCAAACCGACTGTCATTTTGAGCGACCTGCCGAAAGACGAGGCCCACGGCTGGAAGTATCTGACCGTCGGGCCCGACGAGAAGCTCTATTTCCACATCGGCGCGCCGTGTAACATCTGCATGCCCCCCGAGCGACACGCCAAGATTTATCGGGTAGGGCTCGACGGCAAGGATCTTGAAGTCTACGCCACGGGCATCCGCCACATCGTGGGTATGGACTGGCATCCGACCTTGCGCCAACTCTACTTTTCGGAAAACGCGCGCGACTGGCTGTCGGAGGACATGCCGGAAGACAAGCTGAACCGCGTGACCAAGCCCGGTAAGGACAACTTCGGCTATCCCTATTGCCACCAGGGCAACTTGCCCGATCCCGAGTTCGGCTGGGGACGCGCCTGCAGCGAGTTCACCAAGCCGCTGACCCTGTTAGGCGCCCACGCCGCGGCTTTGGGTCTGAAGTTCTATGCCGGCAAGGGCTTCGGCTCGGAGTACCAGAACGCCATCTTCCTCGCCCGGCATGGCTCGTGGAACAAGAGCGTGAAGATCGGTGGCGACGTCTTGGCGATCAAGCTCAACAGCAACGGCACGGTAAAGTCCATTGAGCCGTTCATCACCGGCTTTATCCAGAACAACGCCTATGTCGGCCGTCCCGTGGACGTGCTGCCAATGCCGGATGGATCGATGCTGGTGTCCGACGACTTCAACGGCGCGGTCTACCGTGTGAGCCGAGGAAGCGCTCGCGTTGCCGGCAAATAACTTGCCCGCAACGCTGGGTCGGGGGCGGTCAGCCTCCGACCTTTGCTCGCGCCACGGCAATTTCCACGTCCGCTGCCTGCGCATCGCGCTGGCCGCGCTGGCGACCTTTGGCGCCATGACCTTGGCTGCGCGCGCCGAAACCTTTGCGCAGCGCCTTGCACCCTGCCTCGCCTGCCACGGCGAGCAGGGCCAATCGAGCTTGCCGACCGTGCCATCGCTCGGAGCCCAGCCCGCACCCTACCTCCTGATCCAACTTTACCTGTTCCGCGGTCGCCAGCGCCTTGTCGAGGTGATGAACGAGGCCAGCAAGGACTTTTCTGATGACGATCTGCGCACTTTTTCCGACTCCATCGCCAAGCTCCCCGCGCCTCGCCCCGCAGACGGCGAACCCGCTGATCCGGCGCGGATCGATCGGGGCCAGGCGCTGGTGCGCCAGTACCGCTGCGACTTCTGTCACAGCCCGGACCTGGCCGGGCGCGACAACATTCCGCGTTTGGCCGGACAACGCGAGGACTACCTGATCAAAGCCATGCGCGAGTACAAATCCAACGCACGGCCGGGCTATGACGCATCGATGGCCGATGTGCTGGCGCGGATCAGCGATGCAGAGATTCTCGACCTTGCCTATTTCGCTGCCCGTCAGCCCTAAGCGAGAGGACGAGATTGAACCCAGAGGGCATTACGTGCGACGTCCTGGTGGCCGGATCCGGGGCGGCCGGATTTGCCACGGCGCTGACGGCCTCACCGACTAGCGCCAAACTGCGCTCGACTATTTGGCACACCACGTCGGTAATCGGCTGGACCGGGCGAAGGCCGAAGCCTTCCTCGACAATGCGCCGACCATGCTCGACTGCTTCGCGCGCGAGGGCTTCGCCGTCTTTTCGCTGGAGCCGAGCTGGACGACTATCACCCCCGACGAGCCGGGTGCCTTGCGGGGCGGCCGATCGCTCGGGCCGGAGACCTACGACGGGCGCCGGCTCGGGAACTTGTTTCCCAAACTGCGCGCACCGAGCAAGACCATGATGGCGTTTGGCGGCATGATGGTCGGCCGCAACGACCTGCCGCACATCTTTCAGATATCGCAACCGCTGAAGGCCGCCGCCAATGTCGGCCGTATGGTGATGCGCTAGGCGCGTGACCGGCTGACGCACTGGCGCGGCACGCGGCTCGTGAACGGCAACGCCTTGTTTGCGCGCATGGCCGCTGCGGCGATCGCCCGCGGCATCCGCTTTGGCTGTCGTCGCCGATTGTCGAACTGCGCCAAGCGGGGGGCGCAGTGTCGGCGCCGTGGTCGACAAGGAGGGCAAACCCGTTGAGGTGACGGCCCGATTGGGCGTCGTGCCGGCCTGCGGCGGCTTTCCCGGCAACGACGATTTAACGCGGCGCCTTTATGCCCACCGGCGCGGCGGCAAGAACCACGCGACCTTGCGCCCGAGCGACAATGCCGGTGATGGCCTGCGGCTCGCCCAATCCGTCGGCGCCGCCTCCATGCTGCCGTGCACCAGACGGCGGCCTGGGCGCCCGTGTCGTTGGTACCGCAAGCCGACGGGAGCCCTCTACCGTTTCCGCATTTCTACCAGCGCGGTAAGCCCGGCTACATCAGCCTCGGTCGGCGTGGCCGCCGCTTCGCCAACGAGTCCAAGTCAATATCACGTCTATGTCCCCGAGCTGATCGAGGCGTGCCGCGATGATTGCCACTATCGAGGCATGGATCATGTGTGACCAGCGTGCCATTCGACGCTTCGGCTTTGGCGCACTCGGCCCGGCGCCGATGCCGATGCGGGCGTTCCTGACCTCGGGCTACATCAAGCGCGGCGACAGCCCACGCGCACGGGTGCTTGCCTGCGGCATCGGCGCGAGGGGCTCGATCAGCGCTGCGCGTTCCTCGGCGCGCCACGGCGAAGATCGGCAGTTCCAACGCGGCGCCGACGCCTACCAGCGCTTCAACGGCGCCGCCGACCAGTTTCCCAATCCGTGCGTGGCGCCGCTCGAGCAGCCGCCGTTCTATCCGGTTCGCGTCGTTGCCGGCGAACTTGGCACTTTTGCCGGCATTGCAACGCCCATGCACAAGTGATCGAAGGCGACGGCGTTGCGCTCGAAGGCCTCTATGCCGTTGGCAACGATGCGGCGAGCGTGATGGGTGGCATCTACCCCGGCGCCGGTATCACCATCGGTCCAGCGATGACGTTTGGCTATGTCGCCGCCCGGCATCTGGCAGCCGAAAACGGTGCCGTCCGCGCCAACAACGGCGCTTGCGTGGGGTCAGCCCGCGAGCAGCGCGTCGAGTTCGCCGGTCGCGTCGAGCTGATAAAGCTCGCTACAGCCGCCAACATGGGTCTCCCCGATCCAAATCTGCGGCACGCTGCGGCGACCTTTGGCCCTGCTCGTCATCTCCTGGCGCAAGGCCAAGTTGCCGCTAACGTCGATCTCTGCAAAGGCCACGCCCTTTTCTCCCAACAGCCGCTTGGCCATGGTGCAGTAAGGGCAAAAGCGGGTGGTGTAGAGCGTAACCCTTGCCATCGTGACCCCGTCTGTGCCTCGCCAGCGCCCCCTTGCCTACCCCGCCCTGCGACGGCTTGCAAAGGGGCCGGCTCCGGCTCGAGCGCGGGGGCGCGCCTGCGACGGCGGCTGGCGCCTGGCTGCTTGTGCGGCGCGCGGCTTGCGCCGCTTACGGGGCAATGGCAGCCTGCCCCGGCAACCGTCATGGCAGCGGGGAGCGCGTGAAGCCGGCAAAATTCAGCTATGTGCGCGCCGGCGGTCTGGCGCAGGTCCTGGAGCTGCTCGCGGAACACGGCGAAGAGGCGCAAATCCTGGCCGGCGGACAAAGCCTGATGCCGGTCCTCAACATGCGGCTGTCTCAGCCCAAATTGCTCATCGATATCAACCGGGTCGATGTGCTCAAGGGCATAGGCTTCGAGGCGGGACACGTGCGGATTGGCGCCCTCGCACGCCACGTGGAGGTCGCCAATTCGCCGATCGTGCGCCAATACCTGCCGTTGATCGCTGAGGCCATGCCGCAGGTGGCCCACGTCGCAGTGCGCAATCGCGGTACCTTTGGTGGCAGCATCGCCCTGGCCGATCCCGCCGCTGAGCTGCCCGCCTGCGCCTTGGCGCTCGAGGCGCGCTTCGTCGTTGCCAGCAGCCAAGGCCGCCGCGAGATCGCCGCGGCAGATTTTTTCAAGGGCATGCAGGCAACGGCTCGTCGCCCCAACGAGCTGCTGATCGAAACGCTGATCCCAGCGCGGCAACACCGCATCCCGGTGTTCCTTGAGCTGGCGCGCCGCCACGGCGATTTCGCCATCGCCGGGCTGGCCTTTCAGCTGCTGCTCGAGGACGGCTTGGTCGCCGATGGGCGCCTTGCCTACTTCGCCAGCGAGGATCGGCCGACCTTGGCGCTGCGCGCCTTGGCGGCCATCAGGGGTCAGCGCCTGGGGCCAGCGACGGCGGAGGCCGCGGTCGCCGCGCTCGCGGGGGATCTTGCCCCGATCGATAACGCGCAGGCGAGCGCCAAGATGCGGCTCCATCTACAGTGCGTCCTGACGCGCCGCGCACTCGCTGAGGCGCGCGCCAGGTCAAGCGGCCAAACGAGAACAGCATGAGCGAAGAGACCATGCCGATCAGCCTCACCGTCAATGGCGAGAAGGTGTCGCGCAGCGTGCCCGTGCGCCAACATCTCGTCGACTTCTTGCGTACCGAATTGGGCCTGACGGGTACGCACCTTGGCTGCGAGCACGGCAGCTGCGGGGCTTGCTCGGTAAGGGTTGACGGCGTGTTGGTGCGCGGTTGCCTGATGTTGGCGGTACAAGCCGACGGCAGCGAAGTTATCACCATCGAAGGCCTTGATGCGAGGGGTGAGATTGCTGATCTGCAGGCGGCCTTCGTCGAGCGCAACGCGCTGCAATGCGGCTTCTGCACGGCTGGCATGTTGATGGCTGCGGCCGAGCTGGTGGGCGCTGGTGCGGGCAAAACGCGCGCGGAGATCCGAACCCATCTTGCCGGCAATTTTTGCCGCTGCACCGGCTATCACGCCATTGTCGATGCCGTCGCGGTGACGCTCGAGAGGCGCGCCAACGGAGGCGGCAACCGTGTCTGAGCCGGCGCGACCTTCCCCGCTCGCCGGGAGCAATAGCTACGTGGGACGTACGGTGCCACGGCTTGCTGCCAAAGCCGCCGTTACCGGGCGCGGGCGCTACACCGACGATGTCACCTTGCCGCGCATGCTGCACGCGGCCTTTCTGCGCAGTCCCTACGCCCATGCCAGAATACTGGGCATCGAAACCGCGGTGGCAAAGCGTGAGCCTGGTATCGCTTTGGTCATGACCGGCGCGGAGTTAGCCACGCTCTGCACCGGACCATGGGTCGGCACGCTCAGCTGCTTTGCGGGCATGAAGTCGGCGCCTCAGTACCCGATGGCGGTCGACCGCGCCTGCTGGGCGGGCGAGCCCATCGCCATCGTGGTCGCAGATACGCGCGCCCAGGCGGAGGACGCCGCCGAGCTGATCCGCATCGAGTGGCAGGAGCTGCCGGCGATCGCCGACAAGAGCATCGCCCTCGAGCGCCATGCCCCCGTGCTGCACGCCGAACTGGGCGACAATCTCGCCTTTCGCAAGAACATCGAGGCGGGCGACGTGGAGGCTGCATTTGCCGGCGCCGACCTGGTTGTCGAGGAGAATTTCGAGTTCGGCCGGCATACCGCGGTCAGTTTGGAGCCACGCGCGCTACTGGCCACCTACGACAAGGCAACCGGCAAGCTTACGATCACCACGAGCAGCCAGTGCCCGCACATGATCCAGCGCGTATTTGCACAAACGCTCGGAATTCCCGACCACAACGTGCAGATCATTGCGCCCGATGTCGGCGGCTCGTTCGGGCTGAAGATCCACAGCTACGGCGACGAGGTCGCAGCGGTGGCGGCGGCGATCAAACTCGGACGTCCCGTCAAGTTCATCGCCGACCGGCTGGAATCGTTTGTGTCTGACATCCACGCGCGCGAGAATTCCGTCAAGGGGCGCATCGCAGTAACCCGTTCGGGCGAGATATTGGGCTTTGATATCGACGTGCTTTCGGGTGCTGGCGCCTATTCGCAATACCCGCGTACGAGCGTGTTCGAAGCCAACCAGATTCTCACCATCACGGGTGGCCCCTACCGCCACAAACACTACCGGGCGCGGGCCACCGTGGTATATTTGAACAAGGCGCCCAGCTCGCAATACCGGGCGGTCGGTCACCCGATCGCCAACACGATCGGTGAACACCTGCTCGAGCAGGCGGCTTATCGGCTCGGCATCGATCCCATTGAGATGCGGCGCCGCAACGTGTTCCCGGATGACGCCTATCCGGCCGTCAGCGCCAGCGGGATCAGGCTCAAGGACCTGTCGCATCAGCGCTGTCTCGATCTGATCGTCGAGCGCATGGGCTATGAGGAGCTGCGCGGGGAGCAGGTTCGGTTGCGCCGACAGGGCGTGCAACGGGGGATCGGCATCGCCGCCTTCATCAAGGGTACCTCGCCTGGTCCGTTGGGCTACTACGGCAGCGGCGGGGCGCCCATCTCATTGCAGGACGCCTGCGTTATCAAGCTGGAGCCCAATGGTGGCGTAATCTGCGCCGTCGGCGTGACCGAGCAGGGCCAGGGCACCAACACCATCGTCGGCCAGATCGCCGCCACCGCCTTGGGTGTGTCGATCGAGACCGTGCGCGTTATTTCCGGGGACACCGATGCCGTCCCCTACGGTGGCGGCACCTTCGGCTCACGCGCGGCAGCCATCGGAGGAGAGGCCGTCTATCAAGCGGCGCGCGCGCTCAAAAGCGAAATTCTCGCCATTGCCGGGGAGCTGCTGCAGACCGAGCCGTCGCTCCTGGACGTCAGCGATGGCATCGTCGTCGACGCTACGGGCAGTCGACGCTTGCCGCTGGCGGAGATCGGGCGAATTTGCCACTTTCAGCTGGGCGAGCTGCCGAGCAGCCGCCAGCCGGTGTTGTCGCACACGCGGCGCTTCCGGCTGACCGAGGACCTCTACATCTTCGCCAACGGCGTGCACGGCGCCTACGTGGAAGTCGACACCGACACGGGTTTTGTACGCCTGCTCAAGCACTGGGTAGTGGAAGACTGTGGCCGCCTGATCAATCCGCAGTTGGCCGATGAGCAGGTGAGGGGCGGATGCGTGCAAGGGATTGGCGGCGCACTGTACGAACACCTGCTCTATGATCGCGAGGGCCAGCTCACTAATGGCACCCTGGCGGACTATCTGGTGCCGATGGCCGCCGAGATGCCGGATATAGACGTGGCGCACGTAGAGACGCCGAGCTCGGTCAGCGAGCTCGGCGCCAAGGGAGTAGGCGAATCGGGCACTGGCGCAGCGCCAGCGGCAATCATGAATGCCGTCAACGACGCGCTGCGACCCCTCAATGGGCGGGTGACGTCGCAGCCGATCACGCCGGAGACGGTGCTGAGGGCGCTGGGCAAAATTTGAGGCGGTCGCCGCCAGGCGAGGGAGCATGGGCAATCCCGTCCTTGTCGAGCTCACGCGCGGTCTTTGGCGCGAAAGCGTGCACGCCGGGGCCGTCGCGATCACCCGCGCAAATGGCGAGCTGGTCGCCGCCGTCGGCGACGTCGAGCGACCGGTCTTTCCGCGTTCCGCCATCAAGCCGCTGCAAGCCCTGCCGCTGCTCGAGACCGGAGCGGCCGATCGTCACGCCTTTGGAACACGCGAGCTGGCGATTGCCTGCGGATCACATTCCGGCACGCGCGAGCACGCCGCAACGGTCGCGAAAATGCTGCTCATGGCGGGGCTCGATGCCTCGGCACTGGGCTGTGGGACGCAAGAGCCGCTGGATAGCAGCGCCGGCCGGGAGCTTGCTCGCGCCGGCCTTGCCCCCACGGCGCTCAATCACAACTGCTCGGGCAAACATGCCGGGATGCTGGCGACGGCCGTGCATAAGGCCGAAGCGATCGAGGGGTACTGGTTGCCTGACCACCCCGTGCAGAACCGCATTCTCAAGGCCTTGGAAGGCGTCACGGGGCGGCGTCTCGGCAGCGATCTGCGCGGCATCGACGGCTGCTCGGCACCGAACTGGGCCGTTCCCCTCCGCAGTCTCGCCGGCGCGTTCGCGCGGTTCGTGACAGGCGAAGGTCTCAGTCATGAGCGCTGGCGGGCGTGCCGGCAATTGGCGGAGGCCTGCTGGGCCGAGCCGATGCTCGTCGCCGGCCCGGGCCGGCTCGACAGCATGCTCATGCGGGCCTTGCCCGGCAAGGTGCTGATCAAGTCGGGGGCCGAGGGCGTTCACTGCGGCGCTTTTCCCGCACTCGGCCTCGGCTTTGCCCTCAAAGTCGACGATGGCGGTAAGCGCGCTGCCGACCTGGTCGCAGCCAGCCTGGTACGTCGCGTCTATCCCGAGGCCGAAGCCTTGGGGCCGCACGCCCTCTTGCACAACTTCCGTGGCCTAACGGTTGGAGAAATCCGACCATCGCAGGCGCTCAGGAGGCTATTGGCGTCACTGCCCTGAGCTCGGAAGGCCGCCCGCAAATTCGGCAAAACCGGCGCGGCGAATGCCGGCTCATCATAACCGACGCGATGCCGATACTGGCAGTGCCGCTAGCGCGGTCCTTGCCGAGGCGCCGCAAAGCGATTGAGACACGCCGCCAGGATCTCCAGGCCACCCTCGAGCGCCTGCGCCCAGGTCAGCGGGCAGGCACCCGAGCTCCCGCGCCCGGCCGCGGCCGGCTGCGCTAGGCTTGCCGGGACGTGAATAAAGCCGACGCGGCGTCCCGGTTGGGTGCGGGCGGTCGCGAGCGAATTATAGAGCGTGGCATTGCACAGATAGCCGCCCGCGTCGCGAGAGGCGAAGGCAGGGATACCCCTCCGGCGCAGGCGCGCCACGATGTAGTTGACCGGCAGGCTGGCCCGCAGCATCTCCGGCCCGCCCGCCCACACGGCGGTCGAGACCGGGAAAGTGCCGCCCGCGTCGGGTGCGAGAAGGCATCGGTTTTGCCCGCGCTGTTCGATCTCGAAGCCGCGAGCGCGCGCTGAGACGCCAAAATGCAAGATGAGGTCGGGCCTGGCTTGCGCCAGCAGATTCTCCATCTGGCGCGGCGCCGCCAGCCACTCGGTGGGCAGCACGCCGGCGATCAGCTTGGCCCCGACAAAGCGGCTCTTGGCCCTATCGGCCAGTTGCGGGACGAGGGCCACGGTCGCGTTGACCGGTACGCCTGGAAATGGCGCAAAGCCGGTAAGCAGCACTCTCATGGCAACGTCCGCATTGAAACCTCAACCTGCATCAGTGGCCTTGCCTTAAGAGGACCGAACACCCATTAGCGCGGCAAGTTGCCCGGCAGCAAGCGCCGGCGTCAGACGGCCCGCGCGCACCTCGTTCTCGAGCCCCTGCACGCGGTTTTGCACCTCGGCATCGGTCCGCAACGCCCTCTCCAGTCGCTCTTGCAGCAAGGTGCGCATCCAGTCGACCGCCTGGGCTGCGCGCCGAGCCTCAAATTCGCCGCTCGCCTGCATGATGCGGCGATGTTCGACGATTCGGGCCCACAGCCCGTCTAGCCCGCGATTCTCCTGCGCGGAGGTGGTGAGCACGGGCGGCGTCCAGTTCGGCGACGTCGGCGTCAGGATGGCGAGCGCCCCTTGATAGATCGATGCCGCCTTCATCGCCGGGGCGCGGTTGTCGCCATCGGCCTTGGTAATGGCGATCATGTCGGCGATCTCGATGATGCCGCGCTTGATACCCTGAAACTCGTCGCCACCGCCGGCGAGTAGAAGGACGAGAAAGAAATCGACCATGCCGGCAACGGCGATCTCCGATTGGCCGACGCCAACCGTCTCCACCAGCACGACGTCGAAGCCGGCCGCCTCGACAAGCGCCATGGTCTCGCGCGTCTTGCGCGCCACCCCACCGAGCGTGCCAGAGGTTGGCGAGGGGCGGATGAAGGCTGATTGACTTTGCGCCAGGCGCGCCATGCGCGTCTTGTCAGCCAGGATCGAGCCGCCGGAACGCGTCGACGTCGGATCGACCGCCAGCACGGCGACGCGATGGCCCTGCTCGATGAGATTGATGCCGAGCTGATCGATGGCCGTCGATTTGCCGGCGCCCGGTACGCCGGTGATACCGACGCGGATGGCATGCTTGGTCAGCGGCAGCAGACGTTGCAGGAGCTCTTCGGCCTGTGCCACGTGTTCGCCCTTCGAACTCTCGATCAGCGTGATGGCACGCGCGAGCATGGCGCGGTCACCATCGCGCACGCCCCTGACATAGGCCTCAGGCGAGACACTCTTCTGGTTCCCGGCAACTGACATGGGGGTGCGGGCTCTCCTTGCCCGACAGGATCGAGAAATTCACGACCGCCGGCAAGAGCGCGGTTTACCTCAAGGTCAATCGCGCGCCGTCGGCGGCTGTGCCAGGGCACCAAGCACGATGGCGCCGAGCACAAGAACGCCCCCGGCGAGCTTCCAGGCATCGACGGCCTCAGCCAGCAACAGCACCGCCGCCACCAGCGCCGTAATGGGAACGGCGGCGGTTGTCAGACCCGCAAGCCATGTCTCGACGTGGGGCAAGCCGCGATACCAGAGCCAAAGACAGAAGACGCTGGCAGAGAGCGCATACCAGGTCGCAAGCATCCAGGTCGATCCTGAGATCGCACCGACGTCGAACGGCAGTTGGAGCAACGCGAGCGGAGCGGCGCAGGTCAACCCGACCAAATTGGCGCCGAGCGCCAGTCGCAGCGGCTGATAGGGCGGCGCCAGCCGCTTGCCGAGGATCACGAAGCTGGCCTCGCAGACAACGGCGCCCACAACCAAGAGGTTGCCGAAGAGGCTGGCCCAGCGGCGCTCGGCGCCGGCCGCCACGAGCAGGAGACCGGCGACGGCTAGCCCGACGGCACCGGCCTGCGCGATGGTCAATCGCTCGCCCATGACGGCGACCCCCAACAGGGCAACCACGGCGGGCAGGGTGGCGGTAATGATTCCGGCTTCGGAGGCGGATGTGCGTTTCAAGCCTTCGAACATCAGGGCCGTAAAGCCGATCATGCCCAAAAGCGCCATGAATGTCAGGTCGCGAGCCTGGCCGCGCTGCATCTGCCTGAGCTTGGGGCCCGGCTCGCCGTGTACCAGCGCCAACAGCGCGGCGGTCGACACCAAAAAGCGAAAGAGCATGAACAGGTAGACGGGCACCTCCGCAACAATGGCCTTGCCCAGCACGACATTGGCGCCCGTCAGGACCATGGCGGCCGTGAGCGAGGCGGGTGCCGCGAGCCGGCGCGGGAACAACAACGGTTTTGTCATGCGTTTGCCAAATCTCGTTGCCACATGCCGGTCCTTACCGACATCGGGGGTGCGCTCGGCACGATTGCGACCAAGCCGGCGTTTCCCGTAAGCTGGCTGCCACCGGGTGGACGAGGATAGGGGAGGCCCATCATGGGCGAGGTTTCGCCGGCAGCCGTCAACGTCGCCATTTTGGCTGCAGGCCTCCTTCTCTACGCCCTCATCTGGTCCTTGACGAGAGGGCTGCCCCGGTTCGCCAAGCTCTTGGCGCGCCTCCTGCCGCTCGGTCTGGTCCTACCAGTATTGATCATTTTGTCGGGCCAGAAGCTTGCTCCGCGGCGGGAGTTCGCGACCGCGCCACCGCCGCCCGCGGCCCGCCGCGAGGTGCCGCCAACGGCCGGGGCGCCGGCCGAGCCAAAGTCGGCGGCGGCGCCGCCGGCGGCCCCGCTGCCCCCCCCGCCGGTATCGCAGCCGGCACCCCGCTCGCTTCCCGGCACGGACGGCGCCGCGCCGGAGACGCCGGCGTCGCCCCTAGAGACCGAAAAGGAGACGACGCGTTCGCTCGCCGGCCCACCGCCGGGAACGCCGGCGGCGGCCCAAGGCGACTGGGATCTGGTGCCGGTGTTTTATGGCACCGATCGTGCCCGGAAAGATCAACCCAAACGCATGCTCTACACCTCCGAGCGCGCCCGGCGGCTCGAACTCGGGCACGCGCTGGTGACGGTGCCCAAGACCCATCAAGTGCCCAACATCGAGCGCCCGTTCGCGATTCGCATCCCCTATTTCCAGATCACCCTCTACGAAGGCGCCGAGGACCCCAAAAGTCATTTCACCATCAAGGAGATGTCCGTTCTCAGCCGCGAACAGTTTATTGCCAAGACACGCGAACGGGTAAACGGCAGCCGAGCTTTCAAGGATCAGGCGGTGGTGTTCGTGCACGGCTACAACAACACCTTCGATTATGCGCTCTATCGCACCGCACAGATGGCCTACGACCTCAAGTTCGACGGCGCCACCTTTCTTTATAGCTGGCCCTCGCTCGGTGATTTTAGCGGCTATGGTTACGATCGCGAAAGCTCGGTGCAGGCCGAACCCTACCTGCGCCAGTATCTCGAGCTGGTACTGAAGGAAACCGGTGCCAAGGAGGTCAGCGTAATTGCCCACAGCATGGGCAATCTGCCCCTGCTGCAGGTATTGCGCGATCTGGGGCCAACGCTGGGGCCGGACGTCAGGCTCAATCAGATCATCATGGCGGCGCCCGATATCGATCGTAACGTCTTCGAGAATATCGCGGCAGATCTGCAGAAGTATGGACGCGGATTAACCCTTTACGCCTCCGCCAACGACCGCGCCATGCAGGCGGCGCGCCGCGTCGCCGGCGGCATACCGCGCGCCGGTGACGTGCCCCTCGAGGGGCCCATCATCATCGAGGGCATCGACACCATCGATGTGACGCAGACCAGCCTCGACTATCTGGCGCTCAACCACTCCATGTATGCGGAAAAATCTGCACTGCTCAACGACATCGGTCTGCTCCTGCAGACGGGTGAGCGCCCGCCGGACAAGCGCATTCCGATCCTGGAACTGATCGACTCGGGCAAGGGGAAGTTTTGGCGCTACCCGGCCCTACGCTGAGGGGCCTGCGCCCAGTTTGCGGACGCCGTGTCCCGGTCGGGCAAGCAGGGTTTGATTTACCTTGCACGCGCATAGTTGGCGGCTGGCGAACTCTTTCAGCAGGTTAAACGATGCGCGCCCACTCTTGTCTGTGCTGCTTGCTGCTCGCCCTGCTGCTGGCGGCTGCGCCTTTGTTGCCCATCGCCATCAGCCAGGCGCAGCCCGGAGCGGCCGAACCGGGCAACGACATGGCCCCCGCGCCGGACGACGACGAAGAGGAGGCTGGCAACGACACGGCAGAGCGCGAGGAGCGGCCAGCACCGAGCGCGACCCGTCGCGGCGATCAGCTGGGGCTCGTGCGCCGGGCCGACGGCTTTGACCCCGATGCGGACGAGACCAGCGGCACCAAACCGCCCCATCCCCTGCAACTTGCCCATCCCGACTACGACGTCGTCGTCTGCGAGGCGGGCTGCGATGGGCCGGCGGGCGCCATCGTCTACCTGCAGAAACGGCAACCCCGGCAGGTCGAGTGACGGCAGCGCTGGCTCGCCGGGTGAGCCCGGCTAGCTCGAGGCCTGCGCCGCTTCCGCCTCAAACAGCAGGCCCGAAAGGCTCTCACCGCGGGCAGAGGCGAGATACAAGGCCAAGGTCGCCATGTCGGGCTCGCTGCGCAGGACGGGCTCTATTCCGATCGGCAGCGTCTGCGGCACGATGGCATTGAAACGGATGGCTTTATTCGCCCATTCCTCGGCCTGCAGCCGCGTCATTGCCGCCACGGCTGCCTTGATCACCGCCGCCAACGCCTGGTGGCGGCCGCGCGCCGGCGTGGCCAGGATGGCGACGTTGAGAATCAAGCCTTCCGTCAGCGTCACCGACATGCGGTTGGCGGCGATGCTTGAAAAGATGCATGCGGCTCTGAGCCGATCCGCCACCAGACGGTCGATCGCACCCATGCTCAGGGCACTTTCGAATGCGATGGGGGCAAGCGGCACCAAGTTGATGACGGCGTCGAGACCGCCGAACGCCTGGGCGGCGCGCCGAGCGAATCGCACGATCTTGTCCGTTTCGGCGCCAATCGGACCGAAGGCCACGGTTTCGACGGCAGTTGGCGCGGCAATTTCGACGATCGCTTGCATGCTTTCGCTCGCCTCGGCGAACTGCAGCACGAGGCGCGTCCTGTGGTCGGCAAAAGCGCGCGCAATATCGATCCCGCAGTCGCTTGTTATGCCAGTGATTAAGATGCGTTTGTCAGCCAGTTCCGGGTAGGCGGGAGCCGACTGGGCTTCCTCGATGACGCTCATCAACATGCTTGGTTTCCTCCGGGAACGCTGTCACGTCCGTGCGCATTGGCGTGGTCCCGCTTGTCACGCCGAATCGGCTAACAACCGCTAAATGCCGATCAGATTCGGGTGAGTGTGTGCCGGAATCCGAACGAACACCCGGCAAAGTTAGGGCGGACCGGAGGCAGCGACAAAAAACCCTTATCCTTGCAGGGGGCGCAAACTCGGGGCCGCGGCGGGCCGAGCCTTGGAGCCAAGCCTGGTCCCTGCTAGAACGGCCGCAGCGTCCAGCTTGCAACCCGCGGAGACTGCCATGGCCCCGCTCGACATGAAGCCCAATGAGCTCGAGCCTTATTGGGTGCCGTTCACCGCCAACCGCGCCTTCAAAAAACGTCCTCGCCTGTTTGCCGGCGCCAAGGGCGTGCACTATTTCAAGCCGGACGGCAGCAAGGTCATCGATGCCACATCCGGCCTGTTTTGCGTGAATGCCGGCCATTGTCGCGATCCGATCGTCAAGGCCATCCAAGACATGGCGGCGCGGCTGGACTACGCGCCCGCATTTCAATACGGCCATCCCAAGGTGTTCGAGCTCGCCTCCCGGCTGGCGCTGCTGGCACCGGGCGACCTCGACTATGCGTTTTTTTCCAACTCGGGCTCGGAGGCGGTCGACACCGCCCTCAAGATCGCCCTCGGCTATCACAAGGCGAAAGGCGAGGGCGCACGCACGCGCTTCATCGGCCGCGAGCGCGGCTACCACGGCATTGGTTTTGGCGGCATCTCGGTCGGCGGCATCGTCGCCAACCGCAAGCAGTTCGGCAACATGCTGACGGGGGT